>Ga0209838_1000069_pt1 | contig 11938 bp, 12 predicted proteins | sample OrgsoiDNA2013047_FD_185797 | JGI IMG/M metagenome (GOLD analysis project Ga0209838, IMG submission 185797) | Permafrost soil microbial communities from the Arctic, to analyse light accelerated degradation of dissolved organic matter (DOM) -... | ecosystem: Environmental > Terrestrial > Soil >... | reverse complement strand
TACTGCCGACCCCCGCTTCGCAAAAGACGTCACGAGTCATCCCTCCAGCCTGCCTGGTGTCGGCGTGACCGCTCCCAATATTCTGACACATACCGGCGGAGTTCCTGTTTCACCGGGATTTCACAAAGTACCCGCTGAACTCGATTTGAGGGACAGAACTGATTTTGCGCAGCCCTCGTTTTCCGATATGAGTAATATTCCAACTTCAAAAGCCGGTGCGGGTATTTCTCCCTCCGCGCATCATCAGGGAAATGGTGTGAATTTACAGGAACCACAAACCGCTTTACCCGATCCACATTTTCCTGCTGAAAGCAGGGTGCCTTCTTCAGTTGCGGGCAGCGGTGCATCGCCATCCGTACAATATCTGAAACAGGAGGAGAAAACTAAGCCAGTCGCCGATGACCGGTTTTTGCCAGATATCAAAAAGATTTTGGATGCAATTTTAGATAACAGTTATGAACCTCAGTTGCCATCCCGGATTCCCGACATAAATAATCCTCTGTCCTCATATTATTTTATTGAAGAATCCTCCTTTACAAAAAAGCAGCATTTACCAAAGTCATCGTTTAATGCAGAACTGATAAAAAAGGATTTCCCGATTTTGCAGGAACGAGTGAATGGCAGACAGCTGATCTGGCTGGACAATGCAGCCACCACACAAAAACCAAAATCAGTCATTGACCGTATCAGCAGTTTTTATGAACATGAAAATTCCAATGTGCATCGGGCAGCGCATGAGCTGGCCGCGCGTGCAACGGATGCATATGAAGGTGCAAGAGAAAAAGTCAAGAAGTTCCTGAATGCAAAATCTGCCAAAGAAATTATTTTCGTCAGGGGAACTACAGAAGCCATTAATCTCGTTGCAAATACGTTCAGCGAACAATTCCTGCAGTCGGGCGACGAAATTATCCTGAGCCACCTGGAACATCACGCCAATATTGTTCCCTGGCAACAACAGGCGATAAAAAAAGGATTGAAGATACGCGTCATTCCGGTCGACGACGACGGTCAGCTGATTCTTTCCGAATACGAAAAACTGCTGAATACAAAAACCAAACTCGTTTCTTTCACGCATGTTTCAAACGCGTTGGGTACCGTGACTCCGGCCAAACATATCATTGAACTCGCACATAGCGCCGGCGCAAAAGTATTGCTGGATGGTGCGCAGTCTGTTTCTCATATGCGGGTTGATTTGCAATATTTAAATCCGGATTTCTTTGTTTTCTCCGGTCATAAAATATTCGGCCCAACCGGTATCGGCGTTGTGTACGGTAAGGAAGAATTGCTGAATCAGCTTCCTCCCTGGCAGGGTGGTGGGAATATGATTAAGGATGTTACATTTGAAAAAACGCTTTTTCATGATGCGCCCGGACGATTCGAAGCAGGTACAGGAAATATCGCGGATGCCGTAGGACTTGGTGCGGCGCTGGATTATGTAAGCAAACTGGGTATTGATAACATCAGCCAGTATGAACATTATCTGCTTCTGTATGCGACCAATCTGATGAAACAGGTACCCGGTCTCAGGTTGATTGGTACCGCCGCCGACAAAGCCAGCGTACTTTCATTCACATTAACCGGTTATACCAACGACGAAGTTGGAATAGCACTCAATGAATACGGCATAGCCGTCAGAACAGGTCACCATTGTGCCCAGCCGATCCTGAGAAGATTCGGGGTCGAATCAACGGTACGTCCCTCTCTCGCTTTCTATAATACCTGCGCCGATGTGGACACGCTCGTGAATGTGCTCCACAGGTTAAAAAGAAATTAACTCAATGTTACCGGTTTCTATATCCCAGTGGGCCAGCAACAATTCAAAGCGGTATTGTTCGGATTTCTTCAATGCCTCCGCATCCGGGAATAATTGTTTCTTATAGGCGTCAAGCAAATCTTCCTGGAAGGCCAGGTTGACTGTTTTAAATACCACCGTAACTCTAAAATCCCATCTGGTTTCTTCACCACTGTGAAATTTTGGCTCCGATGCGGTGATACTGATAATATCCCCGTTTTCCATCGCTTTCTTCAACAAGGGATAATGGTTTTTTTTCCAGAGACTGATAAACTCAACTCCATGACCCCATCTGACCTTGTAATAACTTTCAATGGTAAAATAGTCTTTGCTGTTCAAAGCAGTCTTTTGTGCATTGAGGGGAACGCTCGAGATGATAAAAATAAGGAAGGACAAAATGATCCTTGATTTCTTTGAAATGAGGTTCATCATATGATTTTGTTTATTCAATTTATGCTCAAATATCGCCATATCGACTCCTATTTTTATTTTTCACCCTGCACTTTCTGTTTTTTTATGTTGGTTCATATTACATTGCCGGACCAATTCATCTGCGTTTCACTTTATTAATCAGGTATAAATATGAAAGTTCAAACTTTGAAAATTACCATATGGACCGCATCCCTTTTTATTTCGCTATTGAGCTTCGGACAGGGATATGATAAACAACCGCTGGAAAAAATGCCGCCTGCTTTGGAAACACAGTATGCCTTAAGCGCCCTTCCCGCTCATTTGCGTCCCGATGCTACGGTTTACCTGTTGGATCCCGCATCCGGGTATTATATCGCCCGCCAGGGGTCCAATGGATTTATTTGTTTTGTCACTCGCACAGAATGGGTATGGGAAGAATTCCGGAATGATATAGGGGCAGCGATCGGGTACGATCCCGAAGGCGCCCGCACCATCTTTCCCGTTTATCTGCAGGTGGCTAAAATGAGAGCATCCGGCAAATACAGCCCTGTAGATATCAGAAACGCCATCCTGGACAGTCTCAGAAAAGGCGTTTACAAGGCCCCCTCACGAGCGGGGATCTCTTACATGCTGGCGCCGGTTATGCGCACGTATCCTGGACAGCCGGACAATAAAACGGTAAAGACCATGCAAATGCCGCATTATATGTTCTATGCACCCTATGTGTCCGCTTCCGACATCGGCACGAATCAGGACGTATGGCCGATCCTCGTCAATCCGGAAGAATATTTTCTTGGAGAAAAAAAGGGACCGTACAATTATATCATTATGCCCCAAGGTAAATCTGAAATCGAGGAGATCGTGAAGAGCAATCAGGACCTGCTAAAAAAACTGGCCGACTACAAACCTTATTTCAAGGTTCCATCTGATTCCATGCATCATTAACAGAAATAACTTCCACCATTGTTATTGTAACTCATAGCTGACAATCCGGATAGCCTTCACCCCACACCGGGAGGTGTTTTGCCAATTAACCGTAAGGTATACGGGGTAGACAGTACCGGCAGGCAGTTGAATGATATTGTTTTCTATGATTGTCCGGCTGGTATCGTTTATGTCCGTGAAGTGAAATTCGAAGCCGCCACAGCCACAGGGACAGGAAACCACACATAAACAGGATCTATAGTCAAAGTTGGTTATCACTCCCTTATTTGTAAAAAAGGGGTTATATTTTTTGCAGGCGCCCAGCATGAAAAGAAGAAATATAAAGATTACGAATCGGCCTGCCATAAAGAGGTTTTATATATTGACTACCGAATGTCGATAAACGTTGCCTGGATTTAAAATTAGCATATGTTATTGTTATACCGTTTTTTAACCCTTTTTGCGTTGATGGGTTGGGCTATATTCATAAAAAATTTATTTTTGTGGAACAGAACATGGATCAAATTAAATTATATAATATACTCAGAGCGAATTTAAAGCTGTCTGATGATAAAGCCGCTGAATTCGTTTCGGCCATGGGAACAATGGCAGAAAGAGAATTCGATGCAAAGATTCAAACACTCGCCACGAAAGATGATTTACGGGAGCTATCGCTTGCAACTAAAAATGATATACGGGAGCTGGCGCTTGCAACTAAAAATGACATACGTGAACTTTCGCTCTCATCAAAAAATGATATACGGGATCTTTACAAAACGATATATCTGAGTGGCCTGGTTCAGTTTATCGCTATAGTCGGAAGTGTAGTGGCGATTGTCAAGTTTATGAGATAAATATTTCGTTACTTTAGCCCGTGATATTCCTGATCATTCCAATAGCAGTTGCACTCTTATATGCCGTCCGCGCATTAAGGAATAATAACCACGAGCCATAGGTTCATCGTACCAACCGACCGTCAACCCGCCTTCGCTTCGCTTCGGCGGGCAAAGCCGTCATCTGTCAACCGTCAACCAAATAAATAGATGCTGAATTGAAAAATTTAGTCTAATTTATAAGACTAAAATTACAATTTATGAAACCGCAAATTCTTACCGGATTATGGCCATTGATTGTTATTGTATTTTTTTTCATGGCCTGCACCCCTCCCGTATATAAATCCATGGATATTGCATCATACAATCAAAATACCCATCTGTGGAAAACGGATTATAATTTATTCCCCCTGAACCCAAACTGGCAGTATAAACTCGTCACCGGCAAACTCCCGGGAACATTTGCCCAGTGCCCTTTGAGCGACAATCCTGCGGATTGGAAAAGCAGTCCCTCCTGTACCAGTCAAAGTCTTCATTATAATGATGGCCAGATAGGTTGCTCAGACAAATTCAGCGGTCATGGTGGTCATATGAATTGGTTCCCTGTAACAGAAGTAGGAACAATAAATTTTGATGACCATTCAGACGACGATGATTACAACTTTTATCTTCAGACACCTGATTCATCTTTATATCAATGGAGCACTGACCCGGACCCGATGAATCAATTCCTGGCACTTGAATTTGACAGCGATGAATTTCCTGATCCTGTAGACGACGATTATGACATCTGGTGGAACCGTTTTCACAATGCCGTTTCACCCCCCTGGTTCACTAATGAGCCTGACCCGCATGAAATGGCAAAAGATAAATTGTCCATCGTGATTGGCATGGCGGGAATTGATATCGGTCATGATAATGCGAATCAGGCGACTACAGAAATACACCCCGTGTTTGGGATGTTTATCCTGACCGATGAACAAACCTCAGTCAATCCGGATGGCTCTTTAACGATGAGTGATACATGGAGTTTTTTTCTAAGGAACATAGGCAATGAAGGATGGTGCGGCACGGGCCTCGAGTACGCTGCTCAGAAACAGCTCAAAGTTCTTATCCCTGAAATGCCTTACTACTACGCCGGCGCGCAAAGCACTTATAAAGCGGATCCCAGGGATTTTGCGACCATAGACGATGGAAATGTACACATCACCAATTGGAACGGAGTAACAGATGATAATGATCCCACAAGGGAACGCTGGACAACACAGACAACCAATGGCGGAGTTATACTGAATTTTAATTTTGATAGTCCTTATAGTGAAGCCATTTTTGTGGGCGACATCAAATTCAGCTGGAACATTCACATCAGCTTTAATGGAACCGGTGGCTTCGAAAAAGCGCCCAACTTCGTAAACGAATCAAAATTTAAGGACAAATTCAAGGGCCTGTACAGGGGCACCAGAAGATCAGAAAGGGAATATGAAACCAAACAAGATTCTCTTTTAGCCATGCGGATCAACAAATTGAACAAAGAGGAAAAAACCGAATTAAGCCAGGCCCTATCAGGCAAAAAGACAATACCCGGTATGCCGAAAATTCAATCCACACCCAAAGGGAAAAGCACGGCGATCAGGGCGGTAAAGGCTGGAAAGGATTCGGTCAATGTCCAGCAATTCAATGCCCGGCTGAAAAACATGAAAATAAAAGACATGTCAAAAAACTATCGCAACATAACTTCCACTTTCAATCCCAACAGAACCCAGTATGTTCAAAGAAAATTCTTGAAGCGTGAACTCATTGAGGCGTATTTGAAAAGCAAGCATCTTTAAGGATGTTTAAACAATGCTCACTCTATTGTTACCTCCAAAAAACTCAAAGCCGCACTAAGATTACTTAGACCACGATGAAAAGTAAAGTTTTGATATGGGTTATATTTGGCGCGACTGTTTTGATTATCTTTTTTATTTGGGATGACGTCAAAAGCACCCGTGTCTATCACTTTATAAACACCACCGGCACTGTAGTTGGTATAGGGACAAACGGACGCGGCGGTGCAACATATGTACACTACACGTTTAAGGCCAAAGGAAAATCCTTCATTGGTTGGGTACCAAAACAAAACTGTGCTGATTGTGCAATAGGATCATTAGTTAAGGTTAAATACTCAGAAAACAATCCTTCTTTTTCTGGCCTGGAGGTTGCGGTGGGTTTACTTCCCTGTTTTCCCCCCTTAAAAAAATAATTGAGAAATATTTTGCGAAACCGAATAGTTGCACATATATTTGCAGCCAATCGGTTTCGCATTAAATCTATCAATTATGAGACGGGACATCTTTCAGGCCATAGCAGACCCTACCAGGCGGGCCATTATTACCTTAATAGCATTGCAGGCCATGACACCAAACGCCATTGCCGAAAACTTCAACACGACCCGTCAGTCTGTTTCCAAACACCTCCGCATTCTCACAGAATGCGAACTGGTGAAACAGAAACAGGAGGGCAGAGAAATTTACTATTCACTCGAAATTGATAAAATGAAAGAAGTGGATAAATGGATCGGCCAATTCAGAAAAATCTGGGAAACCCGGTTTAACCAACTCGACAAAGTATTATCAACAATTAAAAAACAGAAAAAATGAACAACTTACTATTTGATTTTACGGTAGACAAATCAAAAAAAACGGTACTTATAAACAGGGAATTTGATGCGGAGCTTTCGCTGGTATGGGATGCTTTTACCAAAAAAGAAATTCTTGACCAATGGTGGGCGCCTGAACCCTATGCCTCCAAAACAAAAGTGTTGGATTTCAAAGTAGGCGGAAAAAGATTTTTCGCCATGGTAAGTCCGGAAGGGCAGGAGCGCTGGCTTCTTCAGAAATATACGTCCATCAGTCCCAAAACCAATTTCAAATATTTTAATGCTTTTGCAGACAAAGATGAAAACCCTGAATTGCCGGGTTCCGACTGGGATCACAGTTTCACCGAACAAAACGGAAAGACAACGGTCAGTATTACTATTTACAATGAGTCCCTTGCCCGTATGGAGAAGATGGTGGAAATGGGCTTCAGGGAAGGATTCTCTACTTGTCTAAACCAGTTGGACGAGCTACTTTCCGCAGTAAAGAATAAATAGACATAACGAACGGAGATAGTCGCGATCCACCCTCGAATGGTCGCTTTTACACAGCGTCGAGTCCTGGAGCGGCATCGATCTTTGTATAGTAAATAAGATTCAAAATAATTTAAGTAAGGTTCTATGAAAAGAATATCTAAGAGATCTGATATCGCAAAAATGGTATTCATAATTACTATGCTTTTATGTACGGCATTTCAGTCGAACGGGCAACTGAGTAAACCCGCCGACAGTGGCTATGTTCCCGTTAATGGCATAAAGGTTTATTACGAAGTATATGGTGAGGGCAGGCCCATCGTTTTGCTGCATGGGGCTTTTATGACCATTGAGTTGAACTGGGGGGAATTAATACCTGAAATGTCAAAAACAAGAAAAGTAATTGCCATTGAATTGCAGGGACATGGGCACACACCGTATTCGGAAAGAAAATTAGACTTTTCTACCCTGGCAAGTGATGTGGAAGGAGTCATGAATCACTTAAAAGTTGACAGTGCGGATGTTGCAGGATATAGCATGGGTGGCTATGTGGCTTACCAGTTGACAATACAAAGCCCTAAACGGGTAAGAAAATTAGTGATCATTTCTTCTACTTATAAAAGTAGTGGTTGGATGCCCGAGGTAACGAATGCGTTTAAAAATTTGAAGGTTGAATTTTTTGCGAACACTCCTATGAAAACGGCATACGATGCAGTGGCACCTGACAAAACACAATGGACAAAGTTCATGGAACAGATGATTGCTTTTGCCGGGGTACCATTCAACCTGGGTGAAACCAATATTGCGAAAATTACTTCGCCCGTACTACTGATCTCGGGCGACAATGATGGCCTGGATAAAATTGAGTTGATAAAAACGTATCAACTATTGGGAGGTGCCGTATGTGCTGATTTCGGAGCCATGCCAAAATCGCAATTGGCCATTGTTCCTTCGCAGGGGCACGTGAGCCTGATGAGGCAGACGAAAACAATATTCGGTTATCTGGATGGCTTTTTAAATTAAACATGATCGTTTCAAATATCTATTTAGTGTTTGTCACGATAATTCTTTTTTTCCCCTTTATTGTCCATGTATACTGTTTTCCGTGTTCCATGTTGTCTTAAATTAACCTGGTATGTGCCGGATTCACCTGGCCGGTCAATACGCGTATATTCCAGGTCGTCAGATCCCGGATAACTTTTATTGACACGTTCAGCTATCGGAGCCGGGACATCATTATTGTCATAAGGTACATGAGTGTCCATATGCCTGCCGCCGGCATCGAAATGGGCAGTGGCTTCCCCATTGTTATGATCCTTGTCTTCAAAATCCACACTCCAACCGGTTTTGGATTGATTCCAATTTGCAGATTGTGACTGGGGGTATTCCTTATGAAATTGTTTGCTTACGTTGTCAGGAGGATTATGTTCGTTCTGTGAGAATGCAAAAAAAACACCCAGTCCCAATAGCATAGTAATTATACTCTTTTTCATATCTATATTTTAATCATGCAACTCAATTACCCTGCCATGGTCTGAATTTTGATTCTATTAACCAATCTACTTTTTTATTTTAATAGCATTCCGGTAAAAATGAAGCAAATAATCGTCTCATTGCTGCTGATTTTTTATTCAGCAGGACTGTATGCTCAGGAACCGGTTGCTGATACGATAGTACCAGCCAAAGGCAATATAGAACAACAATTGAAGGATATTAGAAAACGACAGATACTTCACTATTCTGACTCAACCAAAGGTGGAAACGTGCCCCAAAAAACGGGACTTATTGACTCCACGAAAAAAAACAGGTACAATGATCTGCTGGATGACGATCCGAAATACAATAAAAAATATCCGTTATGGAAACCTGCTTTGCAGGTGGTGGGATTGAATGTGGTATTAAATGTCGTGGACAGGACTGTGCTGAACCTGGAATTTGCCAAAGTGGATTTTTCTACATGGAAGCGAACGACAAGCGCGGGTTTTCCCTGGGGAAGCGGATGGGAATGGGATCAGGACAGGTTTGGCAATAATTTCTTTTCTCATCCGATTACGGGTTGTTTTTATTTTAATGCTGCGCGATCAAACGGTTATAACTTCTGGGAATCTGCACCAATTGTTTTTGCTGGTAGTTATATGTGGAAGACGTTTGGTGAAAATGGGACACCAGAGCGGGAGGACTTAATTAATACGACACTTGACGGGATCGCGGTAGGAGAAATCCTATATAGGCTGAGCTCAAATATTCTGGATGACCGGTCAGTTGGAAGAGAGAGATTTTTTCGTGAAGTTTTAGCCGGTATAGTTGATCCGGTAAGAGGGATAAACCGGCTTTTACAAGGGAAATCATTCCGGAGAACCAATAAGGAAGTTTATCAGACAGAGCCGCTCAATATTACTTTTTTCGCAGGATTACATTCCGTAAATAATAATAGCTATAAGCTTTTTTCAGGGCAAAATGATGAAATGCTTAATGTCCAGCTGGATTATGGTAATCCATTTGAAGACCGACCAAGAAAACCCTTTGATTTGTTCAGGTTTCGGACAGAGCTTAATTTTGGCGTAGGTAGAAAAATAGTTGATAATATAACCGGGTATGGAATTTTATTTGGCAAAAATGCCACCCTGGGGAAATTAGATATTTTATTCGGCGGCTTCCAATATTATGACTACTTCGATACGAAAGCATTTGAATTGTCAACCATTGGTCTCGGTGGCGGGTTATTCACCAAGTTGCCACTGGGCAAAACAACAAACCTGTATACCAATTTTCATTTGGCAGTCGTTCCTTTTGCAGGAAGCAGCGTGGGTCCCGTAAGTGATACCTCCCAGTTCCGCGATTATCGTTTTGCATACGGAATGGAGGGAAAAATCGAAACCAGCCTTACGATTGGCAAATACGGAACCATTAGCATGTTGTATTATTATTACCTGATACACTCATTTAACAATACAGGAAAGGATGAGACAGTCAATGGTACCCTTGGAACAAATGTAATCAACATGCTGAAACCCAGAATTTCAGTGCGACTCTACAGAGATCTAAGCATCGGTGTGGAACATAACGTATATTTTAATAACCATTCACAGCGTTCCTATCCGACTTTACATTTTTTGCAAACGGAGCAAAGAATATTCCTTATGTTTTACTGGGAAGACCCCCAGCGGAAGGGCCATTATAATTGAGACCATTACCTGAACCTATAAACAAAACCCGGCAATAAAGTACCGTTGAAATAATTTAAGGTAAAACTGATGGTATTCTTCTTTTTTAATGATTCGGATTGAATTTTTGAATAACGGTGATAGTTGTTCACCACCTGTCGTCCGCATAAGTAACCAAGAACAGCTCCAACTATCACATCGGAGGCCCAGTGCGCATTTTGCATTATTCTGCTCAACCCAATCAGGGAAGCAGCGGAGTAAGCAACAATTGGAGCAAATTTGCTGTCTTTATATTCCATGGCAAATACGGTTGCCGCTGCAAACGCAACGGTGGTATGACCCGAGGGAAATGATGTATAAGTGTCACTATTCGGTCTGAAACCATTCTTGTTTTTTGTAAATTGATAGAGCGGTCCGTGAAAGCTGGGACTGTTAGTGCCTGTCACGGGGTCATAATAAAGCGGACGCTGTCTCCCTGTTAAATACTTAAGCGCGGTTTCTATTGCTCCGGCAGTTATATAAGCCTGTGTTGCGAGAAAAGTTGTGGTTTTTGTTTTTTCCTTTTTGAAAATATATCCGTACGCTGCAAAAGCGGCCAGGGTATACCCTTCGTATGACCCACCGAAATTAGTTACATAGGAACTGACTGAAACTGCAGTACTGCTTTTATTCCGGATATCAACGGCTATTCGATTTACGGGTTTATCAGCAAATAAGACGCATGCAGTAGTAACTAAACCAAACCCTCCTATTTTAAGCCAATCACTGGATTTAGCCCTGAATGGAGAAGTTACCTGTTGCTTAAAATCATCTACCACCAAAACCAAATAAGTATGAACCGTTATTTTTGTATTTTCATTATAGGCTTCAGGGCGTACATTATTTTTTTGTTTGCCACCAACGCTATCCGTTTTATTGGTCAGGCTATCCAGTTTTTTAGTTAGGGTATCCTTTTGTTGAGCTAATAACAATGAGGGTATCAGTAATAATAACAATGTAAAAAACCTGCCTTGTTTGCTCATTAAAAATTTGTCAATATGATATTGCAGTGATTTTCCCCCGACTATGAAACATTAGTCAGATAATCAGCAAAATGCAAGCCCGTCTTATTTTCAGTGATAATGCAAAAAGCAGATTTACGCAGGTTATAACTGAGTAATTTCTTCCTCAATATCGAGTTAATTTTTTTTACTAAACCGCGAGACATGTTATTGTTGACTGTCCGGAATATCACCAGCAGGTGTACGGTTTCAACACATCTTTAGTCTTTTATCAGTATGGACCGCCCTGAATACCAATATTTTATGGAACTGGCACTTTCTTGGCTCGGGATACGGCATCAATACTAAGCGCCCATGTTTAAAAGCTATCTGAAAATCGCGTGGAGAAATCTGCTGAAAAGCAAGACCTATTCTTTTATCAATATCGCGGGTCTCGCGGCCGGTATGGCCGTGGCCATGATCATCGGTTTGTGGATCACGGACGAGGTTTCGGCTAACCGTGACTTTAAAAACTACTTATCGATTTATCAGGTCATGATGAATCAGACCTTCGACGGGAAAAGGGACTCACAAACCGCGCTTCCTTATCCTATGGGTGATGAATTGAAAGCGAAATACCCGGATTTCAAAGCCGTGGCCATCAGCGACTGGGGAGCGAGCCGTTCCCTGGTGTACGGTGATAAAAAGATCAGCAAATATGGACA
>Ga0209838_1000068_pt1 | contig 11970 bp, 16 predicted proteins | sample OrgsoiDNA2013047_FD_185797 | JGI IMG/M metagenome (GOLD analysis project Ga0209838, IMG submission 185797) | Permafrost soil microbial communities from the Arctic, to analyse light accelerated degradation of dissolved organic matter (DOM) -... | ecosystem: Environmental > Terrestrial > Soil >... | reverse complement strand
GAAGACGAGGTCGATCTGGCCAAGTACATCGAGGCGGGCCTGTTCGCCGAGGAGAAGCTCGGCGGCGGCTTGGGCCTGCCCGGCTTCGGCCTGCCCGCCGTCGTCCACGGCGACCTGGAGCTTCTCGTCGGCGAAGGGGTCCGGGCCAAGCAGCGGCTGATCGAGGCGAACCTGCGGCTGGTGGTCTCGATCGCCAAGCGCTATATCGGCCGCGGGCTGGTTTTCCTCGACCTCATCCAGGAGGGGAACCTCGGCCTCATCCGCGCGGTGGAGAAGTTCGACTACACCCGCGGCTACAAGTTCTCGACGTACGCGACCTGGTGGATCCGGCAGGCGATCACCCGGGCCATCGCGGATCAGGCCCGGACCATCCGGGTGCCCGTGCACATGGTGGAGACCATCAACAAGCTGTCCCGCGTACAGCGGCAGCTGCACCAAGAACTGGGCCGGGAAGCCAGCACCGACGAGATCGCCGCGGAGATGGGCCTGGAGCCCGAGCGGGTCGCGGAGATCCGGCGGATAGCTCAGGAGCCGGTATCCCTGCAGTCCCCGATCGGCGAGGAAGAGTCCGATCTGGGGGACTTCATCGAAGACGCGGACGCCGTGGTGCCCATCGAGGCCGCGGCGTTCATCATGTTGCAGGACCAGCTCGAGCGGGTCCTGCATGAGCTGGCCGAACGGGAGCAGCGGATCATTCAGCTGCGGTTCGGCCTCATTGACGGGCATCCCCGGACCCTGGAAGAGGTCGGCCGGGAGTTCGGGGTGACGAGGGAACGAATCAGGCAGATCGAATCCAAGACCCTGGCCAAGCTGCGCCATCCGAGCCGCGCCCAGATGCTGCGCGAGTACCTGGACTGACTCTGGGGTTGGCGACTTACTCCGGGATCGACGTGTAACCCCGGCCCGGGCGGCTCCGCAGGAGGTCCTAGTAAGCGCGGGAAATCCTAGTCGGCGCGGGAGGTTCTAGTCGGCGCGGGAGGTTCTAGTCGACTGGGCGGCTGCCGTTCACGGTGACGTGCTCGGTGTCGTCGGAGTGCCGGCCGGGTATCCGGTCGAGCTGCCCGCGCACTTTGGTCGCGCTGGTCTTGGCCGTTTCGGTGATCTTCGGCATCCGTTCGGCAGCCTTGCGGCCGGCGACCTTGCTGAGCTCGGTGGCCTTCTCGCCCGCGGCGCGGGCGGCCTGCTGGACGGCCGGGCTTTCCACGATCTTCCGGCCAGCCTTTTTCATCTGCTCGTAGCGCTCGCGACCAGCTCGTGTGCCGGCCACGAAGCCGGCGGCGAACCCCGCGAGGAACGTGGCGCGGTATCGCATCTAGCACCCCTTTCGCGCATGTGAGTCATGTGTCAACATGACCTTCCCCCATTACGAGAGCGTACTCATCAGGTTAGGCTCTGATGAACACCGGGTCAGTGCGCGGTCGTCGTCGCGGGCCCGTCCTGAGTGCGCTACCCTTAACCGGGTCGATCCCGCGTAGCTCAATTGGCAGAGCAGCCGGCTGTTAACCGGCAGGTTATAGGTTCGAGTCCTATCGCGGGAGCCACGTTGTCAGCCCTCTCTTCCTGCATAAACGCAGGAAGAGAGGCCCTCCTATGGCGCAGTCAGCGCCCGCGCGGACCAAGATCAACACAAAAGTAACACAACCGGCCCCCGGACGGCCCTCACAGCGCCCGGCCGGCCGGCCCTGGCCAGGCCGCCCGCCGAAAGGCCCCCGGGTGAGCGGGGACGCACGCGACTCCGTCCGCCAGTCTGCCCGCCCGGTGATCGAGCTGGACTTCGGGATCCTGGTGTACCCGCCCGAGACCCACGGGGAGCCGTGGCGGGCCGTGTTCACCGAGAACGGGCAGCGGCGGTACCGGCAGGGCGCCACCGAGGCGAAGCTGGCCGAAAAGCTGGAGAAGGTCAGGGAACGGCTTCAGGCCGACGCGGCCAACATGGAGCGGCCCGGCGCGGACCTGATCAAGCATTACCTGGACCCCGACCGGCTACCGGCGCGGGACCGGTGGTCCCGCAAGCACGCCCACACCCAGCGGCGGCTGTGCGAGCGGTTCGCCGAGCCGGTTATCGGCACGGTCACCTGCCAGGACATCAAGACCGGCCACATGCAGCAGATCGTCAACGCCGCGCCCACCGCCGGGGAAGGCGACCGGGTGCACGGGATGCTCTCCGCCCTCGTCGCGGGCTTGCGCTACGGTGGCCGGCAATTCGTTTGGCCAAAGAACCTGGCGGCTGCAGCTGCCCGCCCGGACAGGCAGCCCAGCGGCGTCAGTGCCTGTCCCCGCCCGCGCACCCAAACGGTTGGCCGGTTCGCACCCGTCGGGAAACATCTCGACCAGTTGCTGCATCGCCGCGCCGTGAGCGTCACGGCCGTAGATCGGATCTGCGCTGCCGGTCATGTACGCGATCATGTCGGGGTGGTGGACGTCCTCCAACTCTTGCCAGTTGCGCGCATTGAAGAGGTTATCGCCGTTCGTCATGAGCTCGAGGAGGTGTGTCGTCCGGCTGGTTTCGATGGTGGTAGCCATGAGGGCTCCTGTTCTTGCCGGTGATTCGTCAGGTCACGGCAGCTGTGGCCGCTAGTCCGCGGCCCGTTGCACCCGGATGGCGCTGACTCTAATTTTTGGGCTCGCTCTAATCATAGCACTCATTCTGCCGGTGCCCCGGGCGCCGGAGCCGGGCTGCGCGTCACGAGGAGGCCGCCCCGGTGCTGCGAACGCCTCCTCTCACCCCGGTAGATGGAGACAGGTCGATTTCTAGTGCGGAGTCAAAACTTGGAGTAAATCCGGTAGGCTGCCGGGATGGCCACTACTACCGGATTGCGCGACCTTAAGAAGGCGCGGACGCGCCGGCTTATCGCCGACACCGCGGCCCGCCTGTTCGCCGAGCGCGGCTATGAACGTGTCACGGTGACTGATGTGGCACGCGAGGCCGAGGTCGCCGAGCAGACGGTCTACAACTACTTCCCGACCAAGGAACAGCTGGTCACCGACCGCGAGCAGCAGGTTCAGGAGCGGCTGTGCGACCTGATCCGTTCCCGCCCGCCCGGCGTCACTGCGGCCGCTGCGATCCGCGGCTTCGTCCTCGAAGCCGTCGCCGGAATCCGCAGCATCCCGCCGCAGATGTGGCGCGGCGAGCTCGGCTACCTGGCGGCGATCAGCCCGACCGTTCACCGGCTCGTGCTGGAGCTGACCGACCGGCAAGCCGGTGCCCTTGCCGCCGCCATCAGCGAGACCACCGCCGTCACGCCAGAGGTCGCCCGGCTCCAGGGGATCGCGCTCGCCGCGGTGTTCCAGATCATCATCATCGATGCCGGCCGGCGCACCCGCGACGGCCAGAGCCAGGCGGAGATCGCCGACGAGCTGCGCCCGGTGGTGGAGAACATCCTCGACGAGCTCGACCGCTGGCTGAGCGTCTCAGCACCGCCCGGGCAGCGGTAGCCGAGCCACCGCCGCTGCCGTCAGCCGAGCGCCAACCCGGGTCCCGCGCCCACTTTAGGCGCGCCCGAGCACGCCGCCTCTCCCGTCCACCACCCGAAGTCAGCGGCCGGACCTATCCGCCGCCGGACTGGTCAGGCCGGGGCTGGCGGCGTTGTGCGCTGCGGCCACGACCTCGGCGAGGGGCGTGGCGGGGTGCCCCAGCAGGCGCGCCAGGTCCTGGCTGCTGGTCTCGAGGTCGCCGCGGGCGATGGAGCTCGTGTCGGTTCGCGGCACCCGGGCAGCCGTCGATGCGGCCCGCTACGCGCAGGTTCCCCGGTTCGTCCACTGCGGGAGCGAAGCCGCGCTCCTGGCCTGCGGCCCGCTCGTGGACGTCGACGAGACCACGCCGCTGCGGCTGGAGCCATGCCCTCGCCAGGGCCGTCCTCGTCCGGGTCTACGAGGCCTGACCGGGCTGTCGCTCACCTGCCACCCGAACAGGAGCAGACCTGATACTTCCGCGGACGCTCCCCCGGGCTGCCGTGGGGATGGCGTTGTCGATCAGGACGGCGGCGATGGCGGCGGCGGCGGGGAAGGTGTCGGTGTTGAGGACCCGGGTGCGGGCCGAGGCGCCATCGAGGAGCAGCGCCAGTTGTTCGCCGAGCTGTTCCGGGTTGGTGGCGCCGGCTTCGCGGGCGGTTTCGGCGAACCGCGCGGCGAAGGCTTTCTTGTAGTCGCGTGCGTATTGGCGTGCGGGGTGCTGAGGGTCGTGGATTTCGATGGACGCCGCGATGTAGGGGCACATTGGCGTGATGTCCTGTGCCCCGGTCGCGGGGACCTCGAAGGCAGCGAGGAGTCGTTCGCGGGGCGTGAGGTCGGTGCGGTCGAACACTCCGCCCGTGACGTCGGGATCGAATCGGCGCAGGTATTCGGCGACGAGTTCGTCCTTGCCGGTGAAGTGCTGGTAGGCCGTGCGCTTCGACACCTGGGCCGCCGCGCAGAGCTGGTCCATGCCGGTGCGGTTGATGCCCTGGTCGCGGAACAGCTGCTGTGACGCGCTGAGGATGCGCTCGCGCGCGCCCCTGCCGCGGCGCCGGCCTTGGGGGCCCTTCTCCAGCTCCGTCATGCCTCCAGGATAGCCCAGTTGGGTAACGCCCGGTGTACATAGCTTGCGTTCCGGCTGGTCATCCGATACGTTAAGCACACAGTCCAGTGTACATAATATCCGGGCTGTTTCGCATCCCCATCAATTCAATGGAGTGATCGTGGGAAAGCTCGATGGCAAGGTAGCGGTGATCACGGGCGGATCAACCGGCATGGCGCTGGCCGGCGCCAAGCTGTTCGTTGACGAAGGAGCGCACGTCTTCATCTCGGGCCGGCGGCAGGAAGCGCTGGACGAGGCCGTCAGGCTGATCGGCCGGAACGTGACCGGCGTGCAGGGCGATGCGGCCAGCCTGGATGACCTGGACCGCTTGTTCGACACGGTCAGGCGGGAAAAGGGCGCGGTCGACGTGCTGTGGGCAAGTGCCGGGACGGGCGAGCAGCGCAGGCTCGGCGAGATCACCGAGGAGCACTTCGATGCCGCCTTCGGGCTGAACGCACGCGGCACGCTGTTCACGGTGCAGAAGGCGCTGCCGCTGTTCAACGACGGCGGCTCAATCTTCATGACCGGGTCGAACGCTTCGCAAAGGGGCTACCCCGGGTGGAGTGTGTACGCGGCGAGCAAGGCCGTGCAGCAGGCCTACGCCCGCGTGTGGGCGGCCGAGCTGAAGGACAGGCGGATCCGGGTGAACGTGCTGACCCCCGGCCAGGTCGCCACGGCGAAGCAGGAGGAGCTGTTCGACGAGGAGACGATGCGGCAGTTCGAGTCCCTGATCCCGCGGGGAAAGATGGGCCGCCCTGAGGAGATCGCGACGGTCGCGCTGTTCCTCGCCTCGGACGACTCGAGCTACGTGAATGGCATCGAGCTGGTTGCCGACGGCGGCACCACGGCGATCTGAGCGGGAGGCACTGGCATGTGCAGGTGATCTGGCATGCCGACTCGACCCTGCGGGTGGGCGCACCGACCAGGTCTCACCCACAACGAGGAGTAGCCATGACCACGTTCGCCCAGGACCGCGCGGCCTTCGAGTCCTTCCTCGACTGCGTGCAGGGCGGCGCAGGCAAAGACGCCATCACCGGTTGCCTCGCCGAGAACGTGGTGCTGACCGGCCCGCTCAGCGATGAGCCGCTCACCGGCCGCGAGGCCGTCGCGGAAGCCATGCAGGCCGTCCGCACGCTGGCGGCCGGCCTCACCTATGAGGAGGTCCTCAGCGGCGAGACCCGCCACGCCGCATTCTTCCGGCTGCAGATCGAAGACACCGTGGTCAACGGAATGGATTACGCCCGGCCCGACGCGGACGGCAAGATCGCCGAGGTAACCATATGGTGGCGCCCGCTGCCGTCCGCCGTCGAGATGCAGGGGCACCTTGCGCATGTCCTCGGCACGCAGCCCCGGGAACTGCGCACAAACGCAGAGTAACGATCATGGATGCCCCCGTCCCACGCTCAGCACGTTCTACTACGAGCCGGCTCACCTGGCCCGGCTGCTGACCACGCTCGACGTGCTCAGCGACGGCCGCCTCGAGGTCGGCGTGGGGCTGGGGTGGATGAAGGACGAGTACGACATCGTCCGCGGCGCGGACTGGCACCGGCGCGGCAAGATGCTCGATAACGTGCTGGCGTTCCTGCACGCGTGGTGGACGACCACCCCGGTGTCCTGGGATAGTGAGTTTTTCTCACTGCCGCCGGTCCACGCCGACCTGCGCCCGGTCCAGGCGGGCGGTCCGCCCATCTGGATCGGCGGTGCCAGCGAGGCCGCGATGCGCCGGGTCGGCCGCAGCGGCGCCGGCTGGCTCGGGTTCGAGGGGCTGCCGGACGAGGTCGCCGACCACTTGTGGTCGATCGCCCGCCGTGCGGAGCAGGACGCCGGCCGCGATCCTGACGCGCTGAAGACGGCCAGGCGAATCAAACCTCGAACCGGGCACGTCCGTTGACTCGCTGGCCGGCAAGCTCGAGCGCTTCGCCGGGTCCGGTATTGACGAGGCGTTCGTGGATGCCTTCGCACTGTTCCCCAGCCTTGACCAGATGCTTGACTTCGCCAGCCAGGTGATCGCGCGCACCGGTCGGTTGTGACCACCCAAGAGCCGGGCATCTTGGCAGGTTCAGCAGGAATGATTCCCGCTCGACGGTGATGCGCTCGATGGCGCCGGAGCCGGCGAGGGTGGTTTCTCAAACACCACTCCACGGGAGGCGGCCCGTAGGTGAAGGTGTACGTCTGGGCCCGCTGGGAGCGGTTACGCCGACCGTCCGCCCGGCTTCTTGCCTTTGACCTGGCATTTCAGGATGCCTGCTCGCTGCCCTCATCTCCCTCATCACCGGGTTCGGATTCGGACCGGGTGTTTTGGACGCCGAGGGCGTCGGTGATCCGCTGGTTCGCGGCGTCAGCCTGCCCGTCGATGCAGTGCGCGTAGATCTTCAGCAGGACGGCGCGGGCACCCCGGGGGGCATGAGGAGGACCGGAACCGTAGGGAGGACCGTAGGGACGGAGACAGATAGATAAAGGGGAAGTAAGTAGACGGACAGGGACGTGAGAGCAGGGATGAATGACGAGCTATCATGAGCCTGGCGCGCAGATTATTATTGTTTTACGAGCTGTGCGCGTAATTAGTCGGGGAGTTCGCGGGAAGGTTAATTTCGGCACTGCCTGCGTGTTCTCCGGGTGCGGGGGTTTCCGGTGTCGGCAGGTGTACGGGATGGAACCCGTATTAGCTGGCGGTGCGGAATGACGGCCGGGTCCGGGTTTCTCGCGACCGGTGCAGGGACCGCTTCTACTTGGCCAGACGGCGGCCTAGTCGGCCACTACATGGCCACTATCAGGCAACTTGGCCACTTGCCGATGGGGAGGCATCCTCGTAGCGCGGTTTTCGGTTGTGGAGCATTAGCCGACGCCCGTCGCGCCGGGGTCGACTTGACCTCTTGCGGGCCTCGATCGAGGTCAATCAGGCCCCTGAACTGCACGCTGGTCCTACAACTGGGTTCCCCGCGCGGGCGTGCGGCCCTCGGCGTCGGGTGCCGTGGCGGCCGGCAGTGTCATGCGGGCCTGTCCCTGGCTTCTCCCGGGAGGCATGCCGGCCGGCCCGGGGGCGGGCTCGGTCCCCGTGCGGCGACGGTAGCGGGGCTCGGGCGGCGGGTCGAGCCGGGCCAGGCCGGGAGACGGGCGGTGAAGCCGGTGACGAGCACCGAATGGCCGGCCTGCATTTTTGTTTTGGGGAAAGGCGTGTAACGTAGAAGTTAAGCTCCGGTCCCTGGCAGGTCCATCCGTGAAATCCGCGGTGGCATTGCAGGGCCCGGATTTTTTATGCCTGGGCAGCGCACGCGAGAATTCGCGGTCAGCTAATGGTACCCGATTTCCATCCCACCGGAGGCACTCATGCGTGTCAGATTCATCAGGCCCGGCAACATGGCCCAAGCCATCACCAGCCAGCTCCAGCCGGTCGCCAGCGAGCTTGTCGCGGCGCTGCGGGAGGCGGCAGCCGCAGAGCGAGGCCGCAGTAGGACTGGAGAGCGCCCATGACGCTGCTCGACCATGTCGTCCTGCAAGTCGACGACCTGAACGCCGTCGGCGACTGGTACGACCATATCGTCAGCTTGGCCGGGGGTACGCGAACCTTCGATATGCCGAACCTGATCGGGTACGCCCTGCCTGGCCAGCCAGCCCAGCTGTTCTTCTCGCTGGCGACCGACCCCGGTGGTCGCCAGACCCACGTTGCGCTCAGGGTCGAGGACGAGGCGACCGTCCGACTTGTCCACGAGTTCGCCACCGCAGCCGGCGCCGAGATCCTCCACGAGCCTCGGCTGTGGCCGGAGTACGGACCGGACTACTACGCGGTGTTCATCCGCGACCCGGCCGGAAACAACCTCGAACTCAAATGCCAAGCCTCCACCCGACGGCCAACGCTCTCGAGGTAACGCATCACGCCGGCAAGACCATCAGAGCCAACTGACCCGCACACGACGGGGAACATTCATCATGACCACCATCAGCATCATCGGCTCGGGCAACATGGCCACCGCCATCGGCACCCGGGCGGCGAAGCACGGCCACACCATCGAGGTCATGAGCCGCGACACCGCCAAGGCTCAGGCACTCGCCGACAAGATCGGCAACGGAGCCACCGCCGGCACGTTCGGCGCAACGCCGCTGGGTGACATCGTCATCGTGGCCGTCCCGTACACCAACGCGGTTTCAGTGGTCGCGAACTACGGCGATGCGCTGGCCGGCAAGGTCATCATCGACATCTCCAACACCTTCAACGCCGACGCCACTGGGCTGGTCACTCCTGACGGCATTTCCGGCGCGCAGGAGATCGCCAAGGCCGCCCCGGCGAGCGCGCACGTCGTGAAGGCGTTCAACACCGTCTTCGGCCACGTCCTGGCCCAGGGCCGCCCGCTGGACGTGCTCATCGCCGGCGACGACGCGCGGGCCAAGGCGAGCGTGTCGGCGTTCATCGAGAGCCTCGGGCTGCGCCCGCTCGATGTCGGCGGCCTGGAGATGGCGCACTGGCTGGAAGGGGCGGGCCTGCTGATGATGGGTCTGGCCACGCACGGCGTGGGGTTCAACATCGCCCTCGGCGTCGACCTTCTCGGCTGAGCGTGCTCGCACGGCCACTTCCCGCCCCATCACTCACAAGGACGGCAGCATGAGCGTCTTCGTCACTGGCGGGACCGGCCATTCCGGTTCGTACATCGTCCCCGAGCTCATCGCCGCCGGGCACGAGGTCACCGGCCTGGCCCGGTCGGACACGGCGGCGGCGGCGGTGTCCGCGCTCGGCGCGAAGGTGCGCCGCGGCGACCTCGAGGACCTCGAAGGGCTGTTCGTGGCACTGGCGTGCGGGATGATCCTGGCTGATCGCAGTACGGTGGTGGCGATGGCGGCGGCCTGGCGCCAGGGCACCAGGCAGGCCCGCCGATAAGCGACGGCTCCTACTGGCGGAGCGCCTCGACGATGACCTGGGCCAGCGGACGGGTGCGGCCTTCGCTGAGGGCATGCTGGCGTTCGCGTTGCGTCAGGGGAGCCAGGCAGGCGTCGAGGAGGCGGGTGGTGATGGTCTGCTCGACTGCGGGCATCGGGCCGTCGGCCCGCTGGCCTGCTCGGGCAACACTCCGGCCCCCAACCGACGACAGCCAGCCCAACACGGTCAGCGGCCCAGCCAGCAGCCAGTGCTCCGGGCTGGCCTGACCCCGACGGCCAGCGCACTCCCGCGGCCGCGGCCCGGAGCTAGCTGCGGCCGGGAGTGCCACCGCCCTCATCGCGACTGTCCTGCGTCGTCGGATCCGGGGGAAAACAGTGACTCGATGGGCAGGCTGAACAGTTCCGCGATCTTGAAGGCGAGCGGCAGGCTCGGGTCGTAGCGGCCGGTCTCCACGGCGTTAATCGTCTGCCGGGACACGTCGAGGCGGTCCGCCAGGTCGGCCTGGCTCCAGCGCCGGACGGCGCGTAGCTCGCGCAGCCGGTTATTCACTTGGCCGCTCGTGACCTGAACCAGATGGTGCCCATCCACCCGACGTAGCCGACGGCCCAGACCAGGCCGCCAGGGTCGGAGCTCAGGGCCCCGGGCGCCTTGATCGGGGCGGATTCGAGCAGCAGGAAGACGGTGGTCGTGATCATCACTGCGGCGAAGCCCACCGCCATGGCCTGGAGCTGCATGCGCTGCTGGTACTCATCGGCTCGGCGGAAGCTCTTGATGCCCGCCAGTACGCACCACAGGACGAAGACGATCGGCGACAGCCACAAGATGACGCTCCAGGTGCTTTTCCCGCCGTTAGGAGCCAAGGCGAAGGCGCTGATGGCGGCCGCGAAGAAGCCGGCCATCGGGAGTGCCATGGCGCGCCTGTCGGCGCGGCGGCGGAGAAGGTCGCTGTGGCTGAGGCGTTTTTCCTCGGAAGTTGTCATGGCTAAAATGTAAAGCAGACTTGTCTCGATGTCAACTGTCCCTTACATATAGTAAAGGACAGTTGATCGCCTACGGGTGCATGCGCGCGCCCTTGACGATCTTGTCGACGGCGCCGCGCGGGCCGTGCACGGCGAGACCGGCCAGGTCCAGGTCGGCCCGGCCCACGGCGCGCACGGCGGCCCGGTTGTCCCGGTCGTTGCCGGCCGCGAAGAGATCCGCGGTAAAGACCGACAGGGCCACGCCCCGGCTGACGGCGGACTCGCAGGCTCTCGCCAGGGTCTCCTTGCTTGCTTCGAAGACGAGGACCGGCTGGCGGAACATCGGCAGGTACTCCGTCCCGTCCGCATCCGCGTAGGGCTCGCCGATCACTTCCGGGCTCCGCGGCCCGATCCCGCTGACCAGGAACGCGGTGACGTTCAGCCGCTGCCATGCTTCCAGGTCGTCACGCAGCAGAACGGCGATCTTGGTGCCGAACCGAATCGGCTCGCTGTCGGTATCCATGCCAGCCATCGAACACCGTCGCCCGATGGCAGTCTTGTACGATTTTTGCGTGGCCGGTGATACGCGGGTCCGTGCCTGGCGACCGGAGGTCCCCGGCGTCGTTGAGGTCTTCCACGCGCACATGATCAGTCACGTCTACCCCATGCACACGCACGAGGCCTGGACGCTGCTGATCGTTGACGACGGGATGGTCCGGTATGACCTGCACCGTCACGAGCATGGTGTCCTGGACCAGGTCGTCACGCTACTGCCTCCGCAGGTCCCGCACAACGGGCGCGCCGCCACGTCCGCGGGCTTCGGCAAGCGGGTCGTCTACCTCGACCTGTCGCACGTTCCGGCCAGCCTCATCGGTCAAGCCGTCGACCAGCCCCTGCTGCCCGACCCGCTCCTCCGGCAGCGCATCCACCAGTTGCATCGCGTGCTCGAGCAGCCGGGCGAGGAATTCGAGGCGGAAAACCGCCTGGCCTTTATTACCGAACGGCTCCGCTGCCACCTGAGCCACCCCAGCGACCCCGCCGGGCCAAGGTCATGCGCCAAAATGGCGTATGACCTGCGTGACCTGATCGACGCCCGCTTCCGCGAGAAGGTGACGCTCCGGGAGGCATCGAACGCTCTGCACGCTCACCCGGCCCACCTGGTCCGGATGTTCAGCCGGGAGTTCGGGATCAGCCCGCATCAGTACATGACGAGCCGCCGGGTCGATCTAGCGCGACGGCTCCTGCTCGGCGGAATGCCGCCCGGCCTGGCGGCGACTGAGGTCGGCTTCTGCGATCAGTCGCACCCGAGCCGCCATTTCACGCGTGTCCTCGGCACCACCCCGGGCAGGTACGCCCGCAGCGGATCATTAATCGCCGGGATCAGTTGGAAGATGCAGACCCGAATGCAACGCGCGCAGTGGTTCATCGCCGACGGCGCACCCGAGGACGCCATCCCAGACCTGACAGCCGTGGCTGAGTCGGCGCACACTCAGATCGCTCACTGACATACGTCGAGCTGAGGTCAGGCTCCGGCCGAGGTAGGCAGATACTGGCGTGGTGAGCGCCGGGCAGCTGGGCCGGGAGGA
>Ga0209838_1000066_pt1 | contig 12038 bp, 8 predicted proteins | sample OrgsoiDNA2013047_FD_185797 | JGI IMG/M metagenome (GOLD analysis project Ga0209838, IMG submission 185797) | Permafrost soil microbial communities from the Arctic, to analyse light accelerated degradation of dissolved organic matter (DOM) -... | ecosystem: Environmental > Terrestrial > Soil >... | reverse complement strand
ACGGTGCTGTTTGTCACCCATTCGATCGCTGAAGCCATCAAGATCGGCAACCGCATCCTGCTGCTGTCGCCGCATCCCGGCCGGGTCAAGGCCGAGATCGTTGACGTCGATCAGGTGTCGCCGGAGGATGGCAGCGCCGGCAGGCTGGAGAAGCAGATCCACGACCTGCTGTTCGCCGAGGCGGCAACCGCACACTGAAGGGAATGCGCGATGGGCGAGGCGAAAATTCTGCTCCGTGGCGACACCGCCGTCATGGCGGGCGATCCGGCGGAGGTCGAGCGCAGACTGAGCATGCTCGAGCTGTTGTGGAACGACGGCTTTGTCCGCAAGGCTGCGATCATCATTTTTCTCGCGGCGGTGTGGGAAGCCTACGGCACCTTCCTCGACAACCCGCTGCTGTTTCCGACCTTCCACGACACCATCATCACCATGTTCGACAAGGTCAAGGACGGCACTATTCCGCTGCGGGCATGGGCCTCGCTGAAGGTGCTGTTCATGGGCTACGGCGCCGGCATCGTGCTCGCCGCCATCTTCACCATCCTCGCCATCTCCACCCGGATCGGCACAGATTTTCTCGAGACGATGACGGCGATGTTCAACCCGCTGCCGGCGATCGCGCTGCTGCCGCTGGCGCTGATCTGGTTCGGCCTCGGCAATGGCAGCCTGGTGTTCGTGCTGATCCATTCGGTGCTGTGGCCGGTGGCGCTCAACACCCATTCCGGCTTCAAGAGCGTCTCGAACACGCTGCGCATGGTCGGCCGCAATTACGGCCTGCGCGGATTGCCTTACGTCGCGCGGATCCTGATCCCCGCGGCGTTCGGATCGATCCTGACCGGACTGAAGATCGGCTGGGCGTTCGCATGGCGGACCCTGATCGCCGCCGAGCTGGTGTTCGGCGTGTCGTCGGGGCAGGGTGGCCTGGGATGGTTCATCTTCGAGAACCGCAACCTGTTGGACATTCCTGCCGTGTTCGCCGGACTGTTGACCGTGATCGTGATCGGCCTGATCGTCGAGAACCTGATCTTCCGTACCATCGAGCGCAACACCGTGCAAAAATGGGGCACGCAATCGTGACCGCCAAGGCCGTAGGATGGGTTGAGCACTTCGCGAAACCCATCACAACATCAAGAACATTGATGGGTATCGCTTCGCTCAACCCATCCTACGAAGTGGTGCCGATATGACCGACAAGAAAAAGAGTCCCGACCAACTCCGCAGCGCGCGCTGGTTTGCGCCCGACGATCTCCGCGCCTTCGGCCATCGCTCGCGGGCGATGCAGATGGGCTACGCGCCGGAGGAGTGGAAGGGCCGCCCGGTCATCGCGATCCTCAATACCTGGTCCGACGCGCAGCCCTGCCACATGCATTTCAAGTCGCGTGTCGATGACGTCAAGCGCGGCATCCTGATGGCCGGCGGCTTTCCGATGGAATTGCCGGCGCTGTCGCTGTCGGAATCGTTCCTGAAGCCGACCACCATGCTCTACCGCAATCTCCTGGCCATGGACGCGGAGGAACTGCTGCGCGGCCATCCCGTCGACGGCGTGGTGCTGATGGGTGGCTGCGACAAGACCACGCCGGCGCTGCTGCTCGGCGCCACCAGCATGAATATCCCGGCGATCTATCTGCCCGCCGGCCCGATGCTGCGCGGCAACTGGAAGGGCAAGACGCTCGGCTCGGGCTCCGACGCCTGGAAATACTGGGACGAGCGCCGCGCTGGAAAAATATCCGACAAGGACTGGGTCGATGTCGAGGCCGGCATCGCGCGCAGCTACGGCACCTGCATGACCATGGGCACCGCCTCGACCATGACGGCGATCGCCGAATCGATCGGCATGACCTTGCCGGGGGCGTCGTCGATCCCGGCCGCCGACGCCGGCCACATCCGCATGAGTTCGGAGTGCGGTCGCCGCATCGTCGAGATGGTGTGGGAGGATTTGACGCCGAAAAAGATTCAATCGCGCAAGGCGTTCGAGAACGCGATTACCGTGGCGATGGCGATGGGCTGCTCGACCAACGCGATCATTCACCTGATCGCGCAGGCGCGCCGCGCCGGCCAGGATATCGGGCTGGATGATTTCGAGACTGCCAGCCGCAAGGTTCCCGTCATTGCCAATGTGCGGCCGAGCGGCGACAAATACCTGATGGAGGATTTTTTCTATGCCGGCGGACTGCCGGGCCTGATGAGCCGGATCAGGGATCATCTGCATCTCGATGCCATGACCGTCACCGGCAAGACTCTCGGCGAGAACATTGCGCGCGCCGAGGTGTACCATGACGATGTCATCCGCACGGTCAAGGATCCGATCTATGCCGAGGGCGCGCTGGCGGTGCTGAAAGGCAATCTCGCCCCGGACGGCTGCGTGATCAAGCCGAGCGCCTGCGAGCCGCGCTTCCTCAAGCATGCCGGCCCCGCGCTGGTGTTCGACGATTATCCGTCCATGAAAAAGGCGATCGACGATCCCGATCTCGACGTCACTGCCGATCATGTTTTGATTTTGCGCAATGCGGGTCCGCAAGGGGGCCCCGGCATGCCGGAATGGGGCATGCTGCCGATTCCCACCAAACTCGTGAAGCAGGGCGTGCGCGACATGGTGCGGTTGTCGGATGCGCGCATGAGCGGCACCAGCTACGGCGCCTGCATCCTGCATGTCTCGCCGGAATCCTTTATCGGCGGGCCGCTGGCGCTGGTGTGCAACGGCGACCGCATCACCCTCGACGTTGCCGCGCGCGCCATCAATCTCGATGTTCCCGAGGCGGAACTGACCAAACGCCGCGCCGAATGGAAGCCACCCGAGACCCGCTTCGAACGCGGCTATGGCTGGATGTTCACCCGCCACATCAAGCAGGCCAATGAGGGCTGCGATTTCGACTTCCTCGAAACTGGTTTTGGCGCGCCGGTGGGCGAGCCGTCGATTTATTGAAACACGCCGTCATTCCGGGGCGCGCGAAGCGCGAACCCGGAATCTCGAGATTCCGGGTTCGCGCTTTGCGCGCCCCGGAATGACAGCAAACTGGGAACCGAGAACCATGACCAAACTCAGCGACGCCACCCGCAATAAACTCAAAACCATCAGCACGGCGACGGTCGCCACCGCGCTGTTCAAGCGCGGTTTTCGAACCCAGTGCATTCAGGACGTGCATCCGCTTGGGGCGGATCAGCCGACAATGGTGGGCGAGGCCTTCACGCTGCGCTACATGCCGGCGCGCGAGGATCTGAACAAGCTCGATGTGTTTCGCGACCGCGCGCATCCGCAGCGCAAGGCGGTGGAAGACTGCCCTGTCGGCGCGGTGCTGGTGATGGACAGCCGCAAGGATGCCCGCGCCGCATCCGCCGGCGCCATTCTGGTGACGCGGCTGATGCAGCGCGGCGTTGCCGGCGTGGTTACCGATGGCGGCTTCCGCGATTCGGCCGAAATCGCAAAACTCGGCTTTCCCGCCTATCACCAGCGGCCGAGCGCGCCGACCAATCTCACGCTGCATCAGGCCATCGAGATCAACGGTCCGATCGGCTGCGGCGACGCGCCGGTATTTCCCGGCGACGTCATTCTCGGCGACAGCGACGGCGTGATCGTGATCCCCGCCCATCTCGCCGACGAGATCGCCAACGAGGCCTTCGAGATGACCGCGTTCGAGGATTTTGTCACCGAACAGGTACAAAAAGGCCGTTCCATCTTCGGGCTTTACCCCGCGACCGACGAGCAGACATTGACCGATTTCGCCGCGTGGCGGAAGGTGACGGGACGATAGCGTTCCCCGGACGCAGCGCAGCTTGAAACGGTGCGCTGCAGAGCCGGGGTCCATGGCTGTACGATGCAAGTATGGGTCCCGGTTCTGCGACGCATCGCCGCGCGCTGCATCGCGCCCGGGACACGAGATACAGGCTTAAGCTCGCTCCGCATGCGAGCAGGTGCAACAACGATAACGACAGGGAGACTACGCCATGCTGATGTTCAACAATCTGATCGACGGCGAATGGATGTCCGACGGGGCGCGCTCGCCCAACGTCAATCCGTCGGACACCAATGACGTGATCGGCGAGGCCGTGCGCGGCACCCGCGCGCAGGCCGATGCCGCCGTCGCCGCCGCCAAGGCGGCATTCCCGGCATGGTCGCGCGCGACGCCGCAGGTCCGCTACGACATTTTGAAGAAGGCCTCGGACGAAATCCTGACGCGCAAGGATGAGCTCGGCCGCCTGCTGTCGCGCGAGGAAGGCAAGACCTTGCCCGAGGGCGTTGGCGAGGCCGCGCGCGCAGGGCAAATCTTCGCGTTCTTCGCCGGCGAATGCCTGCGCATGCCGGGCGAGAAGCTGGCCTCGGTGCGCCCCGGCGTCGACGTCGAAATCACCCGCGAAGGGCTGGGGGTGGTCGGCCTGATCACGCCGTGGAATTTTCCGATCGCGATTCCGGCCTGGAAGATCGCGCCGGCGCTGGCCTATGGCAACACCGTGGTGATCAAGCCCGCCGATCTGGTGCCGGGCTCGACCTGGGCGCTGGTCGATATCCTGCACCGCGCCGGTCTGCCGAAGGGCGTATTGAATCTCGTGATCGGCCGTGGCTCCGAGGTCGGCGCGGCATTGCTGGAGCATCCCGATGTCGCGGCGATCAGCTTCACCGGCTCGGTCGCCACCGGCCATAAGGTCGCCGCGGCCTGCGTCGCCTCGCGGCCGATGAAGAAATTTCAGCTCGAGATGGGCGGCAAGAATCCGCTTGTCATCCTCGACGATGCCGATCTGAAGGTCGCGGTGGAATGCGCCGCCAACAGCGCGTTCTTCTCCACCGGCCAGCGCTGCACCGCGGCCTCGCGGCTGATCGTCACCAAGGGCATTCACGATAAATTCGTCGCCGCGCTCACCGAACGCCTGAGCGGCCTCAAGATCGACGATGCCCTGAAGGCCGGCACCGATATCGGCCCCGTGGTCGATCAGAGCCAGCTCGATCAGGACCTGAAATATCTCGCGATCGGCAAGGAGGAGGGAGCGAAACTTGCCTTCGGCGGCGAGCGCCTCAAGCGCGAGGCACCGGGCTTCTATTTGCAACCCGCGCTGTTCACGGACGTGACCAACAAGATGCGGATCGCGCGCGAGGAGATCTTTGGGCCAGTCGCGGCGGTGATTCGCGTCAACGATTATGCGGAAGCATTGGTCACCGCGAACGACACCGAGTTCGGCCTGTCGGCCGGCATCTGCACCACCAGCCTGAAATACGCCAGCGACTTCAAGCGTAACGCGGAGGCCGGCATGGTGATGGTCAATTTGCCGATCGCCGGTGTTGACTATCACGTACCGTTCGGCGGCCGAAAGGGCTCCAGCTTCGGGCCGCGCGAGCAGGGAAAGTACGCCGCGGAATTCTATACGACCGTCAAGACCGCGTACACGATGCCTTAGCAATCACCGGAGTGCGTCTTCACACCTCGGCACCCCGCCCGTTCCTCGCTGACGACGCCGGAGCGCTCAACCTCTCCCCGCAAGTGGCCGCAAGTGGGGAGAGGAGCAGGTCACACCTCGGCCTTATCGGCCAATCCCACCGCCCACAAGGCAAAAGCATAGGCGATCGCGACCTCGTCGAGGCGGTGGAAGCGGCCCGAGGCGCCGCCATGGCCGGCGCCCATATTGGTGCGCAACAATACCGGGCCGCCGCCGGTCATGGTCGCGCGCAGCCGCGCGATCCATTTTGCAGGTTCCCAATAGGTGACGCGCGGATCCGTCAAGCCGCCCATCGCCAGGATAGCGGGATAATGTTTTGCCGCGACATTGTCGTAGGGCGAGTACGACAAAATGGTCTTGAAGTCGGCGGCGCTTTCGATCGGGTTGCCCCACTCCGGCCATTCCGGCGGCGTCAGCGGCAGCGTGTCGTCGAGCATGGTGTTGAGCACGTCGACGAACGGCACTTCGGCCACGATGCCGGCGAACAATTCGCCGGCGCGATTGGCGACCGCGCCCATCAGCATGCCGCCGGCGCTGCCGCCATGGCCGACGATGCGCTTTGAGCTGGTGTATCTGGCATCGATCAGCGCGCGGCCGGCCGCGGCGAAATCGTCAAAGCTGTTGGTCTTCTTCTCGCGCTTGCCGTCGAGATACCAGCCCCAGCCCTTGTCGGCGCCGCCGCGGATATGCGCGATCGCAAAGACAAAGCCGCGGTCGACCAGCGACAGCCGGTTGGCGGAAAACGACGCCGGCATCGCCATGCCGTAGGAGCCGTAGCCATAGAGCAGCAGCGGCGCTGCGCCGTCGCGCACCAGATCCCTGGCGTGAAGTATGGATACCGGCACGTCGGCGCCATCGTGCGAGGTCGCCATGATGCGGGTGGTGACGTAGTCGGCCGGATTGTGGCCGGAAGGAATTTCCTGACGCTTGCGCAAGATGCGTGCGCGGCTCGCCATGTCGTAATCGTAGACTTCCGACGGCGTTGTCATCGACGAATACGAGAACCGTAAATTCGTGGTGTCGAACTCATAGCCGCCCATGGTGTCGAGCGAATACGCCGTCTCGTCGAAGGCAATGGCGTGCTCGTCACCGGTTTTGAGATCGCGAATCACGATCGAGGGCAAGGCGTTGGCGCGCTCCAGCCGCACCAGGTGACCGGCGTAGAGTTCGATATCGATGATATAGACGCCTTTACGGTACGGGATCAGGTCGCGCCAGTTCGCGCGCTCGGGCGACTTCAGCGGCGCGGTAACGATCTTGAAATCGATCGCGTCATCGGCATTGGTGAGAATGAACAATTCGTCGCCGCGGTCGGCGATCGAGTATTGCACGCCGGTTTCGCGCGCCGCCACCAGCCGCGGCTTTGCTTGCTCATCGGCAAGATCGATCAATCGCTGTTCGGACGTTTCGTGGTCGCCGCCGGCGATCACGCAAAATCTTCCGCTGGCGCTTTCGTGGATATGAGTGAACCAGCCGGAATCCTCTTCCTCGTAGACCAGAACATCGTCCGCCTGCGGCGTGCCGAGGCTGTGCCGGAAAACCTGCATCGGGCGATGGTTGTCGTCGAGCTTCACGTAATAGAATGCCGTGGCGTCCGCGTTCCAGACCACACCGCCATCGGTTTCCTCGACCAGGTCGGCGCTGTCCTCGCGCGTGTTCCAGTTGCGGACGCGGATCGTGAAATATTCCGAGCCCTTGATATCGGCGCTCCAGGCTTCCAGCCGGTGATCCGGCGAATGCCGGCTGCCACCGAACTTGAAGTATTCATGGTCGGCTGCAAGCTTGTCGCCATCGAGCACGATCTCGATCTCGCCGCCGTCACGCGGTCGGCGGCCAAACATCTCATGCTCGCCGCCGTCGCGGAATTTGCGCAAATAGGCGTAAGCGCCGTCCGGCGCGGGCACGCTGGAATCGTCCTCCTTGATCCGGCCGCGCATCTCCTTCACCAGCATCTTTTGCAAGGGTGCGGTGTGGCCGAGCAGGCTCTCGGTATAGTCGTTTTCGGCTTCGAGATAGTTTCGGATATCCGCGTCCAGACCTGCGGGATCGCGCAGCACCTCCTGCCAGTTGGCATCCTTCAGCCACGCATAATCGTCGACAACGGTGATGCCGTGGGTGGTGAATGAATGCGGACGCCGTGGCGCGGCGGGCGCCGGCCGTGAATTCTTTGTGTTGATCGGTTTTGTCACTTGGGTCCTCGTTCGGCCGGGCGGATACAGTCGTCACCTGAGTGCCATATCGGTTCGATTTGGCGAATTGCCAGAGGTAGCGGCGTCGCCGCGCCTCCTTCGTGTCCCGGACGCGGCGCAGCGCGCTTGGCGCTGCTCCGCAAAGCCGGGACCCACTGACATCGCGCGTGGACCCCGGATCAGCAGCGCACCACGCCGCAAGTGCGGCGCGCTGCGCAGCATCCGGGGAACGCCAGCGCTCCCGCAATGCGTCTCCCCTCCATGAGGAAGTTAGTTAATTGCGCAGCCGCGCGCCGGCGCCGCCGCCGAACACGGGAATCTGGTTGACGGCCAGCACCACCGCGAAGGTGATGATCAGCATCGCGATACCGAGCACCGAAATCGCGGCAAGGTCGCCGCTTTCGTTGAGGTCGTAGATCAGCACGCTAAGCACCTTGGTCTGCGACGTGAATAGCACGATCGCGGCGGATAGTTCGCGCATCACGCCGATGAAGATAAAACACCAGGTCGCGATCACGCCGGTGCGCAAGAGCGGCGCGGTGATCTGGAGCAGCGACCGCAGCCGCGTCGCGCCGAGAATCCGGCTGGCATCCTCGAGTTCGGGATGAATGGTGGCGAAGGCCGCCTGCAATTGCTGATACGCCGACGGCAGGTTGATGGTCAGAAACGCGATCAGCAGGATCCACAGCGTGCCATACAATACGAATGGCGGCCGGGTGTAGCTGAGGAACAAGCCGACACCGAGCACGATGCCGGGAACGGCGACCGGCGCGGTAGCGAGAAAGCCGAGCACGCGATGCCCTGCGATCGCGCGGCGCGTGGTGACGTAGGCGATGACCAGCGCCAGGATAGTGCCGATGGTCGCGGTCGCGGTGCCGAGTATCACCGTGTTCTTGAGTGCAAGCTGCGTCGAGGACAGTTCGGTAAACACGAACACGATGTTATGCATCGTCAACGTCGACGGCGTGACCAGCGTTGTGGCGTTCGGCGAGAGCGCGCCGTTCAGCAGCGCCAGATACGGCAGGAACACCGGATTGAGCAGCACCACGAGGCAGAACGCCAGCGCCGCCCAGCGCCACTTCTTCATTTCGACGCGGCGCGGCGCGCCATATTTGCCGCCGACCACCGAATAGCCGCGCCGGCCCAGAATGAACTTTTGGGCCTGCAGCAGCAGGATGGTCAAGAGCAGCAGCGGCACCGCGGCGGCGGCGGCCAATTCGAGTTTGGGCGGGTACTGGAACAGGCTCCAGATCTTCGTGGTCATGGTGTGGAAGCCGGCCGGCAGCGCCAGGATCGCGGGCGAACCGAATAGCGTCATGGCCTGCAGGAAGGCGATCAGCGCGCCGGCGACGAGAGCAGGGAGCGCCAGCGGAATCGTGACGCGCCGCGCCGTGGTCCAGGCCTTGCCGCCGAGAATGGCGGAAGCATCTTCGAGTTCGCCGGGCATGTTATCCAGTGCGTTGGCGACGAGAACGAACACAAACGGAAACGTATAGCAGGAGATGACAAAGATGATTCCGGTCATCGAGTAGATGTTGAACAGATGCGCGTCGGCCTCGGCGCCCGTGACAAAACGATAGAGCTGGTTGAGCAATCCGCTGTTGGGCGCTGCCAGCAATTCCCAGGCCACCGCGCCGAGAAACGGCGGCGTCACGAACGAGGCCGTGACCAGTGCCCGGATGAACTGCCGCCCGGGCATGTCGGTGCGCGACACCAGCCATCCCATTGGCGCCGCGACGAGGCAGCAGATCGTAGCGGAGGTGGTGGCGATAATCGCGGTGGTCAGCAATGGATCGAGGAAATCCGGATCGGTGAACAGGGTGACGAAATTCTGCAAGGTCAGGTGATTGGCCTTGTCGGTGACGCTGTAGACCGCGAGCCACGACAGCGGCAGCACGATCAGCAGGATCAGGCACACCGCGAACAGCGCCAGCACCGGTTTGGTCCAGTCGATCTTGCCTTTGGTGGCGTCGAGGCTAGCGGTGATGGTCATTTATTTCCCAATCTAAAAACTCTTCGTCATTCCGGGGCGTGCGTAGCACGAACCCGGAATCTCGAGATTCCGGGCCTGCGCTACGCGCATCCCGGAATGACGATGGTGTATTGAGGGAATGCAAGATCACACCCGAAACAGTTTCGCGTAACGCGTCTTGATTTCTTCCGTCATCTTCTCGACGCCGGCGGCATCTTCTTTCATCAGCTTGATGTCGGAAATCTTCCGCCGGCCCGGCTTCGCCTCCACCTGCGCATGCACGGAATACTGCGCGGTGAAATCGATGAAGAACTGCTGAGTTCCCCGCGTATGCAGCCACGCCTGGAACAACCTTGCCGCATTGGGGTGGGGCGCGGTGGCAAAAATTCCGGTCGGACCCGAGATCGTCGGCGTGCCCTCGATCGGATATACCGGCTCGACCGGTTGGCCGGCCTCCTTGAGCAGCACGATGCCGTATTCGTTGCCATCGGCCATCACGGCGCGTTCGCCGAGCGAAAGCTTTTTCGGTGGATCGGTCGACGACTGCACCTGCATCACGCGCTGCTTCGATAGCTTCTCCATGTAGTCCCAGCCGAACTCGCGGACCGTCTGGAAGGTCGCGGTCATGATGGTGCCGCTATAGGCGGGATGGCCCTTTACCAATTTGCCGGCCCATTTCGGATCGAGCAAATCCGCAAAACTTTTCGGCGCGTCTTCGGGTTTCACCAGGTTGGTATTGTAGGCGATCGACGACAGCCAGACCCGCGAGGTCGCGAACATGCCGTCGGGGTCGCGATAGTCCGGCAAGAAATGCTGCGCGATGTCTTCGGTGACGAACGGCACCAGCCAGCCGTTTTTCTTCCAGGAGATGAAGTGCGAGGCGTCCGAGCTGTTGACGATGTCGGCGGCGCGGATGCCGGACGCGAATTCCTGATCCAGCCGCTGAAACAGCCGCTCCGAGCCGGAACGCTCGATCTGCACGGCAATGCCGGGATACTGCGCCTCGAACGCCTTGCCGAGCTTCTCGCCGACCGGAAGATCCATCGACGAATAAAGAATTACTTTTGCCTCCTTGCGCGCGGCCTCGATCAGGCCGGGCGTGATCGCCACCGGCTCGGGTGCCGCGGCCTTCAGCGGCGCGGCGAACGCGGTGAGCCCGAGCGCTGCCGAGCCCTTGATGACATCGCGCCGGGAAATTCTCTTTCGCATCGGTCTCACCTTTCTGCGTCAGACGTGAAAGAGTTTCTGGTAGCGCGCCTTGATCTCTTCGCTCTGCTTCTCCGCGCCTTCGGCGTCTTCCTTCATCAGCTTGATTTCGGCGAGCGGCTTGCGGCCCGGATGTTCCTTCACCTGCGCATGCAGCGAACGCAGCCCGCCGGCGTCGATAATGATCTGCTGCGCTTCCGGCGTGAAGCAGTAATTCTGGAATAGTTTTGCCGCATTGGGATTCGGCGCCGCCTTGAAGATGCCGTTCGGCCCGACGATGAAAGGCGTGCCCTCGGTGGGGTAGACCGCCTCGACCGGCTGGCCGGACTCCTTCAGCAGGAAGATGTTGTATTCGGTGCCGTCGGCCATCACGCTGCGTTCGCCGAGCGAAAGTTTCTTCGGCGGGTCGGTCGCCGATTGCACCTGCATGATGTTCTGCTTGGCGAGGTTCTCGTAGAAATCCCAGCCGATGTCGCGGACCATTTCGAATGTCGCGGTCAGGATGGTTCCGCTGTAACCGGGATGGGCCTTGACGATCTTGCCCTTCCATTTGGCATCGAGCAGATCCTTGAAACTGGCGGGCGCGTCCTCGGCCTTCACCAGTTTTGTATTGTAGGCCATCGGGCTCAGCGTGGCGCGGAAGCCGGCATAGGTGCCGTCGACATCCCGGTGCTCGGGCTTGTAATATTTCGCGACATCCTCGGGCACGTAAGGCAGCAGCATGTCCTGCCTTTTCCACGTCAGCAGGTGGGCGGCGTCCGAAGAATTCGCGACATCGACGGCGTGGACGTTGCTGGCGTATTCCTGGCCGATGCGCTGAAACACCCGCTCGGCGCCGGTGCGTTCGACGCGCAACTCGATGCCGCCGAATTTCTCCTTGAACGCGCCCGCGATCTTCTCCGCGACTGAAAGATCGATCGCGGTGTACCAGACCACCTTGCCTTCTTTCCTGGCCGCCTCGATCAATTGCGGTGTGATCGCCTCGGCCGGCGGCGCATCGGCGCGCACGGCGGATGCGAACACGGTGCCGAGCGCAAGCCCGCTCGCGCCTTGCAGCGCGCCTTGCAGAACGTGGCGCCTGGAAAGTTTTCGCCGTTTCATCGCGTCCTCCGGCTCGTCATCGTTATCGGCTCAGCGCCCGGCAACGATTGGGCGGCAGCGTGAGCCAGACCTCGGTACCCGCTGGAACGGCATTTTCCGTCGGCGTAACGACGCGCAAGGTCGTGCCGTCAGCTGTTTCGACCATATAG
>Ga0209838_1000064_pt1 | contig 12083 bp, 6 predicted proteins | sample OrgsoiDNA2013047_FD_185797 | JGI IMG/M metagenome (GOLD analysis project Ga0209838, IMG submission 185797) | Permafrost soil microbial communities from the Arctic, to analyse light accelerated degradation of dissolved organic matter (DOM) -... | ecosystem: Environmental > Terrestrial > Soil >... | reverse complement strand
ACCGTTACCAAAAGAAACCAGACTATACCGTATCAATAGGTTAAATAAAAGCGGAAGAATCCAGGGCCAAGCGACCCTGTTTTTTCGACAAAGCCAGTAAAACAACAGGCTCGCAAACAGGATAAGGAGACTGTCCAACATCCAGGGGATCCAGGGACTTATCCAGTGGAAGTAATTCAAAAAATAGATGAGCGGCGGTTTGTGGTCAAAAAAATCCCGGTAGGGCATGCCTCCCCTATAGATTACAAGTCCTGCATATTTGAAAATTTCTTTGTCGTCGAAAAATATTTCCGACAGAGGTGAATTCAGAAAATTCAGGGATACGGATCCCAGTATTATGAACAGAAGACTAAAATGGCTTTTCTTTATCATGAATTGTTATTTGAACAATTTCAATGGAAAAGGAAGGTTATTCATTACTATATGTTGGTAGGTTATTTTTTCAGGACCGAATAAAGCGTCAAAAAAGGATATACCCGGAATATCCGATCCTTCAAAACGAAATATTTTGCCGGTCCCCGCGTGGTCGAATATGATAGCATCTGTAAGCAGATAAAACGCACCTAGTTTTTTACCTTCTTTCGTGCTTCCGCCAATCAGGGAATAAATAAATTTATGGTCCTGCAATACAATGTAATAAGCCAGGGTATCACCTCCGGAAGATTTTGCCAGGTAAGTAACAGCCATTTTATTTCTGTACGCAAAATCTGTGCAATTTTTTAATTTTTCAAATACAGCATTCGAAATAGATCGTTGTTTGTTTGAATAGTCTTTTCTGTATAAATCAATGATCGTTGGCGGATCAACATCCCTGACTATCAGAAGAGCGTTATCCATGGCTCTTTTCTTCATCCGGTTTGCCAGACGTTTATATTGGAGCCGGATCTGTTCATAGTTACCCAGCAAAGGCAGGAAATAATTTGTACGAGTGTATTGATCAAGCCTGAATTTTTCATTTTCGCCCGACACAAAATTGTTTTCATTCAGATCAAGATCCCAGTATTTGAATTTTCCAGGTATTGCGTTTAGAAACGCGGATATTTCGAAACGAATGGAACTTTGTCCAAACACACCAAGGACCTTCACGAAATAGGGCTGATATAAATAATTGAATCCGTATTTTTTATTCCAGGTAAGTGGCATAACATACTGGTAATCTCCTTCGATGACTGCAGACCAGTTGCCCGCCATCATATCCAGATAAAATGTCCGGGCATAAATCAGGCCATTTGGGGCATGGATGATGCATTGATCCCATTTGTCGGTATCAATCTCGTGTCTTTCCAAATACCTGATATCCGGAGCCGTTTCAATCATGATCTGGCTGCTTTTTGAATGATCTTTTTTGCATTGATATGCTGGATATCGATGCTGAATGTAATTTTTCTGCCAAAGCCAGTTGATCCCAACGCTGTCTTAAAATCGCTGCTGTAAAATAACGGTGCATAAATGTTCAACAGGTTTTTAAATAAGCTTAGCTGGATACCACCCACGTATAAAAATCGGCTGGTTGGCGGATTATTCTCCCAGGCTTCAGCATACGTGCCAAAATCAAAAAACACCCTGACGGGCAGTGAAAACGGAAATAATTTGGCGGGTAGGGTAGTGTTAAAGTTCAGGGCAGTAATCCAGTCAGCAGATTTTCCTTCCAAATACGGATAGTCATCGATCCTTAATTTTAACCCCCCATCCCGGTTCATGATCTGCTGTGCGAATATACCTCCATTCGAAACAGAAGCGTTTTCAATCGCATAGGAGGCGGACCTGCCAGCGAAATAATTTTCGTACAAATAATCTTCATCGCCATTTACTCCGAGTAATTTGGGTTCATAGCGTGAAATGAGTGTGTTGTTATTTTCATTCCAAACACCAAATTTGGCCGCAAACAATCTCACCCGCATGCCTCCTCCATCAGGATAGTTCAGAAAATAATTTGCCTGGAGGTTGATCCTGTAAAATAGTGCGCTCTGTTGGAACTCCAAACGCAGATCATATGGGTAAAGTGCCCGCGCATCTTCCAGGTTAAAACTCAGTTGGTTGAGATACCGGAAATTCTGAATGGCCGAATTTGGATGTATAAGGGAATCTTTTGAAGAAACGGCGAAATGTCCGAAGTTAGTTTCTGTAATCAGGTAGGTTTTAAAATCAATCCACTTACTAATACTACTTCTGGGGCTGGTTCGCCTGAAATCCACACGGACATAGGGCACAAGCTTAAAAAAATCCTCAAATATAAACGCACCCACGCTATCCGTTGCTTTGTTACTTGCGAATCGGTCGGCGTTCAGACCAATACGGATGCAGCCTACGTGTTGATCAGGATGCCAGGAATAACTTAGTCTTCCCAGCCCCTCCGGTCTTTTCGATCCAATGCCATACATCGGGATAAAAAGAAACTCAAATTTATTTTCTGGCAGGTTTATATTGTGGATAAGTGCTCCCAGCATAAAGCCATCATAACGGTTATAGGCCGGCAGAGGCGATAGTCCGACATAATTGTTTCGTTCTGTATTTCGGGCGGAAAAAATAAAGGACGGTTTCCATGCTCTATTTGCACTGCTTTTAAAAAGGGATTCATTTCCATTCAGTTTTTCAAACAAAAATTGGAGATTTTCTGAAGCCCCCTGAGCCATTGCTTTCTTAAAATCATCCGGGTAAGGATGTCCAAACCGCCGCAATGAAAAGTATCTTTGCATGTTTTCGTCAAACCTTTCAGGTCCGAGGGAATCATAGAGTAGCTTTAACCATAAACCCGTTTTGTACTCGGCGACAACTGTGTCATTTAATGAGCTGAAATCAGGAGTTGGAGTAAGGATCGGCTGGATTGACCTTTCACTTTCAGCGAGCCGGATCATAAGATTTCGATCGGGTTCTGCGGGATACATGGGGGCAACTACGCTGCTATGTTTTTTGTTTCCGTCCTGTTTTTGGGGAAACTGTTTAAAAAGACGCTGCTCATAAAAATCCGCAAAGCCTCGGGAAAAGCCTGCCTGCAGACGTTGATTCGTCATAAGTATGGTTTGGAACCACTGTCGAGTTAAAACGATGCGTAGAGACGATTGCCAGTTATAATTATCGATATTCCCGTCCAGACACGCAAGAGCCGAAAAGTCCTGATCATTTAAAGCGGATGCTTGCACAAGGGTTATTGTCGGATGGGGATAAGGCATTAACCATACCGACAGTTGTCTGATTTCTCGTTTTGCGGTGACGAGCAGGCTGTCGGAATTGATAAACGCAGGCGACACATAGAAATACTGAAGATGAACTTTTCTGCCTGAATCAATTTGAACATCTTCCGTTTTTAACCGGAAATGACTATCAGCTATCCAAGCAAATCCATTCGCGTTGTTTAACGTAAAACGGCAAAGGTTGATCGTAGCAGATTGAGAAATGGTGTCGGCGACCGCTCCTGCTGCGATGCGGTAGGAAACGGGGGCTTCTATGATGACTGTATAATCCGCGGCCTCATGATATGCCCCTCCCTGAAGCAGAAAGGGCATTGCGTGCCAGCCTGTTTTATCATATACAGCGGGTTCGGGATACCAGTTCTTTAATTCAAAATGATGTGCACTATATCCGTTGCCATTAAAATTAAAGGGAATTTGCAGATGGAAGGAGCAGGAAATGGAAATGCTATCGCTTGGCAGGAGCGGCTTGGACAGCAGAAGTTTTATCACATCAATATATTCCGGATGATCTTCAACTTTAACCATATTGCCATTTGCGCGGAAATCAAGCCTGTTCAGGTATCCCTTTTGTTCTTTGGCGGAGAAATAAAAACGGGTATCTCCGTTTTCAAGTAACTGTTCGCTATAGAGGGTTCTGTCGTTTCGAAAAGCATTGGGCCATACATGAAACCAGATAAAATGGAGGGTATCGGGCGAATGATTGATATACAGAAGTTTCATAATCGCATCAAGCGATTTCTCCGGGAGATTTAATTTTACGTGCAGGTCATAACGGAGGGATTGATTCCAGTCAGACTGGGCGCAGGCTTCCAGGATAAAAAATAAAACCGGGATTATGAGAAATTTTTTCAAATAAGCGCTGGTTTGAGAACTTACCGGCCCTTGCCTTTAAAAATTGTCAGTAATGTATGCATCATGATTTTAAAATCGAGGGCCAGCGAGATATTTTCAATATAAATAAGATCATACTTCATCCTTTCTACCATCTCAAGAACGTTTTCAGCGTATCCGAATTGTACCATTCCCCAGGAAGTAACGCCGGGTTTTACTTTTAACAGGTATTTGAAATAAGGCGTTATCTGCAAAATACTGGTAATATAAAATTGTCTTTCAGGTCTTGGGCCGACCAGGCTCATCTCCCCCCGGATTACGTTCAGTAGTTGCGGAAGCTCATCAATACGCCATTTTCGCATCGTCTTCCCCCAATTCGTAATACGGGTATCATTTTCAGATGACAGGCTGGGGCCCTTTTGTTCGGCTTCCTGTATCATAGACCGGAATTTATGAATCATGAATTTTTTTCCTTTATATCCGATTCGTTCCTGTGAGTAAAATACATCGCCGGGCGAACCCAGTTTAACCCGGATAGCAGCATATAGCATCAGGGGAGATAGCAGTACCAGCGAAAAAATAGAAAATAGTACATCCACAAGCCTTTTGATATGCATTTGCCATTCAGGCATAAGACCTGTATGAATATCACTCAATAGTGCCCCAAACAGGTTGCTGGTTTTGACGGAACCGGATAAAATGTCGAGAATATCGGGGTTTATCTTTATCTCAACGTCTTTTTCACTCAGTCGTTGAACCATTTTTTCCGCTTCCGCCTGCTGGTTTTTCTCCATGGCAATCACGACGAGCCGGATTTCGCCCTGGTCAACCAGTTCTTCAAGCTGATCTGAATTCCCAAGACATGATATGGGAATATTCATTGTAAGCGAGGAAGAATTCGGTTGTACATAACCGGTATATACATATCCGTTGGAACGCAAACCCATTATAGAGTCCTCATACGTTTTTATTCCGATGGACCCGGAACCCAGCAGCAGACTGTTAAATACTATTTTCCCTGTCCTGATTTGCATTTTTGTATAAGAAAGTAAGAACCACCTGCAGATCCAGGTAATCAAAAAATGCATGACCAGGAAAGTAAAATAGGCTTTATAATAATATTTGTAATCCGTTTGCGGATCATTGATGACGATGGCAAAAAATAGTATGGTGCACCCGATCAGGCTGGATACGGCCGTACGGGAAAATTCATTTAATCGTGATTTTTTATAAAGGGAATGATAGGTTCCGGTTAATGCATAAAAAACGATCCATCCTGCGGGAATGAGCGAAAGTCCGAGCCAGAATCTGTTGTTGAGAAAAATGGTTCCATCCATAAAGAGTGGCTCACTCAATAGCGATCTCCGGGTGAAATAGAGGATCATCCAGGAAAGTACGGCTGAAAAAAAATCGCTCAGCACGTACCAGCTGATATGAATCTTTCTACCCGGTTGCGGCATGGAATTAATTGTTGATGGAGTTGTACTTTATTTTCTGAAGAATCTGATGCGCGATATCCATGGCCCGGTATCCATCCAGCTCCGACACTTGCGTTGGCTTATTTTGAAGGACGGACTCTGTGAATTTCTCAAGCTCCATAAGAATAGCGTTGATATCCGGTACTTCCGGGTTGCGGACTAAAATTGATTTCGTCCCATGCATGGTTTCAATATCAAAAGAAAACCCATCCTTGATGTCTGAATGATTCAGGCTGATGATTTCAGATTTTTTGCTAAGGAAGTCGACCCCGATATAAGCATCTTTCTGAAATATCCTCATCTTACGCATTTTTTTCATGGAGATACGGCTGGATGTGAGGTTGGCGACGCATCCGTTATTGAATTCAATCCGGACATTTGCGATATCCGGTGTATCCGTCATAACGGCAACTCCACTGGCATAGATATTTTTTACTTCACTTTTTACAATATGCAGTATGATATCAATATCATGAATCATCAGGTCAAGGATGACACTGACCTCAGTTCCCCTTGGATTGAATTCTGCCAGTCGGTGAACCTCTATGAACATGGGTTGCAGAGCTATTCCTTCCAGGGCCAGGAAAGCGGGATTGAATCGTTCCACGTGACCCACCTGCAATTTGACATTGGATTCTTTTACCAGTTTCAGCAGAGACTTTGCTTCATTCATATCGTTGGCAAGCGGTTTTTCGACAAAAACGTGTTTGCCTCTCCGAATAGCCAGTTCACAAAGGTTAAAGTGCTCCGGAGTAGGCGCAATAATATCCGCCGCATCGCAGAGATCCAATAGCTCACCCGGATCCATGAATCTTCTTATCTTGTATTTCTCGGTCACTTCAGCCGCAGTTTGGTCGTTTGGATCAAAAAATCCCACGATTTCAGCATTCTCAATCAGCCTCCAGTTATTCAAGTGAAATTTTCCCAGGTGTCCTGTTCCAAATACTCCAACTTTAAGCATCCTTGCATTTTAAGAATTCAAATATAAATAATGTGAAAGGATGTGCAGGAGATTGATACGCTGAAAGCAGGTTAAATGTGGATATGTGGGCAAATGGACTAAGCGCTTCCCCGTTCCGTGAACCGTTTCTCAAAAAAACGAAGGCGAAGATATTTGTACAGGTTCGAAAAAGTTACGGGTATATTCTGCCGGGGGAAAACTTTTGCCTTTATGAACTTAATCAGCGTATAAGAGAAAGCAAAAACAAAGAATATCAGAAATAAGTCAAAACCAAGATTATACTTTCGGAGAAAATATACCCTCAGTGAAATGGTATCTGCTTTTTGTTTACCCAGGGTGAGATCCAGTATCTTTTTAACGGCTGGCAGGATAACAGGGATTTTTGTCCAGTTTGAATACCTCACGTCTTCAAAACGAAGGTTCATATCATAACCTGGTGGCAGCTGAGACTTGTAATAAGCCCAGTTACTTCTTAAATCCTGAAAACTCGCCAACTGTTTATATTCATTAACGAAATACAGATCAAATAGTGGATCCAGTACCACCCATCCATGAATAGTTTTTGCTTCTACAATGTTATGGGCGGCATATATGCCATATGACTTCATTTGGGCGATCCTGACCTGGTATTTATATCCTTGCAGGATCCTTGCTAAAACCATGGAAAAGCTACCGCATGCACCATTAGCCGTCATCAAATCGAATGAGGTAGGATCAATCAGGTCGGTTTTAATTCCGTCAAATTGTTTGCCTTCAAAAACAGATCCGCGGTCAACCAGGAGGCTGTGACAGGCGTGCATGACTTTGACAACCAGGGAATCCTCAGAATCGGATCGTTTTAGTTTAGTGTTTATGTTTGTGTGAATCGCCTGAAACAGTTCTTTTTCATAGTTGGCTTCCATTTTAAAATAAAACAGAGACGCCAGCAGAAAGCCGTTCAGAAAAGTCAGAAAATATAAATTCCCGAATATACGTCTCAACATTACCTAAAACATTAAATAACAAAATAGAAAAACCGTCCAGAACAATCTGCTATTCAGAATGGCTGTATATAAGGGTATAAAAGCTTTCACTGGAATAAGCGGGTAATTGCAAAAACGTGCAATATTTGTACCACTAAAATAAGCAAATAACTCAGGCAGAATTTCTTGCCGCATTGATAATTCCAAAGGAACATCGGATAATCAGCTTTTCATATATCTTCTTCATTGCAGATCCCGATTTTTCTGCTTCCCGAAATCGTATAATGGCAAATTGTTGGATCGTACTGAGCGGAAGTACAATTCTCTCCCTCATCTGTATCGAAAGTTGTTCGATGGGGTAATCAGACATAAGTTCCTGTTTACCAGAGAGTTTGAAGATATATTTTTTTGTGAGTTCAAATTCATTGTAAATCATCATCCAGATCGGTCCGTATATGGGATGCCTGGAAAAAGTCTCAGTAAGCGGAAAAAAACATTTTTTCATCGCCATCTCACTATTGTCGAGTAGGGTCTTAAAGTAGGGAGAATTGTCATATAGGTTTTTGACGTCTTTCCACTTACCTTTTTTCTCCATGTCCTGTAAGGCAGAGCCAACGCCGTAGTAACCGGAAACATTCTGTTTTAGTTGGCTGAAAGCGCCCACAAAAGGGATGGCCCTGAGGTCTTTGAGCTCCAGTTTACCCGAATTCTTTCTTTTGCTGGGCCGGCTGCCGATATTGGTTTCTCCATAAAACTGGAGCGGACTTACTTCACTGAGGTATTCGGTAAAATGATCATGATCCCTCAGCATGGTATATGAATGATAGCTGCAGTCTGCCATTTCGGATAAAAGAGATTCCTCATTTTCACCAAGGGTCACTTTACGGGCAGAAAAAAGATCGTTTGCGATCCCCGCATGTAGCAATTGTTCAATATTAAACTGAGCTGAATCAACTGTACCAAAATTAGAACTGACCGTTTGGCCCTGAACCGTGAGTTGAATTTCTTTGTTGGCTATATTTTTCCCCAGTGAGGAATAAAAGCGATGAGTTTTACCGCCACCCCTCGCCGGTGGACCGCCCCGGCCATCGAAGAATACGACCCTGATATCATGTTCAAGTGAAATCCTGGTCAGTTCCTCTTTGGCCTTATAGATACTCCAGTTAGCCATCAGGTATCCGCCATCCTTGGTTCCGTCTGAAAAACCCACCATGATGGTCTGGGTTTCATTTCGTCTTTTCAGATGCGCTCGGTATTCGGGATTATTATACAACGTGGTCATGATTCCGGCGGCATGATGAAGGTCATCCACTGTTTCAAAAAGAGGTACGATATCCAGGCTGATGTGTTCTTTTTTCCAACCCCCCAGCAGGAACAGCGCGTACACTTCCATCACATTTCTGGCGGTGTTACATTGACTGATGATATAGCGATTACATCCTGATTCTCCGTTTTTTTCCTGGATTGATTTGACGGCTCGTACGCTGGCCAGTGTATCTTCAGCCAGATCATCTTCAAAAGGATCTTTGGAAATTGCATTCAGGTGGGTGAGTATTTTTATTTTTTCTTTTTCTACCATGGAATCATAATTCCCCGGAAATATTTTATCTCTTTCATTGATGATCTTCAGAACTTTTTCATGAACGGTACTTTCCTGTCGTAAATCAAGGGTGGCAAAATGAAGTCCGAAAATCTGCATCTTGCTTATAAAATTGTCAATCAGGTTCAGGAACAGTCCGTTGTTCTGGTAAATGAGTACCTCCCTGATCTTTAGCATGGCTTTCAGCATGTCGGCAAAATGAAAAGGTGTTGCCGGGTCAGGTGTAAATAACTCCAGGTATAACTTTTCTTCCCATTCCGCGATGATCAGGTCCACTTCTTTAAAAGTGAGCCTTCGTTTCAATCTGCGCACATCAAAATAATAACAGCGCAGCAGGGCCGTTCGTAAGGATTCCGCCACCTTTACAGTAGTTTCGGTTTTTACGTACGGGTTGCCATCCCGGTCGCCACCCGGCCAGAATCCCATCTGAATCACGGGATTCTGATCACTTACCGCATTGGGAAACTGTGATTTCAGCGACGATAAAATTTTTCCGGACGCATGATAAAATACGTTTTCCAGGTACCAGATCAGGCTGACAGCCTCATCATACGGTGTTGGTTTTTGCTTTTTCAGAAATGGCGTCTTACCCAACTGCTGCATGAAGGTATTTATTTCGGCAGCGTTATTCTGGATCACGGCGCGGGAAAGATCATTGATAATGCCCAATACCGGACCCGGATAAAATTGGGTAGGATGTGCTGTGAGTACCAGCCTGACCGCATAGTCCCGCAGTTTCTCCTTTAGTTCCTTTTCCTTATTATATTGAATGACTTCGGAAGAAAGGTGTTTGAGCGAACCCGCTCCGCCCATATCATTGACACTGGTAAAAGCCGAATCCTCGAGAGCGTCAAAAAGCACAACCTGCCTTTCCACATATTGTACGAAACGAAAAAGAATGTCAGATTTTTCGCGGTCGGTTCCGTCGGGATTGTGCTTGCTGAAAAATTCCTCGATAATCTGAACAGGACTTTGTTTTTTATGATACCCCTCCTCGCAATAAGTCAGCAGGAGGGATAAGAAAATACCCGTTTTTTCTATCCGGTGAAATGGCAATGAAGTAAAAAGGCTGTTATACAGCTGGAACTTGATGCCTACCAGGTTTTTGAATTCCTGCAATCCGGATAATTGATTGTCCATAAGCGAATTTAAAATTCATTCAACAAATCGAGCAATTTATAAGCAGGAAATCAAAACAACTGCCAAATGTCATTCGATGTAGTATAAATTATCCTGATTTGTTTCATTTTCGTTAATATAATTCAGTAGCTTTGTCTTCTTTTACCAAATGAATCATCCGGTCATATATATCAGCAATATTTCCATTATTTTCCGCCCAACCGGTGCAGACAGGGCAGTTACTACTACAACCCTTTAGGGGTTATACGATCAAATATCATTTCCGGGCGGGTGCTGCATACAAAAAAGCAGCTTATTTTCATTTTTTTCTTTTTAAACTCTTCTTCATGCAGGTTCTTAAGTTTGGTGGCTCTTCAGTAGCCAACGCAGAGAATATTTGTAAGTGCATTGATATCGTACGTAAAGCAGTAGAACAGGACAAAACCATCGTCGTAGTTTCTGCACTGGGTGGAATTACGGATGATTTATTGAAATGCGCAACTGCATCATCCATGGGTGATGAAAAGTACACGGATGAGTGTAAGCGTATTGAGCAGCGGCATCTTGATGCAGTTCGGGAATTGATCCCGGTTATCAATCAGAGCAGCATGCTGAGTATGGTAAAGAAAACTTGTAATGAACTGGAAGATATTTTAAAAGGTATTTTCCTTCTCCGGGAACTATCCGCCCGGACAAAAGACGCCGTGCTGAGTTTTGGAGAATTATTATCGTCCCGGATTATGGCTGCGGGTCTCGCATCCCATAACCTCACAAATCTATGGAAGGACTCCCGGGATCTGATCATCACCGATTCGCGATTTGGTCATGCACACGTGGAAATTGCGGTTACCCAAAAAAAGATGACCGGCTATTTTCAAACGGCCTCTTCATCGCTCTTTGTTGTTCCCGGTTTTATTGCGTCTGACAGCATTGGCATCACGACCACGCTCGGCAGGGGTGGTTCGGACTATACGGCTGCCATTTATGGGTCAACACTAAACTGTAAAAAGATAGAGATTTGGACCGACGTGTCGGGGATGATGACTGCCGATCCGCGCCTTGTCAGCAATGCACGCGTGATTCCGGATATCTCTTACCAGGAAGCCATGGAACTTTCGCACTTTGGTGCCAAAGTGATTTACCCGCCGACCCTTCAGCCTGTCATGAATAAGGCTATCCCTGTGTGGATCAAGAATACGTTTGCACCGGCAGATTCCGGTACGCTGATAGAAAAAGTTTCGAGTTCTCCTGGCAACAGCGTCAGGGGCATTTCAAGTATTCACCGCATCGCCCTGCTGAGTTTGGAAGGAAGCGGCATGATCGGTATTCCGGGATTCTCAAAAAGACTATTTGAAGCGCTTTCAAGGCAGCAGATCAACGTCATTCTGATTACCCAGGCTTCTTCAGAACATTCGATTTGTGTGGGAGTGGACAGTTCACAGGCCGGGCTCGCAAAAGTATCTATTGACGACGTTTTCGCATCTGAAATTCAGGCATCTACCGTAATGCCCCTGATCGTCGAAGAAGAGTTGGCCATTGTAGCTCTTGTGGGAGACAATATGAAAAGTCATCCGGGTATCAGCGGAAAATTATTCGGTGTGCTGGGAAGGAATGGAATAAACGTAAGGGCTATCGCGCAGGGATCCTCTGAAAGAAATATTTCCGCTGTAATATCAACAAAGGATGTCAAGAAGGCTGTAAATGTTTTGCACGAAGAGTTTTTCGAAGCCACGTTTAAACAATTGAACCTGTTCATTACAGGAACGGGTAATGTCGGCAAAAGACTTTTACAGCAGTTGGCTCAGCAACGTCATTTCCTGCAGGAACAACTCCGGTTACAGGTACGCGTTACAGGGCTGGCGAACAGCCGGAAAATGCTAATACAGGAAGAGGGTATTGACCTGAATAACTGGCAAGATGAACTTGAAAAAGGAGACCCGA
>Ga0209838_1000063_pt1 | contig 12088 bp, 12 predicted proteins | sample OrgsoiDNA2013047_FD_185797 | JGI IMG/M metagenome (GOLD analysis project Ga0209838, IMG submission 185797) | Permafrost soil microbial communities from the Arctic, to analyse light accelerated degradation of dissolved organic matter (DOM) -... | ecosystem: Environmental > Terrestrial > Soil >... | reverse complement strand
CCTGTTCCCATTTCTATTTTGCTTGTTTTGGCAGCAACAGCCGCAAGCAAAGGAAAGGGCGACGCTAACTGGGCGGCAAAATGATGCACCCGGAAATAAGCACCGTCAATACCAATTTGTTCCGCAGCAACCGCCAAATCAATAGACTGGAGCAAGGTATCAGCTGCACTACGGGTTTTATATGCCGAATGGTTTGCCCAATGTCCGAACGATAAGAAACCAATTTTCTTCATAAAATGACTAAACAGATAATAGCGCAAATATGTTTACCTCCTTCTGATCTATTTCCCAGTCTCAACCCGTTCGGATTTTCGTTTATTGATAGCCAGATTATGGGGCACGATGATACGGTATGATACCTGATGATACACTATGATTCGGAATGATACGCAAGTAATGGGAAAAGCACCATGAGAAATTGTTTATAAGAATCGGGGATCAGGTGATTGATTCTCAGCTTAGTCGCTTGGGATACAGGAAATGAATATCCTAGGCTTGTTATATAATTTTTCAGCAGCAAGAACTGATTTTTAATTAGTAGTTTTGATTTGATCACTCAAAGGCAATTCTGTAACATTTATATGAAAAAGGTTACGTCCATTGCGCCACTTATCCGAATTTTAATATTGAGCATATCGATTATTATTTGTAGTAATCTATTTTGTGGCTTCGCATCGGGCCAGAATAAAATAATTCAACTATACCCAGGCACTGCTCCAAACTCAAAAGATTGGAGTTGGAACGAACAGGAAACAAAAAAGAACCCGCTTAACGAACGGATTGTATACAACGTTACACACCCTTCTCTTACTGCTTTTTACCCTGATTCAGTGTCTAAAAATGCTACTACTGTAATCGTTTGTCCAGGAGGAGGTCTTCATGTGTTAATGATAGATCACGATGGTACACGCGTGGCGAGAGAGCTAAACAGGAAAGGCATTGTTGTCTTTGTACTAAAGTATCGGTTGGTGCATAGTTTAACAGATGATCCTTGGAAAGAGATGATAAGTGGCTCCGGCGATTCGATATCGGAATCCGCGATTCTGAAAATGGCAGAAAATGATGCTGCAAATTCAATAATATATGTTCGCGTGCACGCAACAGAATTAGGAATCGATCCTCGTCGAATAGGCATCATGGGTTTTTCATCAGGTGGTACGTTGGCTAATTTCCTGGCGTTTCATAGTGAGAAAGAATCAAGACCAGATTTTGTAGCTTCGATATATGGTGCCACTGAAGTTTCTGATAAAATGGAAGTTCCGGAAAACGCGGCACCGCTATTTATTGCTGCGGCATCAGACGATCAACTTGTGCCTGTATCCAATAGTGTCAATTTATACACAGCATGGGTAAATTCCAAACACTCTGTGGAGTTGCATCTTTACGCGAAAGGAAGGCATGGATTGCATGGTTTCCCGGCCGAGTCTTGGTTAATTCGTTTTGAAGAATGGTTAGTTTCTCAGAACTTAGTTGATTCCAATTAATTCAGACGGAAATAGAAGGGAGTTTCATTATATGGACTACTGGAGGAAAACAATTGTAAGAGTAATGGATGGTGGAAATTGTTTCTTCAATTTGAGAATTAATCTATAAAATAAATCGTTCATGGATTTTATGGTGAACGGGGAGGCATAGGTTGATGTTTTCAAATAAAAAACATCAATAAAATATAATTATAATGACTGATGTTTCGTTTGACAATATAAAATGGGACCTGTACCCTTATTCCTAACATCCTAATTATGACAAAAAAATTAACTGGAAAATTCTTCACCTTTAAATTTGCTGGACGCAAATATGACATAACAGGTGTTGTATTGGATTACAATGACGATTGGACTTTAATTAAACATAATAGTAGATTCTCTGGCTGGATCTCAATTCAGAAACTGATGCACAGCTGCGGTGATTTTTTCCAATTCGCAATCCAGCACGGCGTGACCGCAATCGGTTTTTATGATCAGAAACCGGGCATCTAAAATTTTCGCCATTGTAATTGCCGGAGACGGATTGACCATATGATCCTGTCCGCCAACGATGATCAGCATCTTTGCCCGGATCTGTTTGGCGGCATTTTGAAGTGATCCTCCATATTTTTTTGCAATGTCATGGTCTATCATGGCGCGGAGCTGATAGACCCGGTTATTCCAATCGAAATGATCGTTTGCTATGATGCGTTTCAGCCAGAAATCAAAGCGCTCGCGCGATATGGTATCTGCGAACCAGGCAGGTGTGTGCACGGCAAACTGGTGCAGTATCGTAACGGAGGGCATGGCCGGATGGCCGGTATAGTTACCCTCGTTGTAAGCTGTATCGTTTTGTATGCCCTGTAATTCGCCATTCCAAAGCAACAGATCGGGGGCGTTTAATTGAGGTGAACCAGAAATGGGGATGATCTTATCAGTAAAACCGGGATAAGAAACGGCCCACTGGAATGACTGCATACCGCCCATGGAAACCCCGGAAGCAGCATAGAGATGATGAATATTCAAATGCGCGGTAAGCAGAACATATTCCGATTCAACCATGTCACGGATCGAAAAAATAGGAAATTTCATTCCCGGTTGCGTCTGACTGTTAGATGGCGAGCTGGACAAGCCGTCGCCCAGCGCGTCTACAAGGATCAGAAAAAACCGGGTCGTATCTATCAGCTTTCCGGGAACGAATGGCAACAGATCCATGCTCGTACCGGTAAACCAGGTAGGGAAGAGGACGGCATTATTTTTTTCTTTGTTGAGATTTCCAAAAGTCTGGTAAGCTATTTTGCATTGATCAATCGAGCGACCATTTTCCAATGTGAAATCTCCGATGAGAGCATATTGGAGATGAGCGACGGCGGGATTCCCGGCCTGCGCGTGACCGACAGCCGGAAGACAGGCAGTCAGGATGGCTGTGAGCGCAGGAAGACCAAGGTGATGATTTCTGAATATTCTCAACATACGTTTCATTTCTTCTTTTATCGCTTCACTAAGCTTTAGTTAAATGATTGCCTGAATTCAAGCGGCGAAAGTTTTGTTTTGTTTTTAAATAACTTGTGAAAGGATTGAGGGTGTTCAAATCCAAGCTGAAAAGCGATCTCACTTACGGACAACGAAGTTGTACTAATCAGCTCCTTTGCCTTTTCAATCAGCTTTTCATGGATATGCTGTTGTGCATTTTGTCCTGTCTGGGACCGAAGCATGTCGCTTAAGTAATTAGGAGAAACGTTCAGACGGGCTGCAAGGACCCGAACTGTTGGGAGGCCCATTTCAACTTTTTTTTGGTCAGTGTACTCTGACAATATGGTGTCTATTCGGCTCAACAAATCATTGCCGGCATTTTTCCGTGTCAAAAACTGCCGGTGATAAAAACGGTCGCAATACTTCAGTAATGTTTCAATTTGGGAAATGATCAGATCCTGGGTGAAATGATCGATCACGGACCGATATTCCAGCAGGATATTTTTTATTATTTGAGTAACGATGATCTCTTCTTTTTCAGAAAGATGCAATCCCTCATGAACAGCATAGGAAAAATATCCGTAGTTCTTAATCGTTTTGATCAAAGGATAACGTTGAATAAAATCCGGATGAAAAACCAATCCCCATCCTGAAGGCGAATGCGAGTGACTATATGTTGACAAAACCTGGCCCGGAGCTATAAAAATCATCGAGCCTTCTTCGAAGTCGAAATATTGCTGGCCATACCTCAATTTAGTATTTACATCTTTCTCCAGCCACACCGAATAAAAATTAAATACTACGCTGTCTGAAATTTCGCTGGCAATACTATGGGTTTTTTCCAGGTCGATCACGCTAATGAGCGGATGTTCCGGTTTTGGCAGCGAAAATATCCGGTGCAGCTCCGAAATGGAATTTATGATATATGGCTTCGGTCCCATCTTTTTCATATTGTAATGTACATCCTATCCTTCTTCTAACGAAACAGAATACGATCATTTCGGTTTTTTAAAACTTTTTTCCTTATTAATGATTACGAACATTTTAAGGATCTTATTATCCTTTACCGTGAAAAAATAGTCAAGGTATGTTGGATCCGGAGCTAAATTCTTATCATAGTTGCCATCCGTAAGCGCGGTAATCATGTAGTCGCCGTAATGTTCAACAATCATATCCGGTTTCATTGTAACTTTATCATGTATCATTTCCTTGTCACTCCATTTTTTAATTTGTTCTCTGCCCCAGAAACTCCGGGCAGCATCGTTGACAAGCGCATCTTCGGCAAAACAATTGATGAATGCATCGCCATTGTGGTCGTTCGTTGCTGCGATAAAATTTTCTATAATAGCAGGCAATTTGATTTCCTTTGACATAATTTGAAATTTTAAGTAAATTGATTTATGGAAGTTTGCGTTGAGCGTGTCACGAGTGTTTCGTCCTTTACAACCCAAAGGTCAGCTTCAGAGCTGAACATAAAGTATCCAAATCCCTGCATGTAGTAGTCAAAATGAAGTTGGAGCTGGACCTATTCGCACCACGTGTAAAGAGGAATCTATTAATAAAGAACAGAAGGTAGAAAAGCACCGGCAGGTTCGTTATACAGTCCCTTACTCATTAATGTCATCGGCTCAATAATACGCAGGCCGTTTTGCAGACACCAGCGCAGCACTTCTGCATTACGCGAAGGAAGCAGAAAGCCCGGGCCCGAAAAATTCGCAGATGCACCAATCAATGCCTTCAGCCCGGTATTCGTTGCTGCGATAGTGTGTCCCAGAAAACCTACCTGGGTCGTATAACCCGTAATCATTCCATCATACTCAACAACAAAAAAGTTTCCTGCTTTGATAGCACCGGGCAGTTCATGACTGCGGTCATGACCATGTATCTTATAACATAACTGGTTGCAAAAATTCAGATCCGTTTCATTTGCCGCGCGAACATGGTAGCCGGGAAAACGGATGGCAAGTGCAGCGCCCTGAATAACAGAAAGAGGTTCCCGTACATCGAATCCAAGTTTTGTGTAGAGTGCCAATGACCGGTTATGATAAGCGGCCTGCACCAATCGCACACCTGCAAGTTTGATATCTTCTGCGCGATGAAGAACCTGCTCCATCAGTTTTCTGCCTACATCAGCATTCTGGCAGGTCGGATCCACTGTGATAGGACCCACTCCTCCAATAAATCCATTCTCCCACAGAATATTGCTGCCAACAATTTGCCCGTTCTCTTCAGCCACAATAGCATATACGTCTGCAGCGGAAAAAGCATAGTTCATTAATCCAACAGCCATTTCAGTATCCGGAAAATCTGGTGGAAAATGGTGTGCCTCTGCAATGCCCTTAAATGCATTGTAGCAAATAGCTCCGCATGTCTGGGCATCTTCCGGCTTTCCAGGTCGCATGATAAGATTCATATAAAATAATTGAGCTGATTAGTTATGATCCCGCATAAGCGGGACTGTCCCGCACGTGCGGGATTGAAAGTAACATGAAAATTTGTATTTCCCGACGGACATTAATTAATCCTTTAAATGAGTGCTTTGAAGACATAACTATAGAAATAAGCGAAACGGTTTTTATCTTTATAGTCAAAAATCGTGAAAAATGATCAGCATCACCAGGACCGAAATAAATTAAAACAAAAAGCAATCAAATGAGAAATCTGATCTACGCAATCAACCTTTCCATTGATGGCTGCTGCGACCATACCAAATTCCGTCCCGATGAAGATACGTTTGAGTATTTTTTGCACCTCGTTCGAGCTACTGGCACATTCCTCTACGGGCGTAAAACTTATCAACTAATGGTCCCTTATTGGCCCGATGTGCTGAAAAACCCTTCCGGGGAGACAAAAGCAGATTACGAATATGCTGAGGCATTTGTGGCTGTCGACAAAATGGTTGTCTTCTCAAAATCGCTCGATAAGGTTGAGGGGAAAAATACAAGAATTGTTCGCACGAGTCTTGAAGACGAAATACATAAATTGAAACAGGAACCAGGCAAAGATATTTTAACCGGTGGTGTAGACATTCCTTCACAACTTGCGGAGCTTGGTCTGATTGATGAATATCGTATTGTGGTTCACCCGCTAGTTGTAGGAGAAGGGAGACGGTTGTTTGATGGTGTCAGCCTGCAGGAGAAATTACGATTAAAGCTTGCTGGGGCGACGGTTTTTAAGTCGGGGACTGTAGCGCTTCGGTATTTAAAACAATGAGCCTTCTGCCAATAAGGTATATTTGAATAACCATATAACGTTCGCTATGCCATCCCATTCAACGATTAAAACTTCCCTTTATCTTAATTATTTTGTTTTTGCCATCCTTTTAAATAGCGTAGGCATTCTTATTCAAAAATCCATTAACACGTATCATGTCGATGAATTGAAGGCAAGTTCACTCGAGGCTTTCAAAGACCTTTCCATTGCATTTGTCTCCTTCCTGGTCGGATCTTTTTTGCCAAGACTCGGATATAAAAGAGGCATGCTGATCGCGCTTGCACTGGTTTTCTTTGGTTGTATCGGCATGTATTTTGGTAACTCGTTCACATCCGTAAGAATTCTCTTTGCCTGCGTGGGTATTTCATTTGCCGTTATTAAGGTTTCCGTTTATTCGATGATTGGTCTCGTTACGGACAGTCCTAAGGAACACAAAAGTGTATTGACTTCCATAGAGAGTTTTTTTATGATTGGAATTGCTTCCGGTTTTGTCATATTTCCGCTTTTTTATAGTGATATTAACCCCGATGCATGGTTGCGGATTTACCTATTATTGGCAGCGATCGTCGCGATTTCATTTGCAATTTTATTTTTTTCTGATTTTAATATAAAATATGAAATACCAGGCACCAGCGTCAGCGACGATTTTATGGAGATGATCAAATTATTGAAAAGACCCTTAGTGCTGTTATTTGCAGTGGCTGCTTTTATGTACGTGATGACCGAACAAGGCATTATGAGCTGGCTGCCCACCTTTAATCAGAAAGTCCTTCACCTTCCCGAAAAGACAAGTGTCTATATGGCGATCATTCTGATGCTGTCCATTGCACTGGGAAGATATATATCATCCCGGTTAGTTAAAAGAATAGACTGGCTGGTGATACTGGCCTGCTGTTTAATCGGTGCAGCATTAATGGTTTTGCTGGTATTACCACAGACGCAAAACCTTCCGCCGAAAGAGATTTCGTCATTGAAAGATGTTCCGGTGATCGCGTATGTTTTTCCTTTGATCGGCTTTTTTCTGGCACCCATTTATCCTTTGGTAAATTCATTTGTATTAAGCGCTACGGAGAAAATGTTTCATAGCCCTATGGCGTCTTTGCTTGTTTTTTTCTCCGCCGTTGGGGGAACGCTGGGGTCGAGGCTGGTAGGATACTTATTTAAAAATATCGGAGGACAAAAGGCTTTTTATTTTTCTCTCATACCCATGAGCGTATTAATGATCTGTTTGTTTTTCTTTTATCAGATTCAAAAGAAAACGGACACAAAAATTGAATTTTCAGCCGGTGGTCACTAATTTATTTGATTGTCATCCTCTGTTTGAAGATGTGCAAATGAACCATGTTTTTGAAGACGGGAAGACTTTTCCTGACTGTCTGCCAAAAAGTGATATACCTCTTATACTTCAGCAGTATCTGAAACAAAAAGACCTCCCTCTTTTTAATTTAAAAGACTTTGTCCTTAGTCATTTTGATTTGCCGCAGGAATTTGCCGGCAATTTTAAAACGGATCTTCACCAATCGCTCGATCAACATATCCGGCAATTATGGTCTGTACTTACGAGGCAACCGGAAAAACAAAAAGGCTCGCTTATTGCATTGCCTCATTCTTTTATTGTACCCGGCGGCCGGTTTCGTGAAATATATTACTGGGATAGCTATTTTACTATGTTGGGACTGCATCTTCATGGCCAGGTGAAGATGATAGAAAATATGGTCGATAATTTTGCTTACCTCATTCGGAACGTCGGGCATATTCCAAATGGCAACCGCACTTATTATTTAAGCCGTAGTCAGCCACCATTTTTTGCTTTGATGGTGGAATTATTGGCCAACGCTAAAAACGAAGAAGACATATATGTAAAATATTTGCCGGCTCTGCAGAAGGAATATGATTATTGGCAACTGGGTGCCAAAGATAATTTGGAAGCGAGCTTCCGTACTGTAAAGCTAAAGGGCGGGGAAATACTAAACCGTTATTTTGATGAAAGTCCGACCCCAAGGCCGGAGAGTTATTCGGCTGATATACATGTCAGTGAAACAAGTGGTCAACCTGCGGAACAATTTTTTACCAATATCAGGGCGGCCTGTGAATCCGGTTGGGATTTCAGCAGTCGTTGGTTTGCTGACCATCGAAACCTTTCCACCATTGAAACCATCCACATTATTCCGGTCGACCTGAATTGTCTGCTGTTTAAATTGGAAAAGCTGTTGGCGAAAGCGTATTCACTTCAGGGCAGGATGAATGAATCGAAGATGTTTGAAATGAATGCTGAAAGAAGATTTGAAGCCATTATAAAATACTGCTGGAATGAAAAACAATCATTCTTTACCGACTATAATTGGGCAAAAGGAACCGTTATTGACCATATTTCCGCAGCTGGATTAACACCATTATTTATTGTCGATAAGGATAATCATTTTATTAAAAGCAAAGCTGATCAGATAGCCAATACCGTTTCAAAATATTTAGTGCAACCCGGCGGTTTGGTCACCACGATTATCCCCAGCGGTCAACAATGGGACTGGCCTAACGGATGGGCGCCGTTGCAGTGGATTGCGGTTAAGGGCCTGGGAAAATTTGGTAAAGGAAATGTCTCTAAAACCATCGCGCAAAGCTGGGTTTCTCTGAATGAAAAAGTATTTGCGGCGACCGGAAAAATGATGGAAAAATACGACGTGGTGGATACAACTAAGATAGCCGGTGGTGGTGAATATGAAAATCAGGAAGGATTTGGCTGGACAAATGGAGTTTATCTGGCATTGAAAAATTATTTGAAGGATGCCGGGTGATGTAACCAGTCTTTTGTTTCCAACAATACTTCGTATTTTGGTAAGGTTTTGGTCGGATCCGATTGCTCATGCTGTTTAATTTTAATTCTTATGTATTATAAACTGACTAGAAAAATGCTCCTGCTTCCACTGATGGGAGTTTTGTCTTTAACCCTATATGCACAGGAAAAGATTGACACAGCAGTGATGTCGCAAATCAGGCAGGAAGAATTTTCTCACTCAGCCATTCCGCAAATCTCCCAGCAACTTTTTGATCAATACGGGCCGCGATTAACGAATTCTCCCGGATTTCATCGGGCGGCGGATTGGGTGGTAACGCAATTGAAAGCCTTTGGTATTCAGCATGCCGCACTGGAACCATGGGGCGAATTCGGAAGGGGTTGGGAATTGCAGAATTTTTCCATGGCGCTGGCCAAACCCTATTATCAACCGATCATCGCACAGCCACTCTCCTGGACGCATAGCATTGGTCCCGTTACTGCACCCGTTATTTCTGTTCTGGTGGACAGAAATGTTCAAACGTTTCTGAATTCCCATGCCAGTGAAATAAAAGGTAAATTCATCCTACTGGATGATTCTGTTTCCCTGCCATCACCCTTTGTTCCCACCGCTTCAAGATATACTGACCATGATTTGGCAACGCTTCAGGATACCTATATGCATTCGGATGAGGACATCGTCGGTCTGTTAGCCTATCAGAAAGAGAGCGCTGCTCTTTTGTCGGCTTTGCAGAAAATCGGTGCGCTCGGCATTTTGGAAAGACAACGTGCCATTGGTGACGATGGCACCATCACGATAGATGATGCGCCCGGAAAATATAATTACAAACCAGGGTACGTTCCAACCATTCCTGAAATTGTTATTTCGACGGAAGATTTTAACAAGCTCACGAGGATGGCAAAGAATCAGGAACCTGTCGAAGTATCTTTGAATAGTCAAACCGCTTTCTTTGACAAAGATCTGCAGGGTTATAATGTTATAGCAGAAATTCCGGGATCAGATCCGATTTTAAAGAATGAGGTGGTTATGATCGGGGCACACCTGGACTCCTGGCCCGGTGGAGATGGCGCTACCGATAACGGTGCCGGATGCGTGGTCATGATGGAGGTCATGCGAATTTTCAAGCAATTAAATCTTCATTCCAAAAGAACAATACGAATTGCACTTTGGAGTGGTGAGGAACAAGGTAGTCTGGGATCTTACTACTATGTCAAAAATCATTTCGGTGATCAGGCAACGATGAAAATGCTCCCCGCACAGTCTCATATTTCAGCGTACTATAATTTGGATAATGGTTCCGGAAAGATCCGGGGCATCTGGGCCCAAAATAACGTTGCAGCCAAATCCATTTTTGATGAATGGATTGTTCCTTTTAAAGATCTTGGTGCCACTACGGTAAGTCTCCATAATACCGGCTCAACGGATCATGAGCCGTTCGACGCCATAGGGATCCCTGCATTTCAATTTATTCAGGATCCACTGGAATATGAAACCAGGACGCATCATACCAATATGGACGTGTTTGATCATTTGTTCATCGATGATTTGAAGCAGGCAGCAGTCGTTGTTGCCGGATTTGTATACAATAGTGCCAATCGTCCGGAACTTTTGCCAAGAAAGAAACTTCCTCCGGCAGCCAGGTATCCGTTTGAATAAATATGCGGTAGATATGGTAATTATTTGATTTTCTCCGCCAACTCTACGATAATCCCCTCCGGCCCGCGGAGGTAGCACAATTTATAAGCGTTTTGGTAGTTTTGTATCTCTCCAACAAGTTCAGTGCCTTTCTTTTTCAATTTGGCAACAATGGCCTCAATATCTTCAACAGCAAAGCAAAAATGCCGGATACCCAAAGAATTTGACAATGAAGCCTGTATGCCTTTTTCATCCAATGGCTCGTAAAATTTTATCAGCTCTATATTCGCCTCTCCGCCCGGCGTTCGCAACATGGCAATAATCGCTTTGACCTTATTGAGCCCGACTATCCGCTCCACCCACTCGCCTTCCACTAATCCTTCACTTAGTATTTCGAGGCCCAATTCAAGGAAAAACTCTTTAGCAGCCGAAAAGTCATTTACGACTATCCCAATGTGGTCAATTCTGTGGATTTTCATATTGGCCTCTATATTAAGCGGCTGATTCGTACAAATTTAAATTATTGTTCATATTCAATATCATATATTCATTCTTTAAAGAAAATAAACCAGAAACGTAAAAAATTTAAGGTGATCATGCGCAAAACAAAAAACCTGCTAACTTTTTGTTTATTTATGCTATCCACAGCAACTATTATGGCGCAACAGATGACGCTTAGTCAATGGAATGAAGAGGCAAAAACCAATATTCGCTGTCTGCCTAAATATGGTCATGTTGAAAAGACAGCAGGTCAGCTGGAAGCTGATTCAGAATTTATCCAGGTTGCACTCCCCCGATTTGCCACCAAAAGACTGGCTTCGGAACATTTAATCGATTTGGGATTTAAATATTTGTATCATGATGTCAAAACCGCAATGTACCGATTCAATCAGGCATATTTGCTCGACTCTACAAATTCAGATATCTATTGGGGATATGGCGCAGTGTATATGATTTTGGAGGATTATCCCAGAGCAAAGGAACAATACGAAGAGGGTCTGTTGCAAGATTCAGTAAATACTCGCATTTTGACAGATTGCGGAACTTATTTTATGACACAAGGCCTGCCTGATTCTGCCATCAAATATATGTCCAGGTCATACAGATTGGATAGTACCAATCAAAATACATTGTTTAAGCTGTCTGCTTACTATTACTACAAAGAGGACTGTAAAAATGCAGTATACTATTACGAAAGATGTAAGTCCTCGGGAGGGCAACCGATAACAAAGGAATTTGAGGACGCGCTCCATGCAAAATGTAAATTATAGCATTTACTCTTCAGCTTAAGGGTAAACATGTAGAAGATCTTGAGTAATGTAAGAGTTGAATAAACACAATATATTTATAGGAAACTTAAAATGGATAGTTTGTGATGCTGGCAATTAGTTGAATTAATATTGAATGGTTACAAAAGTTAAAAGACAAGAATGTTTGGAAAAATATCCAAAATTTCCGCAGATTTTCAGTGAGGATAAGTTTTACTATCCCCATGTGTTATGTGAATAT
>Ga0209838_1000059_pt1 | contig 12437 bp, 12 predicted proteins | sample OrgsoiDNA2013047_FD_185797 | JGI IMG/M metagenome (GOLD analysis project Ga0209838, IMG submission 185797) | Permafrost soil microbial communities from the Arctic, to analyse light accelerated degradation of dissolved organic matter (DOM) -... | ecosystem: Environmental > Terrestrial > Soil >... | reverse complement strand
ATACCCCGGAGCGTTTTCGCCCGGCGTCACGGCTGCCGATTCCAACAGCAAATATCGCCTCAATATCGAATCCGCCTATGCGCAGGATCAGATTGATGTCACGCGCTGGCTTCAATTGATCGCCGGCGCGCGTTTCGACCGCTTCGAGTTCAGCGCGACCGACGAGAACACGGGTATCTTCCGTCAGCGCACCGACGATAAAGTATCGCCGCGCGCGGCCGTGATCGTGAAGCCGGTCGACAATCTGTCGGTGTATGGCGCCTATAGTATTTCTTATCTGCCGTCATCGGGAGACCAGTTCAGCGCGCTGAACACCGGGTCGGCGCTGATCGCGCCGCAAAAATTCGAGAACACCGAAGTCGGCGTCAAGTGGAATATAGCGCCGCGGTTGCAATACACGGCGGCGATCTATCAGTTGAATCGCACCAATGTTCCGCTGGCGATCGGCGGCGGCTTGTTTGCGATCAGTGGCTCGAACGTCATCAAGGGCTTCGAGACCGCGCTGACCGGGTATGTCACCAATGACTGGCAGGCGACGCTTGGCTACGCCTACACGGATGCGCGCATTGGCAGCGACACCAATTCCTCGACGGCGGCCGTTCCGCCGCCTCCGACCATTTTGAAGGGCAACCGCGTCCAGCTCGTGCCATTCAACCAGCTTTCGCTATGGAATAAATATCAGATTGATCCGATGTGGGGCGCCGGGCTCGGCGTCATCTACTTCTCGGATTCGCACGCGGCATCGGACGACTTCGTCAAACTGCCCGGCTTTGTTCGCGTCGATGCCGCGCTCTATCTGAAAATCAACCAGACCTGGAGCGGACAACTCAACGTCGAGAACATTTTCAACACCGGCTACTGGGCCTCGGCCGATGGCAACAACAACATTTCTCCCGGTCAGGGCCGCACCTTCCGGGTGTCGGCAAGGGCAAGGTTCTAGATGCGCATGGTAGGGGAGGGCGGCAATGACGGCTGGCCACATGAGGCATGCGCGTTGTCTCTTTTTTCCGGCTGCGGAGCATGACATGATACGAGATGCCGTTGCGCGCAGCCTGATCTTCGATCTCGATATTCAGGCCTGGTGGAGCGGGCTTGGGCGAGATGACCCTGAAACGGTCAAATTGACCGGTATCTATCTTGATCCTATCCGCGACCGGTGCTGAGCATGAACATGTCAAGTTATCGAGCGACATTTGCGGTGATTTCCACGCTGGCGATGCTGTCGCCGGCGACGTCGTCGTTCGCGCAACAGCAAGCGGCTCCCGCCGGGCAGCAAGCGCCCGTGCTGTCGCCATCGCCGGCGCTCCCGGCGCAAGCCGCGCAGCCGGTGCAGGCTGCCGCGCCGTCGGCGGCCGGTCAGTCCACGCCTGCGCCTGCGGCTACCGACGTATCGGCTGCTCCAGTCGATGGCGGCCGGTCGCTGAAATCGACGACGGTGGCGTTGCGCGAGTTGTCGCCCTGGTCGATGTTCCTGTCGGCGGACGTCCTGGTCAAGGCCGTGATGATCGGCCTGGCGTTCGCCTCGCTGGTGACATGGACCGTCTTCCTCGCAAAGATGACCGAGCTGTCGCTGGCCCGGCGCAAGCTGCGCGCAGCCCTCGGCAAAATCAGTGACGCACGGTCCCTGGCGGATGCGCAATTCGCGCTCGGTGCCAAGGGCAGCGTATTGTCGGCATTGCTGTCGGCGGCGATGCGCGAGGCGCGGTTGTCGGCGGGAATTTCCAGCGACAGCGGCATCAAGGAACGGGCGGCATCGAGCTTTGCCGAGATCGTGCGCGCCGAAGCGCGCCGGATCCGGCTCGGCATGGGAGTGCTGGCGACGATCGGCGCGACCTCGCCGTTTGTCGGGCTGTTCGGCACGGTGTGGGGCATCATGAACAGCTTTATCGGCATCTCGAAATCGCAGACCACCAATCTGGCCGTGGTCGCGCCCGGCATCGCCGAAGCGCTGCTCGCCACCGCGATGGGGCTGGTCGCGGCGATCCCGGCCGTCATCATCTACAATCATTTTTCCCGCGTGACCAAAGGCTACCTCGAACTGGTCAGCCGGTCGTCGGGCGCTGCCGGGCGATTGCTGTCGCGCGATCTCGATCGCACCTATGTGAGCGCGCATTCGCGCGCAGCGGAGTAGGCGATGGCCATTTCGACCGCGGATACCGAACTCGATGATGACAGCGATTTCTCGGAGACGCATGAGATCAACGTCACGCCGTTCATCGACGTTATCCTGGTTCTGCTGATCATCTTCATGGTGGCGGCGCCGCTGTCGACCGTCGATCTTCCGATCGATTTGCCATCGTCGACCGCGACCCCGCAGAAGAAGCCGGACAAGCCGACCTATGTCAGCATCAAGCCGGATCTCGCGGTGGCGATCGGCGAAACCCCGGTCAAGCGGATCGATCTGGTTCGGTCGCTGGATGCGATGGCGGACGCCGGCAAGGACCGCTTTATCTTCCTGCGCGCCGACCGCGCGGTTCCCTACGGCGAGCTGATGGACGTGCTGGAAATCATGCGCGCCGGAGGTTATTCGAAGATCAAGCTGGTTGCACTGGAAGGCGTTCCGGATAGCGCCGTGTCACCTTCAGCGTCTGAACATCCAAAACCCTGATACCCCGGAAAGTCCCGAGCGGCCGACAGCGATGCCCGATCTCGACACCGAACAAAAACCATCCCGGCGGCTGTGGATTCTGGCAGCGGTGGGCGCGCTCGCGCTGCATATTGGCGGCGCCGCGCTGGCGATCGCGCATTTGCGGTCCGACGATGTGGACGACTTCCTCGGCGCTCCGGCGATCGAGATCGGGCTGGAAATGATGTCGCCGCATCTTGAACCCACCGATCTGCCGCCGGGGCCGGACGCCGATGCTTCCACTGCTTCGCCCGCACTCGCCGAGCAGAAGGCCGAGGTCAAGGAGACGGAGTTGCCGAAGGACGTCCCGACCGAAACCGAAGACGCGGATCGGACGGTTACTCCGGACGACCAGAAGAAGCCCAAGGAAGACGACGCCAAACTCGCCGCCGTGCAAACTTCGGCTTCAACGGAATCCGTCGCTGCCGAGGCAACCGCGACGCCGAGCTCCGAGGCCATCCAGCAAGGGCCGCGTTCGGTCGCCCCCGCGCAGGGCACGGGCGAAAGCGCGCAGCGGATACGCGCGACCTGGCAAAAGGAGCTGATCGCGCATCTGGACAAGCACAAGCGCTATCCGGCGTCGCGCTCGCAAAAGAGCGCCGAAATCGTGATCGGCTTCGCGCTCGACCGGACGGGCCATGTGCTTTCGACCAGCATCGTCAAGGGATCGGGCGACGCGGCGTTCGACGAAGCCGCGCTCGCCATGGTGCGAAGATCCGATCCGGTGCCGCAGCCTCCGCCGCTGGTCGCCGACGAAGGCTTGAGTTTTACCTTGCCGGTGATCTTCCGGATCAAGGGGCGGAGCTAACTGGAAATGAAATGCCCGGCGATAGCTCACCGGGCAGCTCCGTGGCAGCGGCCTTCGATCAGCTCTTCTTGACCATCGGGCAGACGCTCTTCTCGAGCGGGATAAAAGCCTCATCCGCCGGAATGGTGGAGACGAGCTTGTAATAATCCCACGGATATTTCGACTCCGATGGCTTTTTCACCTCGAACAGATAGGCCGGGTGAATCTTGCGGCCGTCGGCGCGGATCGAGCCGGGGCCGAACAAGGGATCGTCGGTCGGCATTTCCTTCATCTTGGCGACGACCGCGGCGCCGTCGTGCGGATTGCCACCGAGCGCCTCGAGCGCCTTGAAGTAATGGATCAGGGACGAGTAGACGCCAGCTTGAACCATGGTCGGCGGGCTCTTCTTGAACTTCTCGTTGAAGCGCTTGGTGAAGGCGCGGGTCTGGTCGTTCATGTCCCAGTAGAACGTCTCGGTGAAGTTCAGGCCCTGCGCGACGTTGAGCCCGAGCGCGTGGACGTCGGTGATGAACATCAGCATGCCCGCGAGCTTCTGGCCGCCGGCGACGATGCCGAATTCCGCTGCCTGCTTGATCGCGTTGGTGGTGTCGCCGCCGGCGTTGGCAAGCCCGATGATCTTCGCCTTCGAGCTTTGCGCCTGCAGCAGGAACGAGGAGAAGTCGGCATTGTTCAAAGGATGCTTGACGCCGCCGAGCACCTTGCCGCCGTTGGCGGTGACCACCGCGCTGGTGTCGCGCTCGAGCGCCTGTCCGAAGGCGTAATCCGCGGTCAGGAAGAACCAGCTATCGCCGCCTGACTTGACCAGCGCCTTGCCGGTGCCGTTGGCGAGCATGTAGGTGTCGTAGACCCAATGCACCGTGTTCGGCGAACACTGCTTGCCGGTGAGATCCGACGACGCCGAGCCGGAGTTCAGGTTGACGACATTTCTTTCCTTCGCAAGATTGGCGATCGCAAGACCGACGCCCGAGCTGGCAAGATCGACGAACACATCGACCTTCTCGACGTCGATCCACTGCTTGCCGATATTAACGCCAACGTCGGGCTTGTTCTGGTGATCGGCGGAGATCAGGTCGATCTTCCAGCCCTTGGCCAACAGCCCGGAATCCTCGATCGCCATCTGCGCGGCGACGGACGAGCCCGGGCCGCCGATATCCTGATAGAGACCCGACTGGTCGCCGAGACTGCCGACCTTGACGACTTTGTCGAGCGTGCCCTGTGCAAGCGCGCCACTTGCAAAGCCGTCTGCAAATACGAGACCGGCAGCAAATACGAAACCAGTGGTCAGCACCACGGCTGCGATTGATCGCTTCATTTTCTCTCCCAAAATACTGTTTTGAACAAACACTAGAATAAATCGCGAAACGGCATGATGCGGAGAATTCCGCAGGACGTTTGGCGTCACCGCCAGAAATATCGGATCCCGACATAGACAACGACGAGGCACGCAAATATCAGCGCGACGGGAAGCCGGGGCTGGACTCCGGAGCCGGCCGCGGTTGTCGGCCGCTGGGCCGGCGGGCGCTTGAAGGCGGTGACGTTGTCCGTGACCTGATCGTTCGAAGGTGCCTTGACATCGGGCGGTACGCCGATGCCGCCCATCTCGCCGTAGTAACTCTTGTAAACGATGCTGATGGCCGCTTCGGTCGCCTCGGCCTCCGTCATCTCCTGGAGCAGCTCCTTGTAGTTGACCAGAAACGCCTGGGCATCGGCGGGCAGCGAGGAGGCGCCGTTCAGTTTCGCCATCATTTTCCAGGTCGCAAAATCCGCGCGGGCCTTGGTGTCGGCGCGTCGGGCGATCATCATGTCGGCAGCTTTGATCAAGACGGCCTCAGGCCTTTTCGGCGGCTCGCTGGGGTTCGATTACGCATTGCCGGTTACAAAGAGAAGCAACCGTATCACATAGCCGGTCGCTGTCCGCAGTATCGTCGAAATAATATCGAGATTTAGACCGAACTGGTTACCAACCATTGGCAGGATAATCAAAGTTCCGATCAGGATCAGCATGCCATACGGTTCCAGCCGGGCCAGCGGGACTGCCAGTATGTTGGGCAGCAACCCGACCGCGACCCGTCCGCCGTCCAACGGAGGAATCGGAAGCATGTTGAAGATCGCAAGAACGATATTGATGATAAACGCGTTTTTGAGGTTGTCGGCAAGCCATTGCGCCGTGCTCGCGGGTGCGAAGACCAGGACATGAAACGCCAGGGCCGCGAGCAGGGCCAGCGCGATATTGGTAGCCGGTCCGGCCAGCGCCACCCAGACCATGTCGAGCCGCGGATTGCGAAGCGCGCGGAAGTTCACCGGCACCGGCTTGGCGTAGCCGAACAGAAACGGCGAGTGGGACAAAAGCAGGATCGCCGGCAGCACCAGCGTGCCGAACGGATCGATATGCCTGAGCGGATTGAAGCTGACGCGGCCGAGTTCGAAGGCCGTGTTGTCGCCGAAATGATGAGCGACGAAGCCGTGGGCCGCCTCATGAAACGTAATGGCGATGACGAGCGGCAAAACCCAGACCGATACGTCGTAAAATGAGATGTTCAATCTGATGTCCCGACCGGTTCGACGAATGCGGCGACGCTACCACAACTGAACGGCATGATGCGCCCGAACACCGCGAGTTGATGTTGTAGGGCAAGATCCCAAAAAAATCGAAACCGATTTTCCGGGTCGATCATGTTCGCGCTAATACGTCGCGCGGCCGCCGGAAATATCAAACACGGCGCCGGTGGAGAACGCGCAATCCTCCGACGCCAGCCACGCCACCATCGCCGCCAGTTCTTCCACCAGGACGAAACGTCCTTTCGGAATCTTCGACAGCATGAAGTCGATATGCGCTTGCGTCAGCTGATCGAAGATCGCGGTTTTGGCGGCGGCCGGGGTTACCGCGTTGACGGCGATTTCGTAACCGGCGAGTTCCTTGCCGAGCGACTTTGTCAGTGCGATCAGGCCGGCCTTTGAAGCCGAATAATGCGCCGCGTTGGGGTTGCCTTCCTTGCCGGCGATCGAGGCGATGTTGACGATGCGGCCGTAATTCTGCTTGACCATCGACGGCACGATCGCCTTGCAGCAGATGAAGGGCCCGTCGAGATTGATCCGCAAAACCTTGCGCCATTCCTCGAGGTCGGTTTCCCATACCGTCTTGTTGATTCCGGCGATGCCGGCATTGTTGACGAGAATGTCGATTTCGCCGAACGCTGCGAGCGTAGCGTCTGTCGCCTTTTCAACCGCGGCCAGATCCGACACGTCGACCTTGAACGCCGTGACGCCGGCGCCGATTTCCTTGGCGGTTTTTTCGGCGAACGGCTGGTCATGATCCCAGATCGCGACTTTTGCGCCGGAACTGACAAAACGCTCGGTAATGGCGCGCCCGAAGCCCTGCGCACCGCCGGTGACGACGGCGCAGCGGCCGTTCAGATCGATCTTGTTCATGGTGCGGACTCCCTTTCGTCATTCCGGGATGGTCCGAAAGGACCAGACCCGGAATCTCGAGATTCCAGGCTCGCTCGTTTCACTCGCGCCCCGGAATGACGGTGTTACCGTTGATGGGCGAGAGAGCTCAAATAGAGATTCCCTCACAACGTCCAGCCGCCGTCGATGAGATGCGCGACACCAGTCGTGAACGAGCTCTCGTCGCTGGCGAGGTAGACCGCGAGCGAGGCGATTTCCTCGGCGGTGCCGAGCCGTCCCATCGGCTGGCGGCTGACGAACATTTCGCGCCCTCCGGGGCCGGCGGCGGCGGCGCGGTTCAGCATCGATGGCGTCTCGATGGTGCCGGGGCAGATACAATTGCATCGGATGCCCCTGGCGATGAAATCGGCGGCGACCGCGCTGGTCAGCGCCGCGACGGCGGCCTTGGTCGCGCCGTAGACGTAGCGGTTGGGTGCGGCCTTGAACACGCCGGCGGCCGACGAGATGTTCACGATCGAGCCGCGGCCGGCCGCCAGCATGCCGGGCAGAAAGGCCCTGATGGTCCGGTGCATCGACTTGACGTTGAGGTCGAACGAAAAGTCCCAGTCATCATCGGAGCATTCGAGCACGGTGCCGTGATGGACGAAGCCGGCCGCATTGAGCAGGATGTCGATTTTGCCGGCGCGTTTTGCCATTTCCCCGACGGCGGCGGAGTCACGCACGTCGAGCCGCGCCACTTCCGAGATCCCATCCTCGCCGAGCAGCGCAAGGCTCTTTTCGTCGATGTCGGTGGCAAACACCGTGGCCCCTTCGCGCGCAAAGGCGAGCGCGCAGGCGCGGCCGATTCCTACCGCCGCCGCCGTGACGAACGCGCGTTTGCCCTTGAGGCGGTCGGACATTCATTTCTCCTTTTGATTTTTTCCTTCGTCATTCCGGGGCGCATCCAAGATGCGAGCCCGGAATCCATAACCACGATCGGGAGTATGGATTCCGGGCCTGCGCCGCAAGAGCGGCGCATCCCGGAATGACAACCATGCTAATGATTATCCCGTGCCACGCCGACGATTCCGGCGATGTCGTGGTAGCGCGTGGCGAGTTCGAGGCAAGCGCCGGTGGCCTGCTGGCCGACGGTCGAGCGATAGAGCTCCTGCCAGGGCGTCTGGTTGGCCGGATAGGGGAAGCCGCCTTTTGCCTTCAGTTCGGCGCGCCGCTGCTTCAGCTCCTCGTCGGAAATCAGGATGTTGGCGCTGCCCTTGTTGAGGTCGACGCGAACCATGTCGCCGGTCTTGAGGATCGCAAGCCCGCCGTCGGCAGCGGCTTCCGGCGTGGCGTTCAGGATCGACGGCGAGCCCGAAGTGCCGGACTGGCGGCCATCGCCGATGCAGGGCAGGGACAGGATGCCGCGCTTGATCAGCGCCGCCGGCGGCTGCATGTTGACGACCTCGGCGCCGCCGGGATAGCCGATCGGACCGGTGCCGCGTACGAACAGGATGCAGTGCCCGTCGATATCGAGCGCGGGATCGTCGATACGGTGGTGATAATCCTCCGGGCCCTCGAACACGATGGCACGGCCCTCGAACGCGTTCGGATCCTTGGGATTGATCAGGTAGCGGTCGCGAAATTCCTTTGAAATCACGCTGGTCTTCATGATCGCGGAATCGAACAGATTGCCGCGCAGCACCAGGAAACCGGCGTCCTTCACCAGCGGCTTGTCGTAGCTCCAGATCACGTCGCCATCGGGTTTTGCGGCGTCGCGGCAGTTTTCGCCCATGGTGTGGCCGTTGACGGTCATGGCGTCTTCATGGATGCGCTTGTGCGCCATCAATTCGCGCACCACCGCCGGCACGCCGCCGGCGCGATGATATTCCTCGCCGAGATAGAACCCGGCCGGCTGCATGTTCACCAAAAGCGGAATGGCGTGGCCGAATTTCTGCCAGTCCTCGATCGACAGCTCCACGCCGATATGGCGGGCCAGCGCATTGATATGGATCGGCGCGTTGGTCGAGCCGCCGATCGCCGAATTGACGACGATGCAGTTTTCGAATGCCTCCCGCGTCAGGATGTCGGACGGTTTCAGATCCTCCCAGACCATCCCGACGATGCGCGTGCCGGTCTCGTAGGCGATCTGGCCGCGCTCGCGATAGGGGGCGGGGATCGCAGCACAGCCCGGCAGCGACATGCCCAAGGCTTCGGCCAGCGAATTCATGGTGGAGGCGGTGCCCATGGTGTTGCAATGGCCGACCGACGGCGCCGAGGAGGCCACGATATTCATGAACTCCTCGTAGTCGATCTCGCCCGCGGCGAGCCGCTCGCGCGCTTTCCAGACCACGGTCCCGGAACCCGAGCGCTCGCCATTGTGCCAGCCGTTGAGCATCGGCCCGCCCGACAGCACGATCGCCGGCAAATTGACCGTCGCCGCCGCCATCAGGCAGGCAGGCGTCGTCTTGTCGCAGCCCGTGGTCAGGACCACGCCGTCCAGCGGGTAGCCGAACAGGATTTCCACCAGCCCGAGATAGGCGAGGTTGCGGTCGAGCGCCGCGGTCGGGCGCTTGCCGGTCTCCTGGATCGGGTGCATCGGAAATTCCATGGCGATGCCGCCGGCGGCACGGATGCCCTCCCGGACCCGATGGGCGAGTTCCAGGTGATGGCGGTTGCAGGGCGAAAGGTCGTTGCCGGTCTGGGCGATGCCGATGATCGGCTTGCCGGCCTGCAGTTCATGCCGGGTCAGCCCGTAATTGAGATAGCGCTCGAGGTAGAGCGCGGTCATCCCCGGGTTATTCGGGTTGTTGAACCATTCGCTGGAACGGAGTTTGCGTCTGGTGACGCCGGTAAGCGGCTTGTTCATTGTTTCTCCCGCAGCGCACACACGCCTTATTTTTGTGCGTAATGTTCATGCTAGCGGTCGATGTTTGCATGTCATCGCGCCGTTCGCAACGTTTGCCGGGGTGGACGGCCGCCTACGACTTTGATCCAACGACATCGCCGAAAAAGTCTGGTATGACCCCGGCTAAACCAGAAGACGACGGCGGATTTTACCGCCGGGCGCACGTGAACAGGGAGGGTATGTATGTCGTCGGTGCAGATTCGCGACGTGCGGAAATCGTTTGGTGGCTTTGAAGTCCTGCACGGCGTATCAATCCCGATCGAGGACGGCGCATTTGTCGTTCTGGTCGGCCCGTCCGGCTGCGGCAAATCGACCCTGCTGCGGATGCTCGCGGGGCTCGAAAACATCACCTCCGGGACGATTTCAATCGGCGACCGCGTCGTCAACAATGTCCAGCCCAAAGAGCGCGACATCGCGATGGTGTTCCAGAACTATGCGCTCTATCCGCATATGACGGTCGCCGACAATATGGGATTTTCGCTGAAGCTGCGGGGCGCCAGCTCCGACGAAATCAACAAGGGCGTCAATCGCGCCGCCGAAATTCTCGCTCTGACGCCGCTACTGGATCGCTACCCCCGGCAATTGTCCGGCGGACAACGCCAGCGCGTCGCGATGGGACGCGCCATCGTGCGCGACCCGCAGGTGTTCCTGTTCGACGAGCCGTTGTCCAACCTCGACGCCAAGCTGAGGGTTGCGATGCGCACCGAAATCAAGGAACTGCATCAGCGGCTGAAGACCACCACGGTCTACGTCACCCACGACCAGATCGAGGCCATGACCATGGCCGACAAGATCGTGGTGATGCATGACGGCATCGTCGAGCAGATGGGCACACCGCTCGAGCTCTATGACAAGCCGGACAACCAGTTCGTCGCCGGCTTCATCGGCTCGCCGGCGATGAATTTCCTTAAAGGCAAGGTCAAGTCGAACGGCAGCGCCGGTTTTGAGGGCCCGAACGGCGTGAAACTTCCGCTGGCATCGGCGCCCGCCAATTCGGAAGGGCGGCCCGCCGTATACGGCATCCGGCCGGAGCACTTTACCATCGCCGATGACGGCGCGGAGGCCGAGATCGTGGTGGTCGAGCCGACCGGCTCGGAAACCCAGGTGTTCGCCAAACTGGGCGGCGAGCAGGTCGTCGCCGTGTTTCGCGAGCGTCACCAATTCAATCCGGGCGACATGATCCGGCTGAAACCGGACCCGTCGCTGGTGCATCTGTTCGACGAGACCACCGGCAAGCGACTGAACGCATAAAAAAATACAATTAAATCTTTAAAGGAAGGATCAACTATGCATGACTTTACCCGTCGCACTCTTCTTCAAGGGGGCACCGCGTTAGCGGCGGCCGGCGCGCTTACCGGACCCGCGCTGTTCGACTTTGCCAAGGCCTGGGCGGACGCGTCGCCATGGAAGGCCGAGCCGGGCGCCAAGCTCACCGTGATGCGCTGGAAGCGCTTCGTCCCGGCCGAGGACGATGCGTTCAATGCGATGGTGGCGGCGTTCAAGGCGGCGACCGGCACCGAGATGAACGTATTCAGCGAATCCTTCGAGGACGTGCAGCCGAAGGCTTCGGTCGCGGCGAACACCGGCTCGGGCCTCGATCTCGCCTGGGGCCTGCATACGCTGCCGCAGCTGTTCCCGACCAAAGTGCTGAAGATGAACGACGTCGCCGATTACCTCGGCAAGAAGTATGGCGGGTGGACCGATGCCGCCGAAAAGACCTGCAAGCTCGGCAACGACTGGCTCGCCATTCCCGTCGCGACTGGTGGCGGTTACATGACCTACCGCAAGTCGGCCACCGACAAGGCAGGCTTTAGCGAGTTCCCCAAAGACTTCCCGGGCTTCCTGGAAATGTGCAAGGCGCTCAAGAAGAACAACACCCCGGCCGGCTTCGCGCTCGGCCATGCCACCGGCGACGCCAATGGATGGCTGCACTGGGTGCTATGGGGCCACGGCGCCTATACGGTCGACAAGGACGACAAGGTCGTGATCAATTCGCCGGAAACCGTGAAAGCGCTGGAATATTGCAAGGCGCTGTCCGACAGCTTCATTCCCGGCGTCGCCTCCTGGAACGACTCGTCCAACAACAAGGCGTACCTGTCGGGCGAACTCTACTGCACGTCGAACGGCATCTCGATCTACGTTGCCGCCAAGGACGATCCGACCAAGAAGGATCTGGCCGAGGATACCTATCATGCGCTGTATCCGGTTGGTCCTGTCGGCAAGCCGACCGAACTGCAGCTCGCGGTTCCGATCCTGGCGTTCAATTTCACCAAATATCCGAACGCCTCGAAGGCCTTCATTGCCTTCATGCTGGAGAAGGAGAACTACGAGAAGTGGCTGTCGGGTGCGCGGGGCTATCTCACCCACACCCTGAATGCCTATGACTCGGCGCCGGTGTGGACCGCCGACCCGAAGAACCAGGTGTTCAGCCAGGCCAGCAAACGCGCGCTTCCCGCTTCCGGCATCGGCACGCCCGGCGAGAAGGCCGCGACCGCGATCGCCGACTTCCTGGTGGTCGACATGTTCGCCAACTATTGCACTGGACGCGAAGACGCCAAAGGCGTGATCGCGGTTACGGAACGGCAGTTGAAGCGAATTTATCGCTAACTAACGGAGGCGGGCCGCAAGTGATGGCGGCTCGCCTCAACTAAAAATAGATGCGGAGCAGACGGCTACGCCGCCGATGATATTGCGGGATTTCACCAATGGCT
>Ga0209838_1000056_pt1 | contig 12644 bp, 8 predicted proteins | sample OrgsoiDNA2013047_FD_185797 | JGI IMG/M metagenome (GOLD analysis project Ga0209838, IMG submission 185797) | Permafrost soil microbial communities from the Arctic, to analyse light accelerated degradation of dissolved organic matter (DOM) -... | ecosystem: Environmental > Terrestrial > Soil >... | reverse complement strand
TCTCTGGGAAGAACAGGGAGGGCAGCGCGTTTCGCTCTGGAATGTTAAAAGTCAGTAGCCTGCTGATATGATAATCCAGTAGCACAGCGCCCAGGTTCCAGTTCACTTTAAACCAGTTCCTGGCCCGCACCGACTGGCGCGGGTCCATGGCAAACTCCGCATCCGTAAGACCGCCGGGCTGATGCTCGAGGTAATCCATATGCGTATACTGAACGCTCACCGACAGACGGTCATTAAAGTGATACACCGTAGCCCCATAGGCGGTATTGCTGTTAAATTCGGAATTGGGCCGCCAGCCGTCTCCTGACTTATGTTGAAAGAAACCATAGTAATTTAATTTGCCGATGGTTCCGCCGGCACTGACCGAACTATTGAAAAAAGACCAGGAACCCGCTGTGATACGCGCCGTGACACCAAGCTTTTCATCCGCCGGACCGCTGTTCATTTTAAAATTGATCATGCCGCCGAACTGTGTGCCATACTGGAGTGACGCTGCCCCGCGCACAATTTCTATCCGTTCCATCGCTTCGGCGGGTGGTGTATAATAACTTTCCGGATAACCCAGCGCATCTGCACTGATATCATATCCGTTCTGACGTGTATTAAAATTGGATACCCGGTTCGGACTGAGGCCACGGCCGCCGATGGCCAACTGAATGCCGGCGCCATCATTTTCCCAGATATTCAGTCCGGCTACTTTTGAATATGTCTGGCGGCTGTTGTTGGTTGCTTTATTGGCGATCAGATCTTTCATCACCACGACTTCTGTTTTCTTGCCTGCATAAATCGCCGTGCCCTCCACGTCATGCAAATGGGTAAAACCGTTTTTCATTCTCTCCATGGAGGCAATCGTCACACTATCCATGTTTTTGATGTCGATAGACAAGGGCACACCGATATGAATGTTTTTATTTCCAACCGTGATTGTTTTAACAACCGTAAAGAATCCAATGGAACTAACCTGTAAAATATATTCGCCGGGTGCCAGGCCGGGGAAATGGAACTTCCCGTTTTCATCTGTAACAACAGCGCGGTTTGTATGTTGCAACAGGACTGTAGCGCCGTTCACCGGTTGATTTTCATAACTGATAAATCCCGAAAGCGCGACCGTTTGCGCGTCCGCGAAGAAGACCGAAAAAAACAAAGGCAGGATGGCAAAAATTTTCATGCCTTAGTTATTTGTAAATGGAAGAATCCATGGTTTATGTCCGAACCAGGTTTCTTTTTCCGCCGCAAGGTTCACGGAACTGTCAATAAAGAGCCGGCTTCTCCTGCCGTTGAGCGCAACATAACACTGAACCGTTACCTCCGGAGAATCGATACCCTGGCGTTGATAAAATTCTTTTAACATATGCGCATACTGAAGAATCATGTCGGGTTGCGTCTCCATCATTCTTTCCTGGTAAGGAGTGAGGAAATCAGAATTGTTCACTTCAAACTTTCTCCCGGTTGCCCCGTTTTTTACAAAGAAGAAACTGGTTCCGCCTTTCTCCATCAGCATAACCCGCCATGAAAAACGATATCCTTCTTCTGTCCACAGTAAGTTGCCCGGATAGAGCAGAAAGCGAAATGGGAACAGGACCTGGAAGAGAAAATAGCATGCGAGGAAACCGGGCATGAGTCTTTGTATGGTGGGTCTGAATTCGGGCAAACGTTCTTCATGCTGAGAAGGGGATGGAATAGAAAATATTTTCCTTAGTATATTAATCACGCGGATATGGAAATTTTCGGAAAAGAAAATTAAAGTAGCGCTCATCATCAGCCAGGGGAACATGCCGATCTGGAACAGGATGGCCGTGAGTACATGAAAGATGATCACCAGGAAATAGCCAAATCGCCGGCTTGAATTGTTTAGCAGAATAAATGCGATACTCAGATCGAAAAGCGCGCTGGCCCAGCTAAAAAAATACGCTACCCACACGTGATTCAACAGGGGGCCGATCAGGGGAATGGATGCTTTCGCAGGAAGCCAGATCCTCAGGGGCATCGCGAGCAGCAGCCAGTCGCTGGTGAGTTTGGATAAGCCCGCACAGCAATAAATGATACAGAGCTGATATTTGAGCATTAGAATTGTCCAGGCCGGAACCCTCGTTGCACGCAGCGAGGGTCTGCGCAGCACATCGAAGGAGAAGTAGCGGTTTGCAGGTACCAGTATCAGCAGGAACGAAAAAATGGTGACCAGGTAGTAGTGATTGAGGTAGTAGGTTTTGTCCAGCAATTCAGCATAACAAAAACAAAGAAAGAACAGACAGGTGGCGATACGATAATACAATCCCAGGCAAACAAGCAGGGCCGACAATGCCATCAGCGCATACAGGGTATACATAAAAACAGCGCCATGGGGATGAATCCATTCAAATCCGATAAAAGGAAAATGGAATGCCGGTTTTATATAAAAATCACGCACCCACCCTTTCGCGATAAAGCGACATGTGCTGATAAACAGCACCGCCCCGAACATGATCCTGAAAACGGCGAGCGGAGCGATATGACGGTAGCGTGTAAAATAATTAGTCGCCGTCATCATCCTGGAAGGAAATTTTAATGCCGAGGGCAGAACTCATATCCACTTTTAACAATACCGTTGTTTTTCTTATCTCCGTATAGGCATCGCCGATAGACGGGTCATTTTGCTGAATCCCCGCAGACAGCGGATCGGGGAGGGCCTGTATCTTGCTAAGAAGCGTACTGAGCTCGGTTTGAATGGCGGCATCCAGAGATACGCTTCCATTCTGTACTTTGGAGGCAGCTACTTTTTCATTCAGACCGCCAAGATAGATTTTCTGATAGGCCTGCACCTGGGCAACCAGCAGCTGTACGGAGAGCCCGCTATAATACGCTTCCACTTTAGCCGGAGCGATGGGTAATACTGACGGCCCATACATGCCGATGGGAATGCCGATCTTGAAATTCTGCAGGTTCACATCGAAGTCCTGGATATAAGCGTTCGCCAGCAAGCTGAGCGAACTGCCCGCATCAACTCCCGTCCCGTTTATAAAGGTGGTCAGATAATTTCCGCCGGTCTTTGACCATGCATTAACAACTCCGGCTGCCTTTGTTTTTATGGAAGCAGAAAGTACTGCCATATACGCCTTCGCCCCGGCCGCCTTGGCGTCGCTGGTAAAACGTGCCAGCGTGACATCATTACCATAAGCAAAGATCAGGTAGTCCAGTGCCGGAAATCCCTGCGCGGCATAGTTTCCGATTCCGTCTATCGCATAAGTTACACCGCCAACATTATTCTTTATAGTTACAGTGTCTGTAGGAAAGGAATTGATAAAATGAGTGGTCAGGAATAAGTCAGTCGCCGGACCAAATTCAAATTCACTGCAGCCTGCCCATGCCTTATACGCATTTTTAAAAGCAGTCTGCAAATCGTTCAGCGTATTCAATGATGGGCCCGCATTAAAAGTAGTCACGGCCGCATCCAGGGAGGCAGTGGCCGACGCCAGTTGCTGATAAGCGGGTACAATAATATTCGTACCCAGGTTGACCAATACGGTGTCGGTATCTCCGGACGGCGGACCGGTATTTGTTTTGTTCCCGGATTTGCTGCAGGAAATAAGAATCATCGCGGTGACAAATATTCCCGTCACTGTTTTCAATATTTTTTTACGTATCATAAAAATGGGTTGACGTTTTGAATGCGGAAACCCGGCCATCTGTTGCAGAAGCCGGGTATCTTTTATTTTGATGAATTTATTTTACAAATTGGATTTGATTGCATCCCATCCATAAATACTACTGATTTTATTCTGAATCGAATCGATACCAGCCGGTGTGACCTCATAAAAATTAGTCCCGTATAAACTTAATACGCTCTGGTAATCGGCTACGCTGATCTTTTTATGATTATTGAAATTCAGCGCCGTCCAAAAGCCAATGGATTCGGAAAGATTGCCACATACGGCAGCGGCTCCGTTTGGAATATTACCTTTCGCTTCATTCAGTTCATGGAGGGCCGCCGCGGCTTCCATGGTTTCGAAAAACGGAATGATGATCGCAGCCTGTTGCAAAGCGGTTGCATTGTCGTTGTTTGCAAGAGCTGCCCTGCCTTTGAGGAATGCTTTCAGCAGCGTGACGTTCGCATTAATCCCCGTCAGGCTGGTGACCGGTTTAATAATCCCGGAATCTACCTGACTCGTATAGGATCCCCAGTATTTTACGCCGGTTCTGTTTGCCGGAAAATTGGAAGGTACGCACCAGAAAAAGAAAGCCTGGTCCCAGGCGTGTTTTTTTGCGGCGACAGAGATCCCGCTATTGAGCGAATCACCAAGGTATACGTCTGTGATCTGATGTGCGATAAAAGCACCCATCATGGTCTTTGTAAAAAACTGCCGCCAGAAAATCCCATTCGCTCCCAGTAGCGTTTTACGATCGCTTACACCCGCAACACCGTTGGATGCGGTCGCACCGGTCTGGCTGTCCGCACCTACGCTGTCCAGGATATTAGTAACCACTACCTGTGCTGCAGGATCCATGGCGCTCTTCAGATTAAAACCGGAATTATTTAAATCCAGGGTGAATCCACTGAAAACCGTATCGGTAAAGAAATTCCCCTGGTTGGCAAACATGTTGGTTAACTGGGAACTGCTCACAGTAACACCCGCAGTATTTGCCCGGTTGATCGCTGCTTCCATTTCTCCCAGCATCGAAAGATATGTTTTCGCATTCAGCGAGTCGGCGTCTGTGAAATTATAGGTTGTCGGAACGGTGTATGATGGGGGAGGCGCAAGATTATTATTATCTTTTTTACAGGCAGGTATCGTCATAATGACGGCGACACACACCAGGGCGCCTGTAAGTATACAAAATCTCTTCATCGGTTATTAATGTTTGCACAAGGATACACGGTCCGGGGGTCACGGCCATGCTCCAGCCGGAATTCAGTTTACGCGATCGGGAAAACATACAAAAATGTACAGAATATAGAGAATATACAGAATGTAAGGAATGTAAACATTACGAAAATCTCTAAATTCTGTATATTCTCTACATTTTCTACATTCAATGTATTCTCCGTATATCTTTGTCCCGCAATGAATAAATTCATTCGGCAGGTTTCGGCCGTCTATCTTTCGATCATCGTGCTGCTGCGGATACTGGCCATGCCCATTTCGCTGATTGACTATTCGGTGAATAAAAACTTTATTGCATCCAATTTCTGCGAGAACAGGCTGAGAGACAATGTCCATTGCGCGGGCCATTGTTATCTGCACAAACAACTCACCAAAGCAAATGATAATCCTGTATCGGGGGATCAGAAGGGAACCATAAAAACAGGGATCGTTGATTTTTTTGAAGCCTTTGATAAACCGGTTTTTCACTGCGAGCTGGTCTCCTCCGGTTACGGTGCTGCCCATCTGTCCTGGTATGTTTCGGGTAAATTTATTGCTGCCATTTTTCATCCTCCGATTGCATAGGGAACGGGATATCCTTCCGTTTTTTTTCGTCCGAATTATTTTCTGATTCGCTTTATCCTGTTTCAAAGTAATTGCAGCATGAAAAATGTTTGTGCATTTATTTTTAGTATCTGTTTAACCCTGCCCGCATTCTGCCAGCATAAGTTCAGTGGAAATATTGTCGACAATACAAACGAAGAACCGCTGCCGTACGTCGTGATCAGCCGGGTAAACGGAATTGTTTCAGCAACCAGCGATCAGCAGGGCCATTTTCAGTTCGTATTGCCCGCCACTGAATCAAACGTGTTTATTTCCCTGATCGGCTACCGGTCACAGTCCATTGATATTAACAAATTGAACAAGCCCCTGACCATCCGGATGGTCCGCGGTCCGGTCGACATGCAATCCGTGACCATCAGTTCGCAAACCAATAATGCTTCCTTCCACACACTCAGCGCTCTCGACCTTCATCTGCGACCGGTTAACTCTGCGCAGGATTTAATGAGACTGGTGCCCGGGCTCTTTCTCGGAGAGCATCACGGTGGCGGCATTGCCGAGCATATTTTTCTGAGGGGCTTTGACGCCGATCATGGCACCGATATCAGTGTTTCGGTCGATGACATGCCCTTAAACCTGGTTTCCCATATACACGGACAGGGATTTTCCGATCTGCATTTCCTGATTCCCGAGCTTGTCAATAGTTATGAATTCGGCAAGGGTCCGTATTATGCGGATCACGGTGATTTTGCTACGGCGGGATATGTGGCATTTCATACGTTGGACGTGCTGGACAGAAGTACGGTTAAGATGGAAGCGGGACAGTTCCATACGGGTCGTCTGATGACAATGCTCAATCTCCTGAATGACAAAGCAAAACAAAAAGGTGAGAGCGCCTATATCGCGGGTGAAGCCAATTATACTGACGGACCCTTCAACTATCCGCAACATTTCAGCAGGCTGAATCTCTTTGGAAAATATAACATGAACCTGTCATCAAAAGAAAAAATAACCGTAGAGTTATCAACCTTTAGCAGCCAGTGGCGTTCGTCAGGTGAAATTCCGGAAAGAGCCGTTGATGAAGGATTGATCGGCCGCTTCGGCTATATTGATAGTCTGCAGGGTGGCAAAACAGGCAGGAGCCAGATGATCCTGCGGTTGGTTTCCTCACTCTCTGAAAACTGGTTTATGCAAAACCAGGTGTATTACGCCGCGTATCAGTTCAACCACCGGTTTAACGATACTTTTTTTGCAGACGATAGTGTAAACGGGGACCGGCTTCGCCAGAAAGAATCCAGGAATTTGTTTGGATACAATGGCAAAATAACAAACCATGCGTATTTCAAAAATAATATGGACCTGTCCTCTTCGTTCGGGCTGGGTACCCAGTTCAACAGCATTCATAACAGCGAATTGTCCCATATCAATGATCAGTTTGATGTGATCGGTTATATACAGCTGGGAGATATAAATGAAAATACAGGCAATGCATGGGTGGATGAAAACCTCCGGATAGGAAAATGGCTTTTCAACGCCGGGATGCGGCTGGACTATATGTATTTTAATTATGAGGACAGGCTGAATACTTCACTGCCGTCGAGGAGCAAGCTGATTGCCAGTCCGAAACTGAATATAGAGTATACGGCCAATCAGTCGATCCAGCTGTATATAAAAGCAGGAAAGGGATTTCATTCCAATGATGCCAAAGTGGTTGTTGCAAACCAGGGACAGGAAATCCTGCCTGCTGCCTACGGAATGGATCTTGGAATAAACTGGAAACCGGCAGATCACTTATTCATAAATGCGGCGGCCTGGTATTTATACCTTCAGCAGGAATTTGTGTATGATGGTGACGAAGGAACGCTTGATCCAAGTGGTCAGACCAGAAGAAAGGGGATTGATCTTTCTGCCCGGTATCAATTCAACCATTGGTTGTTTGCCGTCTTTAATATGAACTGGTCGGATGCTCGCAATATCGAGGCACCCAAGGGAAGTAACTATGTCCCGCTGGCTGTGCCGTTTTCCAGTTCAGGAGGCCTTGACTATAAATTTGCCAACGGGATCCATGGGGGTATCAGCTACCGGTATATGAAAGACAGACCGGCGAATGACGATAATACCCTGATCGCGAAAGGATATTTCGTAACCGATCTGACAACGTTTTATACAAAAAAGAATGTTGAAATTGGAATAGAGATCCAAAACCTCTTTAATGTGAAATGGAGAGAGGAACAATTTGAAGCGGTGTCACGGCTTAAGAATGAACCCGCTCCTGTGGATGATATCAACTTTACCGCCGGCACGCCATTCTTTGCCAAACTGGAGTTTGCCATATTTTTTTAATTTTATTATTGACCGTTAAATTGTACACCCATGAAAAAAAAGAAAGTGAAATTAAGCATATCCGTAAAGCTGGCCGCTGTATCATTGATCATAATATCGGCAATCGGTTTGTTCTGGTTTCTTTCGGTTGCCTTCGGAAGAAAAAATACCCCGCCGGTATTGGGTGAACCAGGTCATGTGGCCGGATCATTTTCTTTTATTAACCAGGATGGTAAAACAATAACCGAAAAATCAGTTCAGAATAAAGTGACCGTCGTAGAATATTTTTTTACATCCTGCCCTTCCATTTGTCCTGTGATGAATAATAACCTGAAGAAGGTTTTTGATAAATATAAAGACTCGCCGGACTTCATGATTTTGTCACACACGGTGGATCCTGAAAGAGATTCCGTATCAGTGATGAACAGGTATGCAAAACGCTACGGTGCGCATGCGCCTGTCTGGCAGTTTTTAACGGGCGACAAAAATTTGCTCTATGAAGCTGCCAGCAAAGACTACCTGTTGTCCGCAGGTGATTCGTCAAATATCAATTTTATTCACACGCAATATGTGGCCCTGCTCGACAGGAAACGACAGATCAGGGGGTTTTATGATTTTACAAACCCGGAGAATATAAAGAAGATGGACGACGATATTGATGAATTGATAAAAGAGTAAGTCGAATGCCCTTATTGTTTTTTCATCTTTAGCCGGTCCACGATAAGATCCCCTACCATTTTTCCCATTACATAACTCCGGTCGCAGCAGTAGAAATAATGAATACCGCCGTAGGAGCGTGACTTCTTTGTTTCAAGGGCTGCATCTTTGAATGAAGCGTATGAACGGCTTTTGATGCCGAATTCCAATTCTGTTGAATCAGTATAGGCAAAGTTTTCTCCAAAAACACTCGCGAGCACTTCTGCTGCGGCTGATGAAATGGTGCAATGTCCGCAGGTATATTCGGGAAACGGAGGTGTTTGCAAATGAGGTCTCCAGTTCGGATCGAAGTATTTATTGATCGCAGTCTCGGGTCTTAACGTGTTGTAGGTATATTTTATATTCCAGCATTGAATAAATCCGTCGAACAAAGCGATGGCCGTTTTTGCATATGCATACACGGTTTCCGGAAAATCACATCCGGATTTTTTTGCCGCAATACCCACAATGCCCATCCAATGACCGGGCGGGGAAAATTTCTTTGTGCCAAACATCAGATGGCCAGAAACATTTAATTTGAAGGGGTTGTCGTCCCAGAAATCCGCAATCCACGCCTGTTCAGGCGTCAGGCTGTCAACCGTTTGCTCGATCAGTTTTACTTCTTTGTAATAGTTACTGTTTTTATCTGTCACATTGAACGGATAGGGTGGCAGTGGCATAAACTGACTGACGCTGTCGATCACCAGGTTTCGGATTTCGCGCCAGTGCGGTTCTGCAGCAATGGAATAGGCCGGAGGAGTCGGCACCCAGCGTCCGGGTGAATCTTTTACTTCATATTCTGTGGCGCCTCTTGTCTGTAAATAATGGTCGTGTTTGCTCCAGGTCATGATGACGGCAGAAACCGTATCGCTAAAAGCAATGGAATTCTCCAGCATGTCGGATGGCATTCCATGATCGGCGGCGAGTTTTATCAGGCTGTCGACATAATATTTCATACTCCCTGCAGGGAACGTCACGGCCTCGCCCAGCTTGCAATAAGCCAGCAAAGAACTGAGTTCAAAGTTTATTTTCTGACCTTCGGGTGCCTTGGGCAGAGCCCCCAGGCCATGTAACTGTCCGGCGAGGGAATTATATTTTTGGGGATATCCGGCGGCGATCACTTCATAACCCGCAATGGATGAATAGAGGTAGTTCCGGGAGGCCACCATGGGAGAAAAATTATTCCCCATCACAATGGTATTGAGTTCATGGACCGTCTTGCAATACAGGTCCGGGTTGCTGAATATCTTAACATAATCTTTCTGGTTGTTGCATGATCCGATACAAACCGCCAGGAAAACGAAAATAAATAAACGATTCTTCATGTTATATGATAAAATTTCAGACGCAATTTACCATATTTTAAAATAGTAGGAACATTTACAGGTTCCATTTCCAGTTTTTGATCTCCGGCATGTCCTCACCATTTTTCCGGATATAATTTTTATGCTCAATCAGTTTATCCTGCATCTCCTGTTTCAGATAGGCGCAGGTATCGTCCAGCTGCGGGAGACGTTCAATCACATCCTGTACGAGGTGAAACCGGTCAAGATCATTGAGAACCGTCATATCAAATGGCGTCGTGATCGTGCCCTCTTCCTTGTAGCCGCGTACATGCAGGTTCTTATGGTTAGACCGTTTATATGTCAGCCGGTGAATGAGCCAGGGGTACCCGTGGAATGCAAAAATGATGGGCTTGTCCTTTGTGAAGAGAAAATCAAAATCCTTATCATTCAAACCGTGCGGATGTTCGGACTGCATCTGTAATTTCATGAGGTCAACCACATTCACAACCCTTATTTTTAGTGAAGGAATTTTATTGCGGAGAATAGACACGGCTGCCAGTATTTCAAGTGTGGGGACATCACCGGCACAGCCCATCACCACATCGGGTTCCTGGTTCTCATCGTTGCTGGCCCAGGTGAATATGCCGATTCCTTTTGTACAATGAACAACGGCTTCTTCCATTTTTAGCCACTGGGGCGCCGGATGTTTGCCTGCGATAACAACATTCACATAATGACGGCTGCGCAGGCAGTGGTCCATGACCGACAACAAACAGTTGGCATCGGGTGGCAGATATACGCGAACGATTTCCGCTTTTTTATTCACCACATGATCTATAAACCCGGGATCCTGGTGCGTAAATCCATTATGGTCCTGCCGCCAGACATGCGACGACAAAAGAAAATTAAGCGATGCGATCTTTCTTCTCCACGGGATGCCTAATGTAATCTTCAGCCATTTTGCATGCTGGTTGAACATGGAATCCACAATATGAATAAACGCCTCATAACTGTTGAATAACCCGTGCCTTCCGGTCAACAGGTATCCTTCCAGCCATCCTTCACACTGATGTTCGCTCAGCATTTCCATAACGCGGCCGTCTGTCGCCTGGTACTGATCATTTTTTATAATGCCTCCCTGCCACTGTCTGTTTGTGGCGTCAAACACATGATCCAGGCGGTTGGATAATGTTTCATCGGGTCCGAAAATTCTGAAGTTCCGTTTTGAATCATTCATCCTGATTACATCGGATAAAAATTTACCGAGCTCAAGGGTATCGGAAGCATTCACCGCCCCGGGCGCAGGAATATCTATTGCATACGTTGTAAAATCAGGCATTCTGAGATCCTCTAACAACAAACCGCCATTCGCATGCGGGTTGGCGCCCATCCGTCTTTCTGCAGAAGGCGCAAGGCCCCCAAGCTCCTGTTTTAGTTTACCATTTCTGTCGAACAGTTCTTCGGGCTTATAACTTTTCATCCAGTCCTCCAGCTGACTCAAATGTTTCGCATTGGTCGCCGGATCCGTGATGGGCACCTGGTGGGAACGGAATGTTCCTTCCACTGGCAGTCCGTCCACTTCTTTTGGACCCGTCCATCCTTTTGGTGATCTGAGAACGATCATTGGCCAGATGGGACGGGCAGGATTGGCATGCAGGCGCGCATCATGCTGAATGGCTTTGATCTTCTCAATTACCTTATCAAGGGTCACCGCCATAAGGCGGTGCATCGTGGCGGGATCGTCTCCTTCAACAAAATGCGGCTCCCATCCGCAGCCGGTGAGGAATTTCGAGAGTTCATCATGACTTATTCTTGCGAGGATCGTGGGATTCGCAATTTTATATCCGTTTAAATGAAGGATGGGAAGAACGGCGCCATCCGTTACGGCATTCAGAAATTTATTCGAATGCCAGGACGTGGCCAGGGGTCCGGTTTCGGCTTCTCCGTCACCGATCACGCAGGCCGTTAACAGATCCGGATTATCAAACACGGCGCCGAACGAATGACTCAGGGAATAACCCAGTTCCCCACCTTCATGAATGGACCCCGGACATTCGGGCGACACATGACTGGGAATGCCGCCTGGAAAAGAAAATTGTGTGAACAGTTTTTTGAGCCCCTCTTCATCCTGGCTGATGGCAGGATAGACTTCACTGTACGTGCCTTCCAGGTATGTGTTTCCCACGATCGCCGGACCGCCATGACCGGGCCCCGACACATAAATCATATTCAGGTCGTACTTTTTGATGGCACGGTTCAGGTGCACATAAATAAAATTCTGACCGGGTGTGGTGCCCCAGTGTCCCAATAACATGCGTTTAATATGTTCCGGTTTCAACGGCTCCTTCAACAACGGATTGTCGTGTAAGTAAATTTGTCCGACGGAAACATAGTTAGCGGCCCGCCAGTATGCATTCATCCTGTCGAGCAGTTCGGTTGATATTGAATCATCCTTTACACCCAGTTCTTTTGTTTCCATATATTTATTTTTATACGTTTATTTCCGCGACAACAATTCGCAAACCGTTTTTGCAATCATCAGTTCCTCATTGGTTGGAATCACACATACGAGAACCCGGCTATTTCCGGAAGAAATAATCCGGTCACTTTTTTCATTTTTCTTTTCATCCAGTTCAACTCCCAAAAATTCCAGACCCTGGCATATCCTGGATCGCACGGGTGACGCGTGTTCTCCAATGCCACCGGAGAATACCAATACATCCAGACCATTCAACACTGCCGTAAAGGATCCTATCCATTTTTTTACATTATAACAAAAAAGAGTCACGGCTTCTGCGGCGCGTATATCCTTGTTTTCATTTTTTAACAGGTCCTGCATATCGGAACTGGTTTCCGAAACACCCAGTAGCCCGCATTCATGATTTACCAGCCCGTTGAATTGTTCTTCATTCAGAGATTCGTTTTTCATGATATAGGTCAT
>Ga0209838_1000055_pt1 | contig 12655 bp, 9 predicted proteins | sample OrgsoiDNA2013047_FD_185797 | JGI IMG/M metagenome (GOLD analysis project Ga0209838, IMG submission 185797) | Permafrost soil microbial communities from the Arctic, to analyse light accelerated degradation of dissolved organic matter (DOM) -... | ecosystem: Environmental > Terrestrial > Soil >... | reverse complement strand
CTATTCCAATTCATCCGTTAACTTTAATTGATGAAGCGTAAGCGTTTTTTAGGATCCATGCTCGGTGCCCCCCTGCTAGCTGCAACAACATTAACGAGTCAGGGATCAAGAGCCGGAAACCGAAGCCAGACATCCTGGCGAATTCCTCCCTATCTGAAACCCGGCGACACGATCGGCATCACATGTCCGGCGGGATTTATGACCCTCACGGAAGTACAACCTGCTATAAAATTATTACAGGACTGGGGTTTTAAACTACGTATAGGCAGGACCGTGGGGGAGCGGGATTTTATTTTTGGCGGAAGGGACACTGACAGACTTTCTGATTTGCAGGAAATGCTCGACGATGGATCCATCGGGGCCATCATGTGCGCAAGGGGCGGTTATGGCTGCATCCGGATCATCGACCAGCTCGACTTCCGGAAATTTGTCGCGAAACCAAAATGGATCATTGGATTCAGCGACATCACTGTTTTACACGCCCACCTGAACCATAATTTTCAAATCGCGTCTGTTCATTCAAAAATGTGTAATAGTTTTCCGGAGTATCCCGACCAGACTGAAAAGGGACAATGGGATAGTATCTCATCCATTCAATTGGCACTTACCGGAAAACAGATCGATTATCCGGTGGTATATGATCCGGCCAACCGTTCAGGTTTCGGAAGGGGCATATTAACAGGTGGTAATTTAAAAACGATTGAAACCCTGGCTGGCACCGGATCGGATATGCGCACGGATGGTATGATCCTGTTTCTGGAAGATGTAGGTGAATATCTGTACAGTGTCGACCGGATGTTTTATAACCTGAAACGTACGGGCAAACTGGAAAACCTGAGCGCGTTGTTGATTGGTGCATTCCGCGTTAAACCGGATGACCCCGGAGACGAATTTGGAAGAAGTATATATAACATGGTGCAGGAGCAGACCGCGCCTTATAAATATCCGGTATGCTTTAATTTTCCGGTCGGTCATCAGAAAGTGAACTACGCATTGAAATGCGGAGTCATGCACGAATTGAATATCAGCGAGGGACGCGTAATTTTTAAGGAAGTCTGAATACCCATTAACACGTAAAAAATACAATGGCCAGCATGATTCCTCCATTCTTAAAAAACGGCGATACGGTTGGGATTGTTTGCCCGGCTGGTTTTATGCCCGCGGAAAGGATGATAGCCTGCATAAACACATTGAAATCCTGGGGGCTTCGAGTTAAAATCGGGAAAACGGTTGGCGGCATTTCATCCAATTATTTTTCTGGAACTGATGAGGAAAGGCTGTATGATCTGCAGGATATGCTGGATGATGAAGATGTACACGCGATCTTATTTGGACGCGGAGGGTATGGCCTCAGCCGGATCATCGACCAGATCAGTTTTAAGAGATTCCGGAAAACGCCTAAATGGATCCTGGGATATAGTGATATCACTTTATTACACGCACATATTTATTCCAACTATGAAATTGCGACGGCCCACAGCCCGATGGCAGGCGCCTTTATTGACGCAGGGCCGGAGGATCCTTATCTGAATTCTATCCGGAATCTCCTAAAAGGAGACCGGTTAAGTTATTCCTGCGAGCCCCATCCTTTTAACCGGAGAGGGGAAACAGAAGGTTTGCTGATGGGCGGCAATCTCACACTGCTTGCACACTCGGTAGGAGGCTCTTCGGATTTTAAAACCAAGGGTCTCATATTATTCATGGAAGATATCGGGGAGTATTTATATAATGTTGACCGGATGTTGTACCAGTTAAAGGGAGCAGGCAAATTTCAAAAGCCGGCCGCTATCATTATTGGGAGTTTTACCGAAATGAAGGATACAGAACGACCCTTTGGTAAAGATGCCTACGAAATTATCCGCGACATACTCTCGGAATTCGAATATCCGGTCTGTTATGGATTTCCTGTCGGCCATGTGAAAGAAAATTATGCATTGAAATGCGGCGCCGAATATAAATTAAAGATTGGTAAAGAAAGAGTCCTGCTTGAAGAGGCGTAATAAATAGCGGATACCGAAAACGGCTGGGATTTACGCTCAGGAGGTCTATATTGTACCTTTGTGGTTAATTGTACCAGATGAGCCGAATCAGAAAGATACTTTTATATTCACTCGGTGAAAAACGCTACCTCAGACTGCTCGCCGGTTCGTTTCAAAAATTATATAAAACAGGCCGCCTCGGTCTCGACTACCAGGATATCTATTTTTTGGAGAAACTGATCCGGCGTGGTGACTATTGCATAGACGTAGGCGCCCATCTCGGTTATTTTACACTGGAATTAAGCCGCCTGGCGGGGAGTAACGGCCATGTTTATGCGATTGAACCCATGTCGAAGTTTTTCGACACATTGACAATGTTGGTGAAGGATAGAAAGCCCGACAACATAACGCTTTTCCAATATGCAATGGGCGGGGAATCAGAATTTGTCGAGATGGGCATCCCCAAAGTGAACAATATGAAAAAATTCGCCTATGCGCGGGTGATTCGTACCAGCACATTCCTTGAATACGTGGAATCTGAAAAAGTAAAAAATGTGTACGGTGATGAATTATTCCGGGATTTACCAAGGGTGGATTTTATCAAATGTGACGTGGAAGGATTGGAACTGGCTGTTTTCCGGTCATTTATTGACACCGTTCGCATACACCGGCCAGTCATATTGTGCGAACTCGGAGATCCGCAGGAAAGAAAACGTTTGCTGGATCTGCTTACAGACTATTCTTACCAGATGTATTTCCTGGAAAATAAAGAATTAAAACATCTTGGGACGGACAGTAGCATCCGGCCGGTTTCGCACAATCACTATTTTATTCCTGAAAACCGGTTGTCGTATTTAAGGGAGCTGATACAATCTTCCTGAATCTCAAATTACCCCCCGATTCTTTTCAGGCTGAGGTCCGGCAATGGTGAAACGATCAGCGGGAATTTTTCAATCAGCACATTGGATGGATCCAGTCCGAATCCCCGCTCTTCAGAGAGGCTGGCTTCTTTCAGCCAGAAATATAACTTCATTACCACTCTCTCGAAAAAAGAAAGTTCATTATCCTGGCTGAGGTATTTTTCCATTACGACAACCTGGAAATCGCCCACTACATTATTTCTTTCGAGTGATTCATACCGGCTGGTAATATTCACTTCCCTGTTTTTAACCAGGTCCTCTACTACTTTCCGGATCATGAGGTTAATCCTGGGTTCAATCCTGAAACCCAGTCTGAATTCCACCCGGATAATATCGTTTGGAATAATATGCTCCACCGAATATTCCGAAATATACGGCTCATCCAGTGTATCAATATGAACGAACCAGTAAATATCCGCACGTTTCGGTTTTTTATTCAGAATGGAATAAATGATTTTGTGTTCTATTTCCTTTGGGTTATTTGCACTCGTCATATACATCAGGTGCGTCGCAAATTTCGGCACCGTGCGGTCTGTGCTGAGCTCCTGAATTTGCGGAATATAATTTTCGAGACGCACAAATTCAACATAGCGGTTCTTGATTTTCCGGGAACGGTACCATACATACATGATACCGAATAACGCACCGCCGACAATCAGGGTCACGAAACCGCCATGTGGAAATTTATCAAGATTTGCAAACAGGAAACTAAATTCGATGATCAGGTACACGGACAGGTAGAGATAAATCAATATCGTCGGAGCGCGCCGGGAAATCAGGTAGTTGGCAAACAAAATCGAAGTGGCCAGCATACAAAGCGTGATCGCGAGTCCGTACGCAGCTTCCATATGAGATGAGGATCTGAAATAAAGGGTGATACCGCAGCACCCGATAAACAAAAGAAAGTTGATGCCAGGGATATATAACTGCCCCTTCTGCTCGGTGGGATAACTGATACGGAATTTGGGCCATAGATTGAGCCGCATACTTTCACTGATCAGTGTAAATGATCCGCTGATCAGCGCCTGGCTCGCAATGATGGCGGCGGCAGTGGCAATCAGAATGCCGGGAATCAGGAACCAATCGGGCATAATACTATAAAACACATTGTTATGCGTCGTGTCAAACACTTTGCCCATATGCGTATGCAGAAGCCAGGCTCCCTGTCCGAGATAATTCAGTATCAGGCAGGTTTTCACATAGATCCAGGAAATGCGGATATTGCTTTTGCCACAGTGGCCCAGGTCGGAGTACAGCGCTTCGGCACCTGTTGTACACAGAAAAACGGCGCCCAGGATCCAGAATCCTTTAGGATACAGGGTCAGCAGCTCAAGCGCGTACACCGGGCTCAGGGCTTTGAAAATATGCAGGTCATCCAGCAGGTGATTAGAGCCCAGCACAGCCATCATCCCGAACCAAATAAACATGATAGGGCCAAATAATTTTCCGATCGAATCTGTACCAAACTGTTGCAGAAAGAAAAGAACAACCATCAGTCCCAACACGATGTATACGATCGTGTCCTGCGGAATATAATTGAGGTTGGGTAATTGCCTGAGACCTTCAATTGCAGACGTTACCGAGATGGGCGGAGTAATCATACCGTCCGCCAGCAGCGCGGCCCCGCCGATCATCGCGGGTAGCACCAGCCAGCGGCGCTGCCGGCGTACCAGCGCATACAGGGAAAATATGCCGCCTTCCCCCTTATTATCCGCATTGAGTGTAAGCCAGACGTATTTAATGGTGGTCTGTAGGGTTAGCGTCCAGATAATGCAGGAAAGGCTTCCTACAATTAACATTTCACTAATAGCGCGACCGTTTATAATGGCGTTTAGTACGTAGAGCGGAGAAGTTCCGATATCTCCGTAAATAATTCCTAAAGCGATAACCAGGTTGCCGAGCGTAACCTTGTCAATTTGTTTGCTCACTACTGTGCAAGTTATATTGGTTTCGAAACAGGCTGGATTTTTTCAATGGCAACCAATGGAAATCGTCAAAAAGCAATCGGCACAAAGATATAGGGAATAGGATGAAATTAACAGATTCTCATTACAGTTTTGAGTAACTTGTCTTTTGAACCAATCCGTATAAGCGTTTTTTTTATGAATTTAAGATTACTCGGCCTTTTGATTCTCCTGCCTGTGTTGATGAAGGCCCAGCACATTTCCTATTCTGAACCGGAACAGGACGATACCCACAAAACGGATTTTGAAATCATTGGACGGGTATCCGGAAATATCCTCGTTTTTAAGAATAACCGTACCGCCAATGCGATTTCAGTCTACAATACCGATATGAAGCTGATTCAGCGGGTTGATCTTTCTTTTCTGCCTGATAAATATGTGAATGTCGATTTCATTCAGTATCCCGACTTTTTTTATCTCCTGTGTGAATATCAAAGAAAGAATATCGTTCACCTCGCCGTCTTCAAAATGGATGGTCTCGCCCAGAAAATGGGCGAACCGGTCGACCTGGACACGACCCAGGTGAATGGGTCGAACAATGGAAAGATCTACACCAATATCGTGAGTGAAGATAAACAACACCTGATGGCGTTGAAAATAAATACAAAGAATCCCAAGGCCTATACCTTCACTACTTTTCTCTATAACAAAAGCCTTGAATTGCAGGATCGTCACCGCCTCACCATGCCGGTTCAGGACCACGCCGATCTGTTTACAAATTTCGAACTGGACGATGAAGGTCAACTGGTTTTTACCAGGTTTGCAAGAATCGGGAGCGGAGATTATCTAACCCATGTCGCGTTTGTTACCAAGGGGCCGCAGGCTGATACATTTGCGATCCGCGATATTGGCGCCGGTGATCGTATCCTGGATGACGTAAAACTGAAAGTGGACAATTATAACAATCGTTACCTGATTACAGCATTTTTCTATAAACAGCGAAGAGGTAATATCGAAGGACTTTATACCGTAGTCTGGGACAAAGCATCTGACTCCAAATACAAGGAAGCCGTAACTATTTTTAATGATGATCTGAGGGCCCTTGCAAAGAGTTCCGAATCAAGCGTGAAAATGGCATTTAATGATTATTTCATAAAAAGACTGGTTGTAAAGAAAGACGGGGGTTACCTGATCATCAGCGAAGTTGAATTTACGACCACTAGGGGAACTCCGTTTAACCGGTCTGATTATATGTGGGGACCCATGACGCCCATTGATTATTATTCCCCTTATTATAATCCATATTCACCGTACAACCGTTATGGCACCGGAACCATTAATCGCTATGATGCTGAAAATATCATGGTCCTTTCATTCGATAAAAACAGCAATATGGAATGGAGCAATGTAATTCCAAAAAGCCAGTTTGAAGACGATGAGGGATCGAACCAGATTTCCTATCAAACTATGAATACCGGCGGTGAACTGCATTTTTTATATAATCAATTTGAAAAAAGAACTCAGCTGCTGATGGATCAGAGTATCACGGCTGATGGAAAAATAAACCGCTTACCTACATTTCACAACCTGGACAAAGGATATACATTCATGCCGAGAATCGGAAAACAAGTGTCCGGTAATCAAATTGTGATACCTTGCCTGTACAGGAATTATCTTTGTTTCGCAAAAATAGATTTTTAAAACCCCCAAGGTGATTGGTATCTTCAAACAAAAAGCATCTACCAATGCTTTACTGCTGTTCGTATATGCGCTGGTACTGAAGTTTCCTCTTTTTCTGCATCCCTTTCCACCCGTTCTCCACGCAGAAGACAATTACCTATACCGTTATATTTTAAACGCGCTCAATTCCCTTTTCGGCCTGGCGACGCTGCCATACGCGATACTAAGTTTCATTATCCTGTTCTCACAGGCAACGCTGCTGAATACTATTTGCAACTACCATAAAATGCTGCCGCGATCCAACTACCTGGCCGGGATGTGTTATATTCTGGTAACCTCCTTATTGCCGGACTGGGGACATTTCTCTGCTCCTCTGCTGATCAATTCCATCGTTATCTGGAGCTGGTACAGGATGGTTGCACTGTATAACAGCCATTCACCGGTGACTTCCATTTTTAATATCGGCCTTTTTCTCGGCCTTGCTACTCTGCTCTATATCCCGGCAATTGCGTTTTTGATTCTATTGTTTTTTGCACTGCTCATTATGCGACCGTTCAGAATCCAGGAATGGTTTGTTGGATTGCTGGGATTCACTTCGCCCTATTATTTTCTGATACTGCTTTTATATTTCTCGCACCAGCTGCACTGGGGAAACCTAGTTCCGCAGATCCGTTTTACATTTCCTGCCATTCCCGGATCGGTCTGGATTATCGCGGCCATCAGCATGCTGGTCATTCCGTTTGTGGTCGGGGGAATATATGTACAGAACAATCTCAATAAAATGCTCATTCACGTCAGGAAAAGCTGGAGCCTGTTGCTTGCCTTCCTGATTGCCGCCATACTCGTAATCATCATCAATAAAGCCGGGTCGTATGAAAACTGGATCGTAACCGCCATGCCGTTTGCAGTTTTTCATTCCGCGGCGTACTATTATCCGACCAATAAATTTTTCATCCAATGTATGCACTGGATATGTTTTAGTGTGGCGGTCGGGATAAACTACCTCATGTAATTGATAATTGTCAATTGATAATTGTTAATTTAAATTTCAGCATTAACCATTGTCAAATATCAATTAATTAACTTCGCACCATAAACCGAACACATGAAATTTGGTGTTGTTGTTTTCCCGGGATCCAATTGCGACAGGGACATGCAGTTTGCACTTCAGGAGGACCTGGGGTACGAAGTGATTATGCTGTGGCATAAGGACACTGATCTGAGCATGTTTTCCACCCAGGATTGCATTGTACTTCCAGGTGGTTTTTCCTACGGTGACTATCTCCGGTGCGGCGCGATCGCAAGGTTCAGTCCGCTGATGCAACCCCTGGTCCGTTTTGCAAACAATGGTGGTATGGTGCTTGGTGTTTGTAACGGATTCCAGGTTTTGTGTGAGTCGCACTTGTTGCCCGGTGTTTTGTTAAGGAACGCCAACCAGCAGTTTATCGGAAAGAATATTTATCTGAAACAGGCGCGCGGACGCGCATTGAAAATACCGATCGCCCATGGAGAAGGAAGATATTATGCGGATGACAAATTACTCGATGAAATGGAATCAGGCGGGCAGGTAATCTGGAAATATTGTGACGCTGAAGGAAATATGGCACCTGAATCAAATCCGAACGGAAGTACCCGCAGCATCGCCGGTATCTGTAATAAAGATCGCAACGTATTTGGTTTAATGCCACACCCTGAAAGGGCGGTTTCAGAAAGTCTGGGAAATACAGATGGCCGTGAATTGTTTCAACAGATTTTTAACAGCAGGAATCTTCATACTGTAAACAGGGAGCCAGTTTTGGCGATACCTTAGATTATTCATCGGCTATGTTTAAAAGGTCCGGCTTATTATTTCTCTTTTCGGTATTTTTCTTTTGCGGTTATAGCCAGGACAGCACAGCAGTCACCTGGGATATTCATTCTTTAAAATCAGGCGGCAACTATCAGCTTATTTTTGATGTGCACGTCAAACAGGGCTGGCAGCTATACGGCCCTAACCAGGACCTGAGTGGAACGCCTTCCATGGAACTGAGCTTTGCGGATAGTTCTTTTTCAGTTCACTCACCATTTCTGACAGAGGGTATTTCTGTAAAACATGCGATTGCACTTTTTAACAACGCATCCTATCTGTTATATCCGGATGAGGCAAAATTTTCAATTCCTCTGGGGATCAGGGGAGTCGTTCCGGCCCGCGTATTCGGATCCCTGAATTATTACTACGGGAAAGCCGACTCTTTTTATTCAGGAACCTATACTTTCAATACTGCACTCGAAGGAGGGATAACCAAAACCTCCCGGATCCGGATCAACAGCTTTGACCTCAAACATCCCATAAGTTCCTGCGGCGATACCGGAACAGCCGGCAAGGGACTACTCAGTATTTTTCTTCTGGGTTTACTGGGTGGATTTATTGCGCTGTTAACACCCTGTGTATTTCCGCTTATCCCCCTCACGGTTTCCTTTTTTACAAAAAGCGGAACGCAGGGAGGTGGTAAGGGTCATGCTTTCATGTATGGATTTTTTATTTTCCTGATCTATGTATTGCTCAGCCTGCCTTTTCATCTTCTGGATCATACCGATCCGGAGATCCTGAATAATATTTCTACCAATGTCTGGCTGAACCTCCTATTTTTTGTGATTTTCGTGATTTTTGCAATTTCTTTTTTCGGTTATTTTGAAATTACCCTTCCGGGCAGTGTGGCCAATTCAGTGAATAACAAATCGGGGGGAACCACGGTTGCCGGTATATTTTTTATGGCCCTCACGCTGGCTATCGTATCTTTTTCATGCACGGGCCCGATCCTGGGTTCGTTACTGGCAGGAGCGCTTTCCAATCACGGGGGAGCTATACAGCTAACCTTCGGCATGGGCGGGTTCGGACTGGGCCTTGCTCTTCCCTTTGCCATTTTTGCCTTATTTCCCGGATGGCTGGGTTCCCTGCCCAGGTCTGGGGGATGGCTGGGATCGGTTAAAGTGGTACTTGGATTCCTGGAGCTGGCCATGGCCATTAAATTCCTGTCCAACGCCGACCTGGTGGAACAATGGGGTTTGGTTAAACGGGAAATATTTATCGGGTTCTGGGTGTTGATCGGTTTGATGATCACGCTTTATCTGTTGGGTAGGATCCGGTTTCCACACGATAGTCCGGTTAAAAAATTGGGCGTTCCCCGGATCGCTTTTCTTCTGTTCTTTGGCCTGGCAACCCTCTACCTGATTCCGGGAATAACCAATACGCCTGCCGCCAATCTGACGCTGATCAGCGGTTTTCCTCCCCCTCTGTGTTATTCCGTTTACAAAACACCGGTAAACTGTGCCCACGGTGTGGAAACTTTACGGGATTTTGAAGAAGCGGTCTTGCTGTCAAAAAAACTCAACAAACCGCTGCTGATCGACTTTACCGGCTGGGCTTGCGTAAACTGCCGGCGGATGGAAGAAAATGTGTGGACCGATCCGGAAGTAAGAAAAAGAATGCTGGATTCCTTTGTGGTCGTTTCTCTGTACGTGGATGAGCGCAGGCTATTGCCCGCTGCGGCCCAAATGGTTTATACTACGAAGGATGGGGCAAAGAAAAATATCATAACGGTTGGTGATAAATGGGCCACTTTCCAGTCGGAAAACTTCAATGCCGTATCCCAGCCCCAATATGCGATCGTAAGCCCCGGCGAACGGATCCTTACCTATACAAAGGGATATACACCCAAGCCCTCAGAATTTGCAAGTTGGCTGGATTGTGGTCTTGCCGCGTCCAGGATAGCCCTGCCCCGGTAATTCAAGGCTCAAAATGCTGTAATCCTTGTGCGGGCCGTGTCAATATTGTCCTTTTAAACAGGAAAAGGCAAGTTTGACACATGGGTCACACAGGGTTGGCACCAGGGTAAAAGATCCCGGAATTTCGGGTTCATTTGAGAAAACAGCATAAAAAAAGAGACTGCCCCGGTTTGGAACAGTCTCTTACATGTAATACATTGTAGAATTTGTTAGAGTGCGATTCTCTTTTCAACCATCATTTTACGCAGGTTAATCAAACCGTACCGCATCCGGCCAAGGGCCGTATTGATACTACAGTTCGTCAACGAAGCGATCTCCTTGAAACTCAGGTCGGCATAATGCCTCAGGATAATAACTTCGCGCTGATCTTCAGGAAGCAGGTCCAGCATCCGTCGTACACGGTCATGGCTTTGCCTTTTCATGATTTTGACGTCAGCGCCGTCTTCAGTAAAGTTAATGACTTCGAAAATGTCCCTGTCATCACTAGTCTTGATGGCGGGCGTTCTTTTCACCTTGCGGAAATGATCCACGCAGAGGTTGTGCGCAATACGCATGGCCCAGGGAAGGAATTTACCTTCTTCTGTATACCGCCCACCTCTGATAGTGTCGATAATCTTAATCAGAACATCCTGGAAAATGTCCTCAGCCAGATACTTGTCTTTGACGAGGAAGAGAATGGAAGTGTACAATTTGTCCTTGTGGCGGATTACGAGGGCCTCTAGGGCCTGTAAATCGCCGTCGCGAAAAGAATGGATTAATTCATGGTCGGTTTTCGTGCGTAGCGAATTCATAAACTTCTACGGTTTTAAAAGTGATAGGATATATATGATGGATTTTAGAACGCTTGGCTTTTCGGTGTAGAAGTGCTTACTCTATAAAATTATTTTATTGTGTTTGTTAAATGTTAATCAGGCTTTAAAGATATACAATTTTTGGAAAAAACAACATTTTGGGAAAACTATTTGTTTATAGGTTCCCGATGTACTGTCCCGCTACGGGAACCAGCCTTCTAATTGATTCACTTCCAATATATTTGTTTTCCAAATTATGCCGATTACAACAAAGTCCAAAAAGCCCTCTTTGAAAGCGAGCCCTCCCATCAGCCGGAATTCCATTCAAATAAAGGGCGCCAGGGTGCACAATCTGAAGAATATTTCTGTTGATTTCCCACGCAATAAATTTATTGTAGTAACCGGTGTATCAGGTTCCGGAAAATCATCGTTGACGATCGACACCCTTTTTGCTGAAGGTCAGCGACGGTATGCTGAGAGCCTGAGTGCTTATGCCCGTCAATTCATGGCCAGGATGGATAAGCCGGATGTTGACTTTATAAAAGGCCTCTGCCCGGCCATCGCCATCGAACAGAAGGTCACCACCCGTACGCCCCGGTCAACCGTGGGCAGCATGACTGAACTCTATGACTACCTGCGCCTGCTTTTTGCCAGGGTCGGTATTACATATTCCCCGGTATCCGGCAGAGAAGTAAAGAAGAACGATGTACAGGATGTTATGGATGCCATGCAGGCTCGGCCGGCCGGTGACAAAATGCTGATTCTCGTCCCCTTCAGACAACACACGAACCGGAACACGAGTGAAGAGTTGAATATCCTCCTTCAGAAAGGATTTAGCCGTCTCTATATAGATCAGGCAGCCGTGCGAATTGAAGACCTGCTGTCGACAGCAGCAGAAAACGGGAAAACAAAAAAACAGGAACCTAAGCTTCCGAAAAGCAGTTCTTATCTCCTGATTGACCGGATTGTAGCAAAGGAGTTTGACGAAGATGACCTGCATCGCCTGGCAGATTCGATTGGGACGGCATTTTATGAAGGCGAGGGGCAGATGCTGCTGGAGATCAACGGAACAAATAAACTGGCTTTCACCAATCGGTTCGAAATGGATGGAATCCGGTTTGAGGAACCCGTTCCCAACCTTTTTTCATTCAATAATCCATTTGGCGCCTGTCCAACCTGCGAGGGTTTCGGTCAGGTGCTTGGTATCGATGCCGACCTGGTGATTACCGACAAAAGACTGAGTGTATTTGAAGGCGCCGTAGCTCCCTGGAAAGGGGAAAAATTAGGCGCCTGGAAGGACCATTTTATCAGGAGTTCCAGGAAATTTGATTTCCCGATTCACAAACCCATTATTGATCTGACGAAGGCGCAATACCAGTTGCTCTGGGAGGGTAATAAAGAAATAAATGGCATCGATGATTTCTTTAAGGAGGTCGAAAAAAACCTGTACAAAGTACAATACCGCGTACTTCTGTCACGATACCGGGGCAGAACAAGTTGTCCGGATTGCAAAGGATACCGTCTGCGCCCGGAGGCGCTGTATGTAAAAATCGGCGGACTTCATATCGGTGAAATCTGTGAAATGCCGGTAGATAAATTAAATGACTGGTTCGACA
>Ga0209838_1000052_pt1 | contig 13084 bp, 7 predicted proteins | sample OrgsoiDNA2013047_FD_185797 | JGI IMG/M metagenome (GOLD analysis project Ga0209838, IMG submission 185797) | Permafrost soil microbial communities from the Arctic, to analyse light accelerated degradation of dissolved organic matter (DOM) -... | ecosystem: Environmental > Terrestrial > Soil >... | reverse complement strand
CAGTGCATTTCTGTCGCAATCCCTGGGATATCTGGCATACCAGATTGCCGAACACAAAGGCACGAAAGGAAGTCACTATATTACATCAACCAGTAAGGATTACAGGAAGATGATGTGGAGCGCCATGAAGGGAGGCGGTATCACTGCTTTCGTAACCATTTTTAAGAACCTGCTGACAGGAATTGAATTGCCCATCTTCTGGCATGGGTTTGCCTACAGCGTAAATTATAGTCTGGGTTTTCTGCTGATTGACGCAAGCGGTTCGTCGCTCGCTACCAAACAGCCTGCTTTTACTGCTAGTGCGGTGGCCAGTTCACTGGATACAAAAGGGAATACATACAAACCAAACCTGTATAATCTCGCCGTCACGGTTGCCAAGGTCTCCCGAAGTCAGATTGCCTCTTTTATCGGAAATCTTTTATTTGTTTTTCCCGGATCCTTTCTGCTTGCATGGCTCTATGATCTCATAACCAAAACGAAAATCCTGGAAGGAGATAAGGCTATGGCCATGCTTGAAAGCCAGCATCCATGGCACAGTCTTTCTCTTTTATATGCATGTAATACCGGCGTATTTCTTTTCCTGAGTGGAATTATTGCGGGGTATGTACAAAATAAAATCCTCTATGGACGGATAGGCGAAAGATTAAGGAATCATCCATGGTGGCGGCCGGGGGCATCTCCTGAAAAACATCAGCGCAGAATAAAATTTATTGAAAAAAATGGGGGCTCCATGATTGGAAATATTTCCTTGGGGTTTATGCTTGGTATGTCCTCCATCGTGAGCAAATTCCTCGGATTCCCATTCGATATTCGTCATATCACTATTTCTGCGGGCAACGTATCTGTTGCATTGTACGGTATCGGAATAAGGAATGTTCCGGTTACTTACCTGGCCACTATTTTTTTGGGAGTCCTCGCAATTGGCTTTTTAAATTTCCTCGTCAGTTTTTCCCTGGCATTTATAGTAGCTGTTAAATCCCGTGGTGTAAGGCTGAAGGAATATCCTGAATTCCTGGGTATCCTGACAAGGTACTTCATGAAAAAACCATTGGATTTTATACGGCCCCGCAGCCAGCTTTCCGAAACAGAATGATTTTCTTTCCTTAACATTGCCCATTCCAATTATGTAATATGTCACCAATAATAGAATGCGTTCCCAATTTCAGCGAAGGCAGAGATCCCCAGATTATACAGGCGATAACGGAGGAAATTGAATCGGTTGAAGGCGTCAGGTTGCTCAACGTGGATCCGGGAAAAGCCACGCATCGCACGGTAGTTACTTTTGTTGGTTCACCTGGTGCAGTTATAGAAGCCGCTTTCCGGGCGATCCGGAAAGCCGGTCAATTAATAGACATGCGCGAACACCGGGGTGAACACCCTCGGATGGGCGCCACGGATGTTTGTCCGCTGATCCCGGTATCCGGTATTTCCATGGATGAAACAGCCGGTTGGGCACAAACGCTGGCAAAACGTGTGGGAACCGAACTTCAGATCCCGGTTTATTTATATGAAGCTGCTCAAAAAAATAAAACACGCAGTAATTTATCGGTCATTCGCGCGGGTGAATATGAAGGGTTTCCGGAAAAAATGAAAGATCCGAAATGGAAACCCGATTTCGGTCCTTCGGTATTTGACGGGAAACGGGGCGCTACGGTCATTGGCGCCCGGGATTTTCTCATTGCTTATAATGTTAATCTCAATACTACTTCCGTACGGCGGGCAAACAGCATTGCATTTGATGTACGGGAGGCCGGCCGGATAAAAAGAGAAGGAGACCCCATATCCGGCCCCATTGTCAGGGATGAAAAAGGCCAACCGGTCATGGTTCCCGGATCTCTCAAATCTGTTAAAGCCATCGGATGGTTTATTAAAGAATATGGGATTGCACAGATTTCAATGAATCTGACCAATATTGCCATCACACCCTTGCATATTGCCTTTGATGAAGTATGCCGTAAAGCTGAATCGAGGGGGATTCGTGTTACCGGCAGTGAACTGGTGGGGCTGATACCACTTCAATCATTGACGGAAGCCGGCAAATATTTCCTTAAAAAACAAAAACGGTCATCGGGTGTTTCAGAAAAGGAATTGATCCGGATTGCCATCATTTCGATGGGCCTTGATGAACTATCGCCCTTCAAACCAGAAGAAAGAGTTATCGAATATTTATTAAAAAATCCGGAAGATGAAGAGCTGGTTCATCTTTCATTGTCTGATTTTGCCGATGAAACCGCCAGCGAATCTCCGGCACCAGGTGGAGGTTCAGTTTCAGCATATTTAGGTGCACTTGGTGCCGGTTTGGCCGCTATGGTTGCAAACCTGTCTGCATTGAAAAATGAGTGGGAAGAATTCGGCGGATTTGCCGAAAAAGCAATTGAATATAAAAGTGAACTCATCTCCCTGGTAGATGCAGATACCCGGGCATTTGAAGGGATCATGCAGGCCAGGACTCTCCCCAAAACAACAGAAACAGACAAGGAGTACAGGTCGAAAGTTATACAGCAGGCCACTGTGCATGCTATTGAAGTGCCATTCCGGGTTATGAAGATTGCTCTTGCATCTATGGACGTAATAGAGGAAATGGCCAGGAAAGGAAATCCAAATTCAAAATCGGATGCAGGCGTCGCTGCGTTATGTGCACGGAGTGCAGTGCTGGGAGCTTATCTGAATGTTTGTATCAATGCCGAAGGATCAGAAGAAGACAGAAATATTTCGTCGATGCTGAACGAAGGAAAAAAGATGCAATCTTCGGCAATAGAGAAGGAAAACAAAATACTGAAGATAATCGGTTTAATGTAGAAAATATAGGGAATGTAGTTACATTCCTTTCATTATCGGGACACCTTTTTAGCATCGCTAAAATGGTATTCCGATGTTTACATATCCCATCACTCTTTTCCACTGGTCACAATACATGGCACTGAGTTCCAGCGGTCCGAGCACAAAATTATAGGTGAAAGTCAACGCATAGCCTGATAAGAAATTCGGCGTGTCGTAATATTTATAATTTGCATTTATAAAATTATTGAACATCATGTTCGCCTGTCCGGTCAGGTAGAGATTGCCATACATATTGTAACGCAAGCCTCCTCCGACAGACGCCACACTAGGCGAATAAAAAGAACCTTCGCGCAAGCCTGCAAATGTGATCTGGTTGTGAAAACTATTGTTAAGTCCTCCGATGGAAAATGCATTCATTACGTTTCCTTGCTGAAAATTGATGCCGGATTGCAATATAAACATCAGCGTGCTTTTGTTTGAAAGCGGCGTATAGCTTTCAAAATGAAACATAATCCTCGGATAAGCGTTGTTCGCCGTTATCGTATCCTTATCATAAATGTTAGTGTGCAGAAGAATGTCCGGGTTTTGGGTGAAAACCCAGTCGCCCTCCAGTTCCGATCTCACACCTTTTTTCGGATATACAGGCCGGTCAAGCGAATTGTGATTGAAGAAAAAATAGCTTGTCGGAAAATCATCCGTTCCTTTAAATTCGAGGGCTGAAGTAATAGACGGTTTATACCGCGTCCATTCGTATCTCGTGCCGAAACCAATGGTAACGTCCCGGTTAGTAGAATATCCCAGCCTGCCATCCATGACAAAATAATTCTGGTTGTAAATTCCCGCTTCTTTAGTATTCGAATAAGTAGTAATATTTATCTGGTCGAACTGAGTGGCCAGTTTTAACGCAAACTTTCTGCTCCTTCCGAGATATTGCAGGTGCTCACCCCTGACCCTGAAATTTTCACCGATATTGATGGTCATCAGACTCCTGGAATTGGGCGTAAAAAAATCCCTGGATGTAACATTCAGGATGGCACTAATCCCTGTAAACTGGTTGTAATGTAAAGAGACCTTTCCAAACGTAAGCGGGTTTTCGGAAACGTCAAACACAATCTTTGCGGAATGATCCGGTTGAGGTTCGAAATGGTATACGATCCGGTTGTAGTATCGTGTGCCGCCGGCTCTGCGTACCATATAGGAAAGCATTTCGGGCGTGTAGACATGGTTTGTCAGCAATCCGGTCGTGTGAATAAAAAAATCCTGTGTGGTAAATTTCAATCCCTTCACTTCGTACGAAGAAATCTTGACACTTTGGACAGACGGCAATTTTTTATCCTTTGACACATCGCCATATAACGCGTTCAGAGAATCCGCCAGTTTTTTCAATTGCGGATAGAGTCTTCTTCCTTCCTGTAAACCAGAGTCAATAATTTCATCCGCTGTACTAAATGTGGCCATGCTGTATTTTTCCAGCGGAGTCTTAACATAAATATTACAAAGAGGTACTTCCAGTTTGGTATCTTCTGCTTCACGGAAAAAAGCCACCTGCAAAAGCACCTGTATTGCATTGTTCACTTTATTGGCGGGAAGAAGGTTGCTCGTTACGTTACTACCGATCACAAACTGAGCACCCATTTCACGAACGTCCTTTACAGGAAAATTGCGAACCACCCCTCCGTCCACCAATAAACGACCATTATATTCCACCGCGGTAAAAACTGATGGGATCGCCATACTCGCGCGTACCGCTGAAACAATCTCACCGCTGTCGAGTACGATAGCCTGTCCGGTTGATATATCGGTCGCAATACACTTGAATGGGATCTCCAGCGAGTCGAAATTTTTTATTTTATACACCGGAAATAATAGTTCCGAAAATGTAAGCCATAGTTCCTGGCCTTCTAAAACGCCGGTAGATATCCTGAAGAAATTATTGACCCATGGAAGTTCCAGGTCGTATCTGCCGTATTCGTCTTTTTCCTCCATAATGATATTCCGCATGGAACTCTGATTGGACAGTACCTGGTCCCAATGCATGCGCCTGGCTATATATAAAATGCTGTCAGCTGAATATCCCGATGCATAGAGCGACCCGATGATGCTGCCCATGCTTGTGCCCGTAATGTAATCAATGGAAAGCCCAGCTGAATCGATGGCCTTGAGAATACCAATATGAGCAAGACCCTTAGCTCCGCCGCCACTCAGCGTGAGGCCGATTTTTGGTCTTTTGCGAATAGTTGAATCCTGAGCGCCGGCAGGCGGGTTGAAAACAAAAATAAAAAAGCCAGTGACAAACAGAATATGGGCAAAATCAAAAAATTGTTCTTTCTTAATAGTGAAAAAGGTTTACAATAAAATTACACAAAGAAAATTTGGAAATATTTTTCATTACAGGATCCAAATTTTTACACTTCGGGCCCTAAGCCTCCTCTTCCAGTTCAATCAGTTTTTCCAGCGCCGCATCGTAATTTTGCCTGACAACGGCCAGACTGAGGGCCGCTTTTTTGTATTCCGACTCTGCAACCAGGAATTTCTGCCTGTCAGCATAAATCTCCGGTTCAGACAACTGCATTTCCAGGAGATCCGCTTCAGATTGAAGATGTTTAATGTCCTCATCAAGTTGCTCCACCAGTTTTTGTTGTTTCTGGAGGTATTTCTTCAGTTCCTTGTTAACAGGCTGCGATATTAAAGTTGATTTTGGTTGTTCCGCAACCGTCTTTTCAATTTTCGGTTTGCTGATTACGGGCTTGGCCTGCGCACTCATTCGCTTGTTCCATTCGACCCACTCGTCATATGTTCCTTTGAACACTTTTATTTTGCCATTTTCAATTTCCCAAATTTTGTTGGCCGTTTTGGAGATAAAGAAGCGGTCATGACTTACGAGTATATAACTTCCCTCATATTTATTAAGCGCTTCCGCCAGCAGTTCACAGGAATGAATATCCAGATGGTTGGTCGGTTCATCCAGTAAAAGAAAATTCGCTTTCCCCGCAATCGTTTTTGCCAATGCAACGCGCGCCTTTTCACCGCCGCTCAAGACCTTGATCTTCTTTTCAACATCGTCTCCTGAAAAAAGAAAACATCCCAACAACGTCCTGAGTTCCAGTTCGTTTTTTCCCGACCCGCAATGTTTCATTTCTTCCAATACAGAATCGTTGATGTTTAAGGATTCCAGTTGGTGCTGTGCATAAAAACTCGAATCAACATGATGACCCCAGGTGCGTTCACCCGTAAATGTTTCTGTTCCGGCAATGATTCGCAATACCGTTGATTTACCCTTTCCGTTCGCGCCAATCAATGCAATTTTATCTCCTCGCTCAATTTCTGCTTCAGCGTCGCGGATAATCTCGATGTCGCCGAATTGCTTGCTTACGTCTTTCAACAACACCAATACTTTGCCTGGTTGCCGGTCAACACGAAATTGGATACGCATATCGGGCCTCTCCATTTCCACATTTTCTATCCTTTCAATCTTATCCAGTCGTTTCATCGCCGATTGGGCGGCGGCAGCCTTACTGGCTTTTGCTTTGAACCGCTCTATGAATCGTTCCTGCTGCCGTATAAAATCTTTTTGATTTTCATAGGCTCGCTGCTGCAGGGAAATCCGCATTTCTTTTTCCTTTTCATAAAAGGAATAATTGCCATTGTAGAAATGCAGGCTTTGCTGATAGAGTTCAACAATTTTATGCACCATCCGGTCAAGAAAAAATTTATCATGACTCACAATCACGACTGAACCCTGATAATGCTGCAGATATTTTTCGAGCCACTCGATGGATGGAAGATCCAGGTGATTGGTTGGCTCATCCAACAGCAGCAGGTCCGGTTTTTGGAGAATCATTTTTGCAAGCAGTACGCGCATGCGCCAGCCACCGCTGAATTCCCGATAAGGTCTTTGCAGATCGGAATTTGAAAAGCCCAGTCCCTGTAATACCTCCTCTGTCTTATGATGGATATTATATCCATCGAGCAAATCCATTTCATGAAGTTTGTCGGTGTAACTGAGCAGAAGCTCTTCGGATTGTGGCTTACCTGCTTTTTCATCCGATTCCATTTTGGCGACCAGGTCTTCCAGTTCTTTTTCCAGCGTGAGAATATTTTCAAAAGCGCCCATAGCAACCTTTACTATGGAATCACCCGTATCAAAACTGAGCAGGTCCTGATGCAGATACCCAATGCTTGTGCTTCGGCTGCGTTCCACGGTGCCAGCGGATGGTGAGTATTCACCTGCGAGTAGTTTTAATAAAGTGGATTTACCGGTGCCATTATATCCGATCAAGCCGATATGCTCGCCTGGCTGAATATGCCAGGTGGCATCATCCAGAATCATCCGTGCACCAAACTCAAAAGTCAAATTCTGAAATCCTGCCAGCATAAGATAAATGGGTATTAATTCAAACGCGCAAAATTAAAGCAAATGCATTTAGAATTATCTTTGATTAAATTCTATTTATGAAGAAGGCCCTCTTATTGGTTTGTGTTTTGGCCCTGGCCCTTGGTATTACCTATCTGCTGCTTCATAAAAGCAATCCCGGCACTCAAACTCAGGATGCAAAAGATGTTCCGTTGTCAGTAAGTTCCAAGACCTCAGCGTTTAACAGGAGTTTTGCCAACGTACTAGACAATTATTTCAAGTTGTCAGAAGATTTCATAACGGGTGATACATCCAGGATTTCCATTACAGCTGCTAAACTCAGCCAGTCAGTTGACAGTATTCGGTTTGAACAGTTTAAGGCAGACACATCTGTGGTCGAAACTGCGGTAAGCCTTGCCCAATCTATACCGGGAGAAATTGCAGGTCTGCGGGGAGAAAAAACGCTTGAACTGAAGAAAAGGGAATTCAATATGATCACAGCTGATTTATATTCCCTGATCCGCGTGGTAAAATATGACGGAAGTATTATATATCATATGAGTTGCGCAACTGCTTTTGCCGATTCAACCGCCGGGGACTGGTTAAGCGCGACAAAAAAAATAGCAAACCCGTATGAGGGCGGCAATAGGCCGGCCGATAAGGGTAAATTATCGGATTGCGGTGAACTTAAAGACAGTTTGCATTTTACCGCACCCGTAAGCGAATGATGACATGATTCCAGGATATTGATTATATATTCGGTTCCATTTTAAAAAAACATATGAGAAAAGACATTACTATTCCTTTTTTACTCCTGGTTAACGGACTATTTGCGCAAAAGGAAAACCTGGATATGACCATGATGGCCAAAATAAGAGACGAAGGAATAAATCATTCACAGGTCATGGACATCGTTTTTAACCTCACGGATGCCAATGGTCCCAGGCTAATGGAATCACCCGGCTATTTTAAGGCGGCCAACTGGGCAAAATCAAAACTGTCTTCCTGGGGGTTGGAAAATGCAAGTCTTGAGGCATGGGGTAACTGGGGAAAAGGCTGGGAACTGGAAAAATATTACCTGGCGCAGACGAGCCCATATTATAAACCACTGACTGGTTTTCCAAAAACTTTCTCAAAAGGGACGGATGGATTGGTGCATGCATCCGTAATTCTGCTGGAGGCAAAAGATTCTGCCGGATTCACTGCTTATGAGGGACAGCTGAAGGATAAAATGATTATGATCAAAAGATCTGATACTGGCAGCACGTTCGGCTTACTGCCAGACATAACGAGATATGGCGATTCGGATCTTTTGAAATTGGCCGCTTTCGACCCTAAGGCACCAGTTCCGGCTTCAAAGGAAGCAGAATCATTCCAGGCGGCCGCCCACTTCCTTGCACAGGTCAAAAAATTTGCCATCCGGGAAGGCGCACAGGGGATCCTTACCACAAGTACGCGTAATGTTGATGGTACCGTTTTTGTGCAGAACGGTATTCCCTATAATTCAGAAATGATTCCCACACTCAACGACATCTCCGTGGGGTACGAAGATTTTATGATGATGCAAAGACTCCTTCAACATGGGATTCCGGTATCAGTCGATCTTGACCTTCGCACAAAAATATATCCGGACGAACAAAGAGGATTTAATGTGATCGCCGAAATCCCCGGAACGGACAAGAAGTTAAAAGAACAACTCGTAATGATTGGCGGCCATCTGGATTCCTGGCAAGGGTCGACTGGTGCCACAGATAACGCGGCCGGATCTGCCGTCATGCTGGAAGTGATTCGCATATTGAAGACTGTTGGTGTAAAACCACGCCGGACAATACGTATTGCGTTATGGGGAGGGGAAGAAACCGGTCTGCACGGATCAAAGAATTATGTAAAAAATCATTTTACTGATACAGTGACAAAAAAATATAATGCAGCAGGAGACAAACTTTCGGTGTATCTGAACCTGGACAACGGAACCGGAAAGATCCGTGGCATTTATCTGCAGGGAAATGCAGCTGCCGGTCCGATATTCGAACAATGGTTTGAGCCATTTCACGACCTGGGCGCCACCACGCTCACTTTAAAAAATACGGGCGGAACAGATCATCTTTCTTTTGATGCCATCGGATTACCCGCTTTCCAGTTTATACAGGATCCCATGGATTATGGATCAAGGACCCATCATAGTAATATGGACAGCTATGATCATCTCAGTAGTGAAGATCTGAAACAGGCAGCTACCATCATCGCGGCTTTTGTCTACGATGCTGCACAGAGAGAGGAGAAAATGCCCAGAAAGTAGCACTTGAGAATTCCAGATTCTATTCAATCTTCTTATACAGAAAATTGATCACGACATTCTTTTGTTCATCTGAAATGATCCGTTCCTCATATCTTTTTTCACCATCCTTAACAACCATCAGGGAAGTATTTGGCGGAATGTCACCCAGATTTTCTGCGACCATCACCAGCTGGTGCGGATGTTCCGACGGATCCACCTGTATCCGCACGATAATGGGCTGATCAGACAATCTTGCTTTTGAAATCAGCAATTTGTTATCATAATACACTGACACCGTGTCGTTGTCGATGGCGCCGTCATCGTATATACGAAGTTCTATACTTGAGTGGTTTACAGTGAGCGTTTTTAGAAGTTCATTCGTTCTTGTTCTAAGTACTTCCGGAATAAAAACAGGAACCGCCGCCTGTTCGACTTTTATTGCGCTGTCCCGGGTACGCTGAATTTGATCGTGTACAACCGGTGATGTATTTTTATTGTCAGCCAGCGACATTGAATCGCGTTTCCGTGCATCGCTTTTTTTAACAGGTGTCGTTTTTTTCGCGCTGGCCATTGGCAGCGTAGCAGGGTTTTTTGAAGGTGTTACAGGTTTAGGTGGATGACCGCCTGCTATGTCGGGAGATTTTTTTACTGAAGCGCCTGGTTTTTTACGCGCCAGCAATTCGTGTTCTTTTTTCTCCAGGAAGGGCTCTTTATGAAAATCAGATTCTGAAACTCTGTGCAGGAAAATACTTCCCTTTCCACAATCGGACGTGGAATCGCTCACATTGGTACTATAATAAGTACCCTGGAGGTATTCATCATTTCCGAGTTTGGTGTACTGCATAAAACAGGTCATAATACAAACACTCCCGAAAGCCAACCGGACATCCAGCAGCTTTCCTTCCTTCAATAAAACCTTTTTAGTTGTTGGATTCAGGCTGCCCGTGGCTTCGGCTTTCCCATAGAATTCAGTACTCTTGTACGAATAGGTAATGGCCTCAAAATGTCCTGCCGTCTGGGCTATCTGCACTTCCATTTTATAGCGGTCATCGTACATCCTATACTTGTCACTATTACCCCCCATTAGATGTTCAAGCCCGTCGTTCGACCGAAAATGGCCACGCCATATTCCCGTAAGGTCTTGCGCACGGATCATGGAAATCGACATTCCATGTAGAATGAGGAAGCAGCCAATAATCCGGATCTTATTTTTCATCGATGGCAAATTAGATAAAAATATTTTTTGCAGAATACTCAGAAAGCTAAATCTGGCAAGAGTTTGTTAATTTTGCAACCCTTAAAAGAAATGGCCTCTTCATGATAAGAATCACATTACCGGATGGCGCCGTTCGGGAATATCCCGAAGGAACAAATTCCCTGGAAATTGCTAAATCAATCAGCGAGGGCCTGGCAAGAAAGGTCATTGCGGCAAACGTAAATGGTGAAGTGTGGGATGCCACACGCCCCATTCGGAAGGACGCATCGTTGAGATTGCTGACATGGAACGATACGGAAGGTAAATCCACATTCTGGCATTCCACTGCCCACCTCATGGCAGAAGCCGTTGAATCCATCTTTCCGGGGGTAAAATTCTGGGTTGGCCCAGCAGTGGAAAACGGATTTTATTATGATATGGACCTGGGTGGCCGGCAGATTACCGAAGAAGATCTCCGGAAACTGGAAGAAAAAATGACAGAACTCGCTGCCAGGCAAAACCGCTTTATCAGGAAAGATGTTTCTAAGGCGGACGCCATACATTTTTTCCAGGAAAAAGGTGACGAATATAAGCAGGACCTGCTGCAAAACCTGAAAGATGGAGAAATCACTTTCTATACCCAGGGAGGATTTACAGACCTCTGCCGCGGTCCCCACATTCCGGACACCGGATTCATCAAGGCACTGAAACTGACCAATATCGCTGGTGCCTATTGGAAGGGTGATGAAAAAAACAAACAACTGACCCGCATTTACGGCGTGAGTTTTCCTTCTAAAAAGGAGCTGGATGAATACCTGCTGATGCTTGAAGAAGCCAAGAAGCGCGACCACCGTAAGCTCGGAAGGGAAATGGGAATTTATACTGTCGATGACGAAGTGGGGCCCGGCTTGATCCTCTGGATGCCCAATGGTACGATCATCATTGAGGAATTGGAAAAACTGGCGAAAGAAACCGAACAGGCAGCAGGTTACCAGCGCGTGGTAACCCCGCATATTGCCAAGGAGAGTCTTTATTTAACCAGCGGGCATTTGCCATACTATCAGGACAGTATGTATCCCCCCATGGAACTCGACGGCACAAAATATTACCTGAAAGCCATGAATTGCCCGCATCACCATAAAATATTTGCGGCCGAGCCGAGAAGTTACAAGGATCTGCCTCTGCGACTGGCCGAATACGGAACCTGTTACCGATATGAGCAAAGCGGTGAATTGTTTGGTCTTATGCGCGTTCGCTGTCTTCACATGAACGATGCCCATATCTACTGCAGCAAGGAAGAATTTGCACAGGAATTCAGGGCGGTGAATGAGATGTACCTGAAATATTTTAAAATATTCGGGATTGATAAATATGTAATGCGACTAAGCCTGCACGACCCAGCCAATCTGGGAAAGAAATATATCAACGAGCCGGAACTTTGGCTTGAAACAGAAGCCATGGTTCGTAAAGTATTGATTGAAACCAATACCCCGTTTGTCGAAGTGATGGGGGAAGGCGCATTTTATGGACCAAAGATTGACGTTCAGATCTGGAGTGCGATCGGACGGGAATTTACACTGGCCACCAACCAGGTCGACTTTGCTCAGGGAAGGAGATTTAAACTTGAATTTACTAACCGTGAAAACCGGCCCGATACCCCTCTGATTATCCACAGAGCGCCCCTGGGTACGCATGAACGATTTATAGGTTTTTTATTGGAACACTATGCTGGTAAATTCCCCCTATGGCTGGCGCCTCAACAGGTTAAGTTGCTGCCAATCAGCGATAAGTATCTCGACTATACACAAACTGTGTTAGAATCGCTTAAAAATGCGGATATTCGTGCAGGTATCGACGACCGCAGCGAGAAGATAGGAAAGAAGATCCGGGATACTGAACTGGCCCGCGTTCCTTATATGCTGGTGATTGGCGAAAAAGAGGTGAATGAGAATAAGGTATCTGTCAGACGTCAGGGTAGGGGCGATATGGGTATTCAGGATGTAGAAACATTCATCAGAGAAATAAAAACAGAAATTAAATTGAGGTCCTAAAAACAAAACGGATCTTATCTATTGTTCAACTAAAAAGTATAAATGGCATTTCCACCGAGGCCTCCAAGAGGTAATTTTAATCCAAGATTCAGAAAAGAACAACAACAGGAACACCGCACAAACAATATGATTCGCGTACCCCAGGTACGCCTGGTCGGAGAGAATGTAACAGTCGGTGTTTATCCGACAACGGAAGCACTGAAAATGGCACAGGACCAGGCGCTCGACCTGGTAGAAATTTCTCCCAATGCAGACCCGCCGGTTTGCAAGATTATTGATTACAACAAATTCCTTTACGAAAAGAAAAGAAAGGAAAAGGAAATGAAGGCTAAAAGCAAGGCCTCCGAAGTAAAGGAAATCCGTTTCACGCCAAATACCGATGATCACGATTTCGATTTTAAGGCGAAACATGCTGAAAAATTTCT
>Ga0209838_1000051_pt1 | contig 13129 bp, 3 predicted proteins | sample OrgsoiDNA2013047_FD_185797 | JGI IMG/M metagenome (GOLD analysis project Ga0209838, IMG submission 185797) | Permafrost soil microbial communities from the Arctic, to analyse light accelerated degradation of dissolved organic matter (DOM) -... | ecosystem: Environmental > Terrestrial > Soil >... | reverse complement strand
GGGGCTGAGCGCTCCCAGGGCAAGAGCCTGTTGTCCTTCATTTCCACGCGCATTGTGCGGTGGAAGTAGATGAGCCCCAGGAGGTCCCCTTCATCGATTGTCACCTCCCGCAGGCTGTAGTTGGTCAGCCTCAGGGTCACTCCGGCGAACGGCAGGTGTTGGTGGAGAGTGAGGTTCTCCACGAAGACGTTCTCGCCGTGGTTGTAGGGGTGCTCGCTGATGACCCCTACCACTCCGTCAGGGATGACGAAGTGCAGTCCCGTGTTGTACAGGATGGTGCTCTTGGGCTGCACCCTCATGGTGTCGTTGCTGCGCAGGTTCCAGGTGTTGGGAACCGGGTCAGCGGCGGGAAGACTCACGATCTCTCCCCTCAGGTTGCGTCGCACTCGCCTGACCTCGACGGTGATCCTCGGGGCCTCGGCCTCTGTCCGGACGATCAGGGTTGTCCCGGTCTCGTTCGGGTGGAGGTGGATGGCGAGGGGGCGACTAGGACGATTGGGATGAGACATCTTTAGGCAGTGGAATCAGCAGAGCTATTACTGCTTCTGCTGCCACTTCCCGACTGCATGCTGCTGCTGTTGCGCATAGCTTCGTCGCCTGAGGAGAGCTTTCCGTCTTGACCCGTCGTAGTTTCACAGGGTTGCTTGCGGGCGGTCTTCTCAGCCACTTTTGGCTTCTTGGCTAGTGCTCTCCTCCTCTTTCTTCGTCTAGGAGGCTTCTCCTCCTCCATGTCTTCTTCGGAGGAGGCGTCAGGCGAGGGATGTTTGCTCTTCTCGCCTTTCCTTTCAACTTTGGCTCTGTGAGGATTATGTCTAGCCACGTCGTCCTCAGAGTTGGCTTTGGCCACTTTCTGGTAGCTTGGCCGAGGCAACTCCTCACTGCTGTCCGTTTGCGACGGCTCTCCTCGCTTCTTCGTAGTCCTGACTGCTGCTGCTGCTGCTTCCATGGGCGCGGCAGCTGCTGCTTTCTTCTGGACGGCAACAGTTGGTTTCGTTACTGCCGTTTTTTCCTCTTTCCTAGGAGGCGGCGCTGCTGATTCAGAGGGGTCAACGTTGTCTCCTCGTCGACGTTTCTGGAAGTCAGACGGACTTTGCGACCTCGATCGCACCACTGCTGGCTGGGGAGGAGAGGGAGATGGCCTCGGCTTCGGAGGCGGCGGCCTTGGTGGCGTGGTCGCTCTTGTCACCGGAGGTGGCGGCGGTCGCGTCACCGGGGAAGCAACAATTACCGTCTTTCGTGGCTCAATGACACTTGACCATTTACTCGTGTCACCATAGATCTTTTTGGTGACTTCCGGCGGGGGCAGCGGCAATGGCAACGCTTGAGCTGCTGCCTTCTTCTCCTTCTTTTTGATTTTTCCAAAGGGGAGGGTCAAGATCTTGTTTTTGGACAGAGCTTCCAACTTGCTCAGTCGCGTCGGTCTTGTTTGCGCGACCTCTGACCTGACTTCGATTGCACGCGTCGAATTCTGTTCAACAAACGTTGGCTCTGTCTGCTGGCGACTTGATCGCGCGACCAACGTTGCGTCTGACTCAACTTCTTGTGTCTCAGATAACAACGCGCGACCAGACGCGTTCTTCGATCGTTCTGGAGACTCCGGTGCAGGAGAAGCTGCAAACGTCGGGCTAGCTGGCAAGCTTGTTGTTTCTGTTCCTTCCTCTCTATTCCAGGAAAGAGCAGGAGGAACTCGTCTTGACGCGACTGCTTGTTGCACCAACGTTTGACCTGACATTTGATCTTGCAGCGTCTGTTGAATCTCCTTCCTCGGCGGCTGCGGCGATATCCTTGCAGCAGGAACTGAGACGACTGGCGGCGGCGGCGGGGTTGACGACCGGATTGCAATTGCCGTAGAAGGTGCTAGATCTTCCGGCATTTCGTCATCTGACTGGATCGCGACTGTTCTCTCCTGCGGCACAGCTAAGGCAGTAGAAGGTTCGAGATCTTCCGTCATTCCGTCGTCGGCGGTCAATGCAAACGTTTGCTCCGTTTGCAACGCGACGGTGTTCTCGTCGTCGACCGGCACTGCCACAGCATGTTCTTGTTGCAGCGCGACGGTTGTGACCGGCCCCTCGTCGTCGGGCATCTCGTCAGGGTCAACACCCGGAGAGGAGGAGACGTAGTCGTCGTCCAGGTCCATGTCCTCGTGGCCGTGGTCCGACCCGACCGTGAACGACCGGGCACCGACCGTGACTGACCTTGAAGCACCTCCCAAGTTGTGTGCTTGTGGTCCAGCTCGACCTTCTTCTGGGATGGCATCTCTGATGGGGATGATGTCTTGAGGGAGGTAGCTGACCTTGATGGTCTGCTTGGACGTGTTGAACTGGGGCAAGTCGTCAGGATCTGCTCCTTGTTCGCAGAATTCGTCGGCTAAGACCACCTGTTCCCTGGTGAGGTTCATCTGGGGGTAGGGCACCTCCGGGTTGATCTTGTACCTCTTCAGTCTGTCGATGCTGGCGACGAGACTGACAACTCTGTTGTTCCAGTCGCCGTGGGTCTGGATCTTGAAGGTGACACTGCTCAGCACCTTCGTGATGATCCAAGGTCCACTCCAGTAGCAGGAGTACTTCTTGCCGCGTGTCTTCTCCACGATCGGCGTGAACAGCCACACCTGCTCGCCCTCCTTCAGGGGCTCCTTCTGCAACTTGCCGGTGTAGTTCATCCTGGACCTCTCCACGGCCGTGCCGATGTTGTCCCTCATGTACTTGTACGCCGAGAGGTACCTCTCCTCCATCTCCTGTCCGTACAGGTTGTGGGGCTCCTTCAGCTCGTAGGGGTTCTCGTAGATGAGGTCCACGGGCACGTTGGCCTCACGGCCGTGCATGGCGTAGAACGGGGTCACGCCAGTGTACCTGTGTCGGGCTGTCCTCATTGCCAGTAGAGCAGTGGGAAGAACATCTTCCCAGTCCTGATTGGTGTCTTGGGTGACAGCCTTGATGATGTTGGTCAGGTCCTTGTGAGCTCTCTCGACCGGATTACTTTTCGGGTTGTAACTAGGAGTCTGCGTGCTCCTGATGTTCAGCCTCTTGCACACGTCTTGGAACAAGTCTGACGTGAACTGAGCTCCTTGGTCGGAGTGCAGCTGGGTAGGCATTCCCCAGCGGCTGAAGATGTGTTCTTCCAGCTTCCGGACCGTCTCCTCGGCCGTGATGTGCGGCATGGGGATGGCCTCCAACCACCTGGTGAAGCAGTCCCGGACGGTGAGCAGGAACTGGTTGCCGTTCTTGGACATGCGCAAGGGCCCCACGTAGTCGATACTAATCTTCTGCCAAGGATGACCTTCCTGGACTGAGACCAGAGTGTGACGTTGGTCCTTGGCTCTGCCCACCTTCTTCTGGCAGACGAGGCACCCGCCGACGTAGGCCTCCACCTTCTTGTGTAGCCCAGGGAAGTAGTAGCGACTCAGGAGCCTCTTCTGCGTGGTGTTGATACCCATGTGGCCGCCCGCGTTCTCGTGGCAGACGGAGATGGTGTGGTTCACCAGAGACTCGGGAAGGCAGAGGCGTTCCTCCGTGAAGAACTCGCCTTCCTGTGGCTTCCTCCTCAGCAGGTGGTTTTCGTCTACCCTCAGGGTCTCGAAGATGGACAGGTACTGCCTGAGCACGGAACTCTCGTTGCGGACTTCCTTCCTGGGAGGCTTGACACCAGACCTAACCCAGTTCTTGATCTTGTTCAGGTCGGGGTCTTCGTCTTGTAGTCGCACCACCTCTTCTTGAGGCACTTGGTCTGGCAGCGTCAGCTGACTGATTGACTTGAACGTGACCTCGTCTTCCGAGGCGGCCTTTTCTGCCTCGTTAGGCTCTCTGGCATGAGCGCATCTTGACAGAGCGTCAGCGTTTCCGTGTTTAACGCCATCACGGAACTGTGTGTGGAATAGATGATTTCCCAACGTCTCCAGCCACCGCTGAATCATGCCTTGAGGTTCTTCCATGGTCTTGATCCACTGCAGAGCTTGGTGGTCAGTCCTCCAGATGAATGCACGTTGTTGGAAGTAGTATCTCCAAGTCTTCATGAAGTGAATGGCCGCCAAGAGTTCCCCCTTGTTGGAGGAGTAGTTCTTCTCTGACTTGGTCAGTTTTCGAGCTCCGTAACAGATAACTCTCTCCTCGCCGTCCTGTTCTTGGGACAGCACCCCTCCGATTGCGCCCGGATCTCCACTCCAGTCGGTGTCTAAGATGAACGGTGAAGACGACTGGAAGTCTGGGAAGGCCAGGATGGGCGCCCTGGTCAAGGCCTCTTTCAGCTGTTGAAAGGCCTTTTCCTCCTTTGAGCCCACTGCCACGGCGGGACTGGTTGTGCACTCCTTGGCGAGCAGGGCGTACAGAGGTCCACTGAGGATGGAGAATCCTTTTATAAACTTGCGATAGTACGCCACCTTTCCCAGGAACGTCCTCCAACCCTTCAGGTCTTGCGGTAGAGGCCAGCTCTTGACGATGTCGATGTAGTCGTCGCGAGGCTGCACCCCTGCAGCTGTGATCCTGTGCCCGAGGTAGTCAATCTCCTTCTGAAAGAGGTGGCATTTCTCCGGTTGGAGCATAAGCCCCGCCTTCCTGTGGGCCTCGAAGACTCTTCTGAGGTGTCCGAAGTGATCGTTCACGGTTTGACTGTGGATACAGGTGTCGTCCAGGTAGGGGAGAGCTATGGAAGTAGGGATGTCCTCCAGGACCCTCTGGACAAGTCGGCTGTAGGTCGACGGGGCATTGCATAATCCAAATGGCATCTGCTTGAACTGGTACAATCCCCATGGAGTGTGGAAGGCGGTCTTGACTCGATCCTCGGCCCGGATGGTGACAGCGTGAAAGGCTCCAGCGCCATCGATGGCGCTAAACACTTTCGAGTGTGCCAGCCTGCTGAGGTTTGACTCCATGTTGGGTAACGGATAGGAATCCTTGAGAGTGACCTCATTTAATCGTCTGAAGTCGACCACCCACCTCGTCTTGCCAGATTTCTTCTGCACTGGAATGAGCCCAAAGGACCAGGGGGAGTTGGATTCTTCTATGACTCCCTGGTCACTCCACTTGATCATTTGCTCCTTCAAGTTGGCTTCCATGTGAGGGTTGAGTGGTTTCCCCTTCAGCTTGATGGGGGGAACGTCATGCGTTCGGATCTCGTGCTGGACTAACGTGGTTCGTCCGTACTCATCCCCTCTGCTCATGATTGAATCGTATTCGAGCAGCAGATTTAGTGCTTTTTGATAAGCTACCTGGTCACCTTGGAGCCACGGCGACTCTTTCAGGCGGAACGCCTCTTCGAGCCACAGCAACCTCTGTTGTTTCGTGACCTGTTCGACGACAGCTGTCTTGACGGGAGTTGCCTGTCGCAACCTGTCTTGGAGGCTGCTGATGCCTCCCTCAGCTGTTGTCTCGGCTGGCCAGGGTCGGTAGTTTCCAAAGAACTGTCCCTCCTGGATCTCCAAGTCCTCGTCAGTCAAGTTCATGATGGACGAGTAGCATTTTCCGTCGGCGTCAGTGCGGACGGCTGCTCTGATGGTCGGATGTCCCTGGGTTTTGTCAGCGAACCGTTCACCGACGGTCAGCAACCCTGATCCATGAGGGATCTTCTTCTCTTCGATGGCGGGCACGCGGATGGCTATGAAGACGGCCGAATTAGCCGGGATCCGTCGACAGGCGATCACGTACGCGTTGCCGCTGCCCGCTGGGCTAGACGGCAACGTTATCTCTTCTTTCTCTTTCACTGGTGCTGCTTTGTCGGGCGGGCGACCGTGCTGTCGCTGCTGCTGCCGCTCGGAGGGCGGCGGCTGCTTCGCCTGTTTCGTCACAGGCTGCTTCGCCTCTGGTGGCACTGACTGCTGTTTCGTCAGCTGTTGCCCTTGACCCTGCTGTTGAGTCAGCTGCTCAGGCCTAGCGTTCGGGGCCTGCAGAGCAGCGACCTGACCTTCTTCTCGCGAAGCTCTGAAGGTACAGAGTCTGATCAATTTGCCTTTGACCTTGAGCGCACCTTTCGTGTGAATCTGGTCAATTCCATTCTCTGACAGGAACGGCCCAGAAATGTTGACGTCAATATTTAAGTCTTTGATGACGATGGGACTCGTGAGGAACTTGACACCTCCTCCTCCGAATCTCAGTACTACAGGTTGTTTTGTTACACCTAGTACAGTCATGCGTGCCCCTGTTTCAGCCGTCCCGATGTGCTTGTAGTCAAGCTTCGCCAAGTTGTCTGAGAGATTTCCCGAGAATAGCCGAAGTGCGAACTTTTCGCTTATTGCGTTGACAACGACGTTACCGCTGTCGACCAGCGCGTACGTACCATGCCCGTTCAGTTTGACAGGACAGAGTGCACGGTAGTTGCTCACTGATCTCGCATTTTTATTCAGCTCATTAATCGGGTTCAGACTTCTTGGAAAGCTTTCTTGTACAGCGGGTCTGACCGTTGGCGCTGTCCCACGGGGATCTAGGCAGCGCAGTCTCCAAAACCCGGAGAGTCCTCGTCGGAGTCTCCCTGGTTGGTCTTGTCGTCGGACTCCTCCTCGTCCTCGTCCTCTTCCTCGCCGTCCTCGTCCTCCTTGACGACGTCACCGACGGCGTTGACGTGGCGACCGAACTTCGGCTTCTTGTCCCAGTTCTTGGTTCCGGGAACCTTGGCGCCGGGCTTCTTGTTCGGGTAGGTGGTCTTGTTCCCCAAGTTGGCGGCTCCCTTGGCCGCGACGACGTCAGACTTCTTCATCAGCTTGCAGTCCTTGGCCAGGTGGTCGTCGGCGTGGCAGGTGTGGCACAGCCTGCGTCCAGTGGCACCGATGGCCCCGATGTCCATTGGCTCAGCCCCGTCCTTGCGGCGAGGCTTCTGACCGGCGATGGTCGTGGCGAAGCTGGGGACGCTGCCCGGGATGAAGTTCATGCTGTCCTGCACGGCCTGTTCGGTCTGGGCCACGTTGAGGGCGTCGTCGTAGGTGCGCGGCTGGGCCCTCAGCAAGTTCTCCTTGACCTTGCGGCTGCGGAGCCCGTGGCTGAAGGCACGGATCAGCTGGGACTCGTTGCCCTCGTTGCCGTAGGCACGGGTGTGCAGCATCCTGAGCCTCCCGTGCCATTCCAAGACGCTCTCCTTGGCGCCCTGGGTGGCTGTCTCGTAGCGGGTCCTGGCGAGGTCCGACGCGGCCGGCGGCAGGAACTTCAGTTCGTACTCGTCCAGGAGGTCCACGTAGTGGTTGCCGAAGTACTGGTGGTCGATGTTGGCCACTGTCAGGAAGGCGGAGCCTCTCATGCAGCCCAGCAGGGCGAACTTGGCCTGCTGGTCCGTGTACCGGTTGAAGTTGCAGGCGTTGATGAACGCGGCCCTGAACGACATCCAGTCGTCGTTGTCCTTGCCCTCGAAGGACAGGTTGGGCATCCTGGGGTTCCTGGGAGCGTCGGCTGCGGGGGCAGCGGGACGTCCGTCGTCGTTGTCCCAGTCTTCGACCTCCATGGCGTGACCGCCTCCTCCTTGGCCGCCTCCGCGGCCTCCTTGGCCTCCTCGGCCTCCTCGACCTCCGTAGCCGAAGAGGACGTTGCCTCGGTAGCCTCCGGCGTTGCCGTTGCCGTTGAAGCCTCCAGCGCCGTTGGGCTGCACGCCCATGTTCCTCATGGCCTCCTCGAGACCGTCGAAGCGGCCCTGCAGCTCCCTCCTGTTGACGACCTCCTGCTGGTTCTGCTGCTGGAGGACGGCGTTGGCTTGGATGACTCTGTCGTTGGCCTCGGCGAGCAGCCGGTAGCGCTCGTCCATGGCGTTGACGGCAGCTTGCATCTGCTCTGCGTCCATGTTGACGTTGATCACCACTTGAAGATCCTCAGAAGTTGGTTGGCACGAGCGGTAGTGATTACTTCTGTTCAGTCTGGTGGTGGTGGAGAGAATGGACAGTGCAGAGAGACCCGTTTAGTCTGCTCTTAGAACACGTCCAAACGTTGTTCGTCGAAGTCTCCGCCGGCGCGGTGTCGCAGTCGGCGGCGGCGGCTGCGCTGGTGCAGCTACGCCCCCACAGGGGTTCTACCCCCTTCTAGAAGGAGACTTTCCTCTTGTGTCAAACGTTTGAACCCAGGCACAGTAGCCTGCTTTCTTCCTATTTGAACCCTCGCGCGAGCGCGCGGCTTATTGCCGCTGCTCCTACGTTTGCTACAAGACAACGAGTGACTCACTGAATGCTGTTTTCAGATTTCTGTCTTCGTTACTTGACTGTCCGTCTCTGTAGCCTCTGGTGGCTTTGTAGCCACGCCCCCAAGTCAATGGCGCAGGTGCCTTGTATCTCTCGCAGGTGAGAAATCGACCCTGCGTGTCACTGGCTCTGGGAAGGTCACACTCCCAAGGTTAATGACGCAAGTGTCTTTCTTCCTCGCAGGTGAGAAAGCAACCCTGCGTGTCCCCTCTGGGAACCGTCCGCGCCTTGGCGCCGGCGGCCGCGGCCGCTGCACAGGAAACCCTTCTCCTGTCTGGCGGCGGCGGCGGTGCTGTCGCACACGAGCGACTCGAGATTGTTCTGGAAGCTGCCGCTGCTGCGGCGGCGTCACCCGGAGGTCACCTCCTCCCCTTAACACCCAGCAGTTGCTGCTGTCACTGTAGTGTGTCCCAGCTGCTGCTACTGATGTTTCACGCCCCCTTCCTGGAGCGACGGAGAAACGTTTCTCCGGATGACTAGTCTCGTCGCGTTGCGCTGTGGCTGCTGCTGCTGCTGCTGTTGCTGCTGCTGCTGCGGCCTCTGCGCCCCCAGGGGGGTTGACGACTTTTGCGAGTCTGACTCACGATGTCAAACGTTGGCTGAGGGCAAACGTTTGCACTTGACAACTGTACTGTGTGTTTTTGGTACGCACTTGTGGACTCGAACCACAGTCGCACTTTTGTCTCTAACTTTCTTCGTTTAGCGATGCGAGCGTTGCACTCGTATTTACGCCTCTTGCAGGGCCACGCTCAGTGAAAAAGCTTAGAAAAATACTGCTTAAAACTCTTATCTGTGTCCCCGGCGGCGGTCCTTGTCCGCCTCGTCGGTGGTGTTGACACGTTGAGTTTCGAACTTTCACAGGTCCACCTCGTGGTGGTGGCCTGGGAGCCTTGTGGTTTTTCCCCGGACACTGGTGTACGTAGAATTCCGATGATGGCACCACTTTGTCGTATCCGTGGGAGGCAAGGCCTGGGTAACAGGCCTGACCCACGATAGTGACTTAACCCAAGAAATGGGTGACAGTCCTATGATACTCTTCAATGCGCCTTCACTAGTTTCACTACCAGGCGCTCTTCTTCGGATTCGCGGGGAAGCTACGTAACGCAGTGCTGGTACTCAATCACACGTGGTACTATGCCTTACACAAAGAAACCGTACAACTAATGCAATTGTTCGTATGTACGTGTGTCGACAAAGGCGCACAGTCACCGACTAACGTTGGCTCCTGCAGACCCGCGCAAGCGGAGCTGAAGCAGTCACCGTGGTGATTCATGCTGCAACCTTTGTCGCAACACTTGATAATGTATTTCGTAAACCTTTTAGTTAATTGCTAAATGCAGCTAAGGGATACGTAGTTTTAAGCAAGTAAGCGGAGCGATACTTCATCCGCCCCCATTTGTCTTGCTTTTACACTGGGGCGTCAGTTCACTCGTGACCTTAGGCCCATCTTGTTTGACCTTAGGCCCATCTTGAGTTGACCTTAGGCCCATCTTGTTTGACCTCAGGCCCATCACTTGTCACTTGGGGGACTTGCTGTTGGTCCCCTTGGGTTGGATTGTCCGAAGGCGTGCTGGGACCGGTACTCCATCCGATCCAAGGTGTCGCTGGACCCGTTCTTCTCGAGGTTGGCCCTCGCCTCGCTGACGTCCGAGATCCCGTGGCCGCGGGCATAGGAAGGGTATCCGACCCCTCCCAATCCCGTCGGCAGGGTCCTCTTGGCCCGAGTTCCCACCTCCTGCGTGTAGGGGGGTGCGCTGGGCTTGTCCTCGGCGTCCGGCCCGCTCCTGTTGTACTCCCTGTACTGCCTCAGGAGGAAGATGTTGGGGCAGAACGTCCACACCAAGTTCCTGGTCCAGCCCAGCGTCTGCCGCAGCATGACCAGGCCGTAGGCCCAGGACACCAGGTTGGTGATGATCCTCCCGAGGGCGAACAGGCTGAAGATGATCGCAGCCGCCTCGCCCCAGGCGTGGAGGAACCTCTTGGTGTCTGACCACATCTTGTGGGTCCACTTGGTCGGGTCCTTGAGCTCGGGGAACAGCTGCTCCGGACTCAGTCCTCGCCCGGACTGGTAGCGCCAGTCGGAGTCGACCTGGTTGGCCATGGCCACGATCAGGGAGTAGCCGGTGCGGGAGAAGTCCTGGTAGACCTCGTGCGCCGCCATGGTCTCCTCGGTGTAGATGCCGCCCCTGGACCAGTCGGGCCGGTTGCGGAAGACCTCCCTCGTGCCTGTCAGATCTTGAGGCAGTTGAGGAGGGGGAGCTGAGATGACCTCGGGGGTCACCACGATCCATCCGCCTTGGGAAGTCCGGTACTTGGGCCGGAACAGCCTTGAGCACGGAACCTCCACTCCTTGATGAGTCAGCCGATGAGTCAGCGGCTCCATGTACCACTGCCTCTCCGGCGTCCCCTCTGGCTTGACCTTGGGGTGCACGAGCTCCACGGGCAGCGCCTGGAAGCACTGGCCCAGGTTCTTGGCCCTGACCTTGACGCCCTCGCACTGGTAGTTCCACACGACGTCCCCCAGGCTTGTGGCGAAGACGTCGCCGCCCACCAGCCAGGTGGTCAACCCGGGGTCGTGATGCTGGCTCCAGAAGTCCCTCCGGGCCAGCTGTGCCTTGTGATGACAGTCAGACGCCAGCATGCCCTGGAACTCCTTCTCGATGGTGTCCGCCAGGTGGTTGTAGAGGTAGTCGTCGCGGTTGCGGACGTAGAGGGAGATGGACACCTCTCCGGGCTCCACCTTGCGCTCGAACTGTTGGACCTTGTTCAGCTCGTACAGGAAGATGTTCGCGTAGTTGGTGGAGTAGACGACTCGTCCGCACCTGGACACAGCCTCCTGCTTGATGAGCCGCACCAAGCTGCCGTCGGTGGACATGAAGGCCTTGGTGCCGTCGTTGCCCGTGGTCTCCACGCCACTGGAGGTCCTGACCACGGCCAAGTTGCAGTCCAGGTTCGGGGACGTCCAGAAGTAGGTGACGGTTGGGGACTGGCAGCCGTTCTCGGGGGCTGAACAGGTCAGCCGGACATCCTTGGTGTAGGCGACGACCTCGTTGTTGCTCAGCAGGTAGGACTCGTCCCTCAGCTCGAGGGTGACCTGGATCTCGACCACCATCCTGTTGAGGATCTCCTTTCCCCACTTCCAGTCCTGTCCTTCGCACTGGACCTCGCCGTCCTTGATGAAGGTCCTGCCGACCTCCTCGTACATGACGTAGTTGACGGCGTTGTTCTTGATGGGGTACGCCTGGTCGTTGGAGTCCCTGTACTCCAGCGACGAGTGCCACTTCCGGCACTGCTCCGGGGTCGTCGGGATGGCCACGTCGTAGAGGGAGGCCTGGGAGAACGCGGTCTGGTGGTCGTACGTTCCACAGTACCTGGCTGCCCTCATCATGGTCAGCTCGCAGGTCTTGCCCGGGACCTTGTGGTGCTTCTCCTCCTGCAGGATCTGGTAGGAGGTGTTCCGGGACACCTTCACCTTGGTGTCCTTGGCGCACTGGGGGTCCTCGACGTAGCCCGCGTCCCTGATGTTGCGTGGCTGGGAGCAGTCGTAGGCCAGGAGCAAGTTGGGCTCCACGGTGTAGTCGTTGGAGACTTCCTCCTCGGCCGTCGCGCCCTCCGTCTCGTTCGTGCTGGTCAGCAGCAGGATTGCCACCGCCAGCTTCCACCGGTTGTCCATGATGTTCACTTCGTTGTTCGAGAGGCTTGATGTTTTTGTAGAAGGATTTCCGACAACCCTCCGTCCTCCCGTGTAGTCACCGATGAATGACGGCCTCAAACGTTAGGCCCCTCCTTTCACTTGGTAGGCCCAGAAGGGGTAAACGTTTTGTTGGCGCGCCCGTCACTTGGGCGCTGCTGGCTGCCGTTGTTCTGCAGCGAGCGCGCGCGTTTTCCTTGTTCGTCGCAGGAGAGTAGTCGCGTCGCAGCTGGTCGTCGACTTGACTTTCTCTCTTCTTCGGGCGGTCGTGCCGCCAGGCGCGAGCTCTCTGATTGGTCGAGAGAGTCGCGCCCCCGCCACCCTCGCGGATTAGCGGGCGACCGGCTTCTTGTCGCTTGACTTCCCGTCCACGCGCAGGGCTCGGTGAAGTCTGTCCGTGTTGGACTCGGACGCGTTCCGCAGGGCCGCGTTCTCAGCGACCTGCTTCTCCACGGTGGACACGGCAGCGGTGTTGTTGTTGACCTCGCGGTTGTCGACGGTCACCTCCGTGTACATGGCTCCCGACGAATGTTGCTTTCGGGAGAGCAAGTAGCGGGTCCCGCTGCCGGGCACGGTCGCGGCCTTGAATGCCGACTTCCACAGGGTAGGGATTTCTGACGGCAGTGGCGGCGGTGTTGACTTCCGGGCGGTCACGGCCTTGGACGTGGATGACGGGGAGGGCACCTCCTGCGGCGGCGGCGGCGGCGGCGGCGGTGGCCTCATGAGGGGCTCCTCCGGCGGCGGGGCCGACGGCAGCTCCTCCGGCCAGGGTGAGTCCGACACCACCGGGTTCTCCGGCCAGTCCTGCTCGGACCTCTCCGGGTCCTTGGGCTTCCTCGGCAGGGGGACCATGGAGATGGGCCCCGACGTGAAGGACGACGAGGTCGACGGCCTGGATGTCTGGCAGTCGACCGGCAGGGGTCGTCCGTGGTCCCAACCCAGCGGGGAAGGGACTCGGTCTCGGTGGGGAGGGGATCGCTCCCTGTAGGCCCGGCGGGACCTGATGTAGTCGTCCACTTCGTCGTCTGAATCCAGCGGGGCCGTGCGCTCCCAGGGCAAGAGCCTGTTGTCCTTCATTTCCACGCGCATGGTGCGGTGGAAGTAGATGAGCCCCAGGAGGTCCCCTTCATAGATTGTCAACTCCCGCAGGCTGTAGTTGGTCAGCCTCAGGGTCACTCCAGCGGACGGCAGGTGTTGGTGGAGAGTGAGGTTCTCCACGAAGACGTCCTCGCCGTGGTTGTAGGGGTGCTCGCTGATGACCCCGACCACTCCGTCCGGGATGACAAAGTGCAGTCCCG
>Ga0209838_1000049_pt1 | contig 13185 bp, 7 predicted proteins | sample OrgsoiDNA2013047_FD_185797 | JGI IMG/M metagenome (GOLD analysis project Ga0209838, IMG submission 185797) | Permafrost soil microbial communities from the Arctic, to analyse light accelerated degradation of dissolved organic matter (DOM) -... | ecosystem: Environmental > Terrestrial > Soil >... | reverse complement strand
TCTGCGGGTTTCCATCCAAACTGGAAAGCAAGCATTTCATTGATCAGCATGGATTTTCCATAATCACCATTTCCCTGTGTATTGAAATTCCTGCCCGCAACAAATTTTAGCTTCATCAGATCGATATAATTTTCCCCGGTTTCAAGTAAAATGCTTTCTTTCTTTTCACCCTTTGCTTCCAGGGCCACCCTGTTATAAGAAAATCCAATATTGTTAACGGTACCGGCTGTTTTTTCAATGCCCGGTATCCTGTTCAGCTGATCGCGGAAGGCGGTATATGCAGACTCATGTTGCAAATCCACCCCGATTACATTCGCCTTATCATATCCATAATCATAGGTGCTCTGGAAGGTGGAATTGCGCGAAAAAGCCACGCCGGCAATAACGGTGATGAATGAAATGGCTACCTGTAATCCAAGTAATAAACGGGAGAAAAGATTACTGCCTCCGAATTTTACGGAGCCCCTGAAAATATTGGCCGCGTTAAACCGGCTGATATAAAATGCCGGATAGGCACCCGCAAGAAGAGTTACACTGAAGAGAATGATCACAAGAAAAGCGAGTAAGGTATAATCACTCGTATAATTCGCCTGGACGTCCACGTATCTGAACATGGTATTAAATTCCGGCAACCAGAAATTATTAATGATCACAGACAAGCCAATCGCGAGTAAAACGACAAAGGCACATTCCAGGAGTTGCTGATAAACAATTTGCTGAAGCGAGCTGCCCATTACTTTCCGGACACCCATTTCTTTCAGGCGCCGGTTACTCTGTGCCACGGATGTATTTGCAAAATTCAGGCAGGCAGACAATAAAATCAGGATCGCCAAAATCAACGGTCCGTATGTTGCGGAATCAGAGGGCCGCTTGAACAAGTTATTGTTGTCGATATTCAGGTTGATAGCTACCTGCGACAGCGGCTGTAAAGAAAAGGAAACCAGCTTAAAGTCTTTCTTGGCCGATTGTTGCAGAGGGATATATTTTTTGAATCCATCAGCGACGGCTGCTGTTTTGGAGGGATCTGACAATTTCACGAACACGGCCTCGTCAAACCAAGACCAGTCATCATTTTTTATCATTGAACCATCCGCTCTCAGTTGGTTATCGGTATTGGTGATCAGTTCAAACTGGATAGAAGAATTCACCGGTGGATCTTTCAGGATACCGGTAACCTTTAGTGGTTTCCGATACGCTTCATCTGAATAGAACATGAGCGTTTTTCCAATGGGATCCGTATCACCAAAAAATTTCTTTGCAGATTTTTCTGTAACCAGTACGGTGGACCGGTCGTTCAAATCAATGGTACCGCGAACCAGCGGGAAATTGAAGAACTCGAAAAACTGCGGATCTGTAAAATGAGCCTCTGATTCAAATGGGTCACTCTGGTCTGCCTTTACATTGAGCCCGCGGCCGTCCCACCGGACGGTTTCCTTTACCGCGGAGAAATCATTTTTGACGGCCGTAGCGAGAGCAGATGGCGAAATGCCCCGGGGGAAACCTCCCCGGTCAGCCTGGGCGAGTACACGAAATATATGCGTTTTGTCTTTATGAAAATTATCATAGCTGTAACTATAGCGATAGGTCTGGAAGCCCCACACAATGGAAGCGATGCCCACGGCCAGGCTGATGATATTGACCGCCGTGTACAGTTTATTTTTCCAGAGATTTCTAAAGATGATGATATAGTAGTTCCTGAACATGATAAGGAGCAAAAAAGGAAAATTAGTTTTTACATGGAAACTGCTCTAAAGCTATGCCGGAATATAATGAATGAGTATCAACGAGGTAGAGGATAGCGTCGGGGTTAACCAGTATGATTATGATACAGCCGCTGTGCGGTTATGATACAACGGGAAAACGATTACTTCAACAGCTGATATGCAATAAAACTCATCAGGTAGGCCAGTCCAGTCATATAGACCAGCTGAATGATGGGCCATTTCCATCCGCGTGTTTCGCGTTTTACGACGGCGAGGGTACTCATGCACTGCATGGCGAATGCGTAAAAGATCATCAGGGAAACACCGGTTGCAAGGGTATATACTTTCGTTCCCTCATCTGTTCTTGCAGAGGCCATTCTTTCCCGGAGTGTTTGTGGATTAGCGCCTTTGCCGCCTTCCACACTATATAATGTAGCCATGGTGCCGATAAAGACTTCCCGTGCGGCGAATGATGTAATCAGGGCGATCCCGATTTTCCAGTCGTATCCCAGCGGTTTGATCACGGGTTCAATGGTTCTTCCTAAAATACCGGCATATGAATTTTCAAGCAGGGCGGCATTCTTATTCTTCATTTCTGAGACCGGGGCATTTGCATATTTTTCCGCAACGGCGCGCATGCGTGCTTTGGGTCCATAGGAACTCAGCCCCCAAAGGATCATGCTGATCACGATGATCACCTTACCTGCATCGCGAACAAAGATCCGCGCCTTGCTCACCATCGTGATGGCTACGTTTTTCCATCGTGGCGCACGGTACACGGGCAACTCGAGGATGAAAAAACTTTTTTCCGTGGAATGGATAAATTTCTTCGCCACATAAGAAACGATCAGTGCCGCTACGACACCCATGAGATAGAGTCCCATCATGACAAGCCCCTGGGTATTGAAAAATCCCCAGACCTGTTTGCTGGGAACAACGAGTGCGATCAGCATCGTGTACACGGGCAGCCTTGCGCTGCAGCTCATTAATGGAGTCACGAGGATGGTGAGCAGCCGTTCTTTTTTATTTTCGATGTTCCGGCTGCTCATGATGGCAGGCACGGCGCACGCGAATCCGCTGATCATGGGCATGACAGATTTCCCGTTCAGTCCTACTTTACGCATGAGCTTGTCCGTTAGAAAGCTGATGCGCGCCATATAGCCGGTGTCTTCCAGCACGGTAATGAGGCCGAAGAGGATCATGATCTGCGGTATAAAAACCAGAATGCCGCTGAGTCCGGCCAGCAGTCCGTTCACCATCAGGTCGCGGAACCAGCCGTCGGGTAATTGTGCAGAGACCCAGATACTCATCTTTGTGAAAGCCCAGTCGAGTCCGTCCATCGGGAACCGGGCAAGCCAGAACACACTTTGAAAGAGGAGGAAAAGCACGGTGAGCAGGATGACGTATCCCCAGACGCGGTGCAGGAGAATATTATCCAGTCTCTCTGTAAACAATGTTTTCTGGAGAGGATCGGGTTCGGAGATCGTCTGTTGCATTACCTGGCGGATGCGGGTATAGCGTTGCAGGATTTCCTCGGCCTGAACTCGGGTGTGGTTAAACTGGTTGGATTCCTCAATGACCTCAATGCGATGATGCATTTCCTTGCTGAAGTGGAAGGATTCGTGATTAATCAGGTAATGCAGGGCGGCGTAATCACTGATATCCGGAATTTCCTTATGCAGCTGCATCACGGCATCTTCGGCAAGGGCGCGATTGGGAATAAAATCCCGGATCGGCGCTTTGTGTAACTGAAGTGCGCGCTGGGCAAGAATTTTTTTCAGCTGGATCATGCCCTTGTTCTTACGGGGATTGACGGGAACCACCGGAACGCCGAGTTCTCTTTCGAGACCAGGCACGTCGATTTCGATTCCTTTTTTCCCGGCGAGGTCCATCATGGTCAGGGCCACGACGACCGGAATTTTAAGGTCGATGATCTGTGAACAGAAAAGAAGATTCCTGCGCAGGTTGCTGGCATCCACCAGCAGGATGACCATATCCACTTTTACTTCGTCATCCTGGTGCAATAAAACTTTGTACGTCACCCATTCGTCTGATCGTTTGGGGTAGAGGCTATAAGTGCCGGGCAGGTCGAGGATACTGGCCTGCTGACCATATCCCAGATCGCTCGATCCGGTTTTTTTGTCAATGGTTACACCCGGAAAATTTCCAACTTTCTGATGAAGGCCGGTGAGCGCATTAAAAAGAGAACTTTTTCCACTATTCGGATTCCCAACAAGACCAATATGTATTTGACGTTTATTCAACAAGCGTTAATAGGCCGCAAAATTAGAGTTAAGCGGCTTATGATGTTTACGAGATGCGGAAGGAAAGCTGTTTATAATCCTAAATCAACCTGTTCAGACAATCCATCCAAGCAACAGACAGATCATCACGATCACCGGTGAGGGCAAACGACTGTACATCAGGAGAATGAAGGTCAGGATGCCAACACCGATATCCAGCCATAACATCAGGGGCGAGCCTGGCGTAAATTCCTTCATCATATAAAAGCTGCTGGCCACCATGATACCCACGACCACCGCGTTGATGCCTTCGAGCGCGCGGTAAACGGTCGCATACTTTTTCAGGTTTGACCAGATCGGAAAAAAGAAAAGCACCAGCAGGGCGCTGGGCAAAAATATCGCGAGCGAGCCGATCACGCACCCGAGTACCTGCATGGTAAAACCCATATCCTTCATGGCGATGCCACCCATATAGGAAGAAACAGAGAAAACCGGTCCCGGGATCGCACGAACGAATCCGGCGCCGGTATAAAAATCTTCTTTGTTGATCTTTACGATATTCGGATTGCGCAGGATCAGTTTTTGTGATTCCGGCCGGGCAACAAATTGTTCATACATAAAAGGAATAAGAACCTGCCCGCCGCCAAAAACGAGACTTCCCGCACGATATGTATTTTCAAACAGATTGATGGGCCGGCGATGAGGCCAGTTATTTTTCCTGGCCAGTTCAGACGAAACACCCGCGAGGATAAAAATAAAAGCGAACAGCCATATATTGGCCCATTTGATTTTCCGCGTCAGTATTTCGGTCTGTGGTATACGTTTACTGCTCAGGTTGGTCACAATTCCGCCGAGTACGATCACGATCGGGAAGATCCAGGGCGTTTTAAATAACAGGAATGTGGAAATGGTCGAAACCACCATAATAAAATGCGTGATGGTATTGTGCACGGAAATACGAAAAGCCTTCCAGGCAGCATAGGCAATAAACCCAACGGTCATCGGCGCAACAAAATGAAAGAGGTCCGCCGTTCCATTCTTATGATTGATATATTCTATGAAAAATGAAAAAACACCCATCAGAATACAGGCAGGCAATATCCAGATAATCAGCGTGAGCACTGCCAATGGTATGCCGCCGAGTTTATAACCAATCAGGGTGAGGGTCTGGGTGGATGATGCGCCCGGCAGCAGCTGGCAGAACGCGTTATAATCCATGAGCTCTTCTTCGGTGATATCTTTCCTGCGGTGCACAAATGTTTTCATCATCATGCCCAGGTGACCCTGCGGGCCGCCGAACGCCGAGATGCTGTGAATGAATATCGCCCGTAAGAAAGGGAGGTGCCTTAGCATGCTACAATTTAGAGATTCTCGATCAGGGCTTTACACTTTGGGCTTTTGGCTTCGGGTTTTCGGGATGATTTCTCAACTGAAACTGGTATTCCCGATAAGCCAGTTTGATATAATCAAGGAACTCATAGTCACTGGCCACTTTGGTAAACTGGTATGAAGGCCGGTAACGACGCATGAATGAATCCAGGGGATCACCATCCAGTCCGGTAATTTTTTTCACGATAAAATGAGTGAACCGGTGATCAATAAATTTATCCTGTTCGTCTTCAACCAGCCTTTCCTGGAAGGCGAGGAGACGACGGTTTCTTCTAAAACGGAATACATTGATGAGTGCATCCAGATCCAGACCGACCCCGGATCCGCTGGAGCCGTCGGACAGTTCGAGACCGGGTTTTTTATAGTTAAAAATTTTCTCATAGTCCTTCCGGTTCTGGAGGGAGTCCATATAATAATTTTTCGGCGCTATCCGTACGGCGGCCAGCTCGGTCGGGTTCACGTGCAGGGCGATATCAAAACCCGTTGTGGCATTCATCATATTTACCGGGAACATCTGGGTGGCACGACCGAGATAAGAGAACCGGAGTGAATCGGTTTCGTATACCCGTATATAATAATTACCGTTGGAATCGGTGGTGGTTCCGGATCCGCAACTGCAGAGCACGCTTACACTCTCGAGCGGCCGGGTCCTGTACATATTAAAAACGGTTCCGTGAATGGTTACCTGCTGGGCAGACGCCTTTACGGTGCAAAAAGCCAGGAAGGCAAGCATTATCGTTTTTCTGAAATATGCGTAAAAACTGATCAAACAGTTGAGTTTATGCAGAAAGTTTATATAAAACCTGAAACCAATGAAAAAATCGATGCCCGACGCATCTTCCCGGAAATGTCAAGGCATTGAAGAGCAAAATACCACGAAGGACACAAAGTATTAAGGGTTTAACGATAATTTGCATTCCAGCCATCGGGCAATCTGCTCCGGATAATGTTTGTATTCCAGCTCGTGAATTTTTTTGGCCAGGGTTGCAGCCGTTTCTCCGGGCGACAGATTGAAGCTGGCCTGGAAAAAAAGATTTCCGTGATCATAGAATTCATCTACATAATGAATACTGATACCACTTTCCTTTTCACTGGCAGCGACCACCGCTTCATGAATCGCGTTTCCATACATGCCCTTGCCGCCATATTTCGGCAACAAGGCCGGATGAATGTTCAGGATCCGGTCAGGGTAGCGATGAATCAGTTCCAACGGTATCTTCCATAAAAATCCTGCCAGCACGATAAAAGAAATATCCCGGCTTTCGAAATCTTCCAAATAATGCGTTCCCCTGAAGAATTTCTCCTTTTCGATCAGGATGACCGGGATCTGAAACTCAGCGGCAATATCCAACACGCCTGCGCCGGGTTTGTTGCAAACAACCAGGGAAATTTCCACTTTTCGTCCCAGCACCTTTTTTCCCGGATCGCGAAAATACCGGATGATCTCCCGCGCGTTGGTGCCCTGTCCGGACGCAAAAATGGCTACGCGGACAGGCAACAATTCTTCACTCATATAATTTTTATAATCGGTCGGCTCTAAAAAGCTGTAAAGATGTAGCAAAAAAATGGTTTGAAACCCGGGGGTTTTATTTCGGTTTGCGTGCGCTGAAATGCGATAACAAAGCAATGACATTGCATTTTATAAAAAATGCATAATCGTCTGAAATGCAGGCCAGATGCGACAAAAAAAATTTTCTGCATGTTGGTATATTGTTAATTTCCTGACTTACTTTTGCTGCCAACCGAGATGATTTTTCACATTTATACACGGATTGTATATATGCATCATTACAGACTCAGTGCTTTCCGAATATCCTTCTTTTTTCTCTTCACTGCCTTCTTCCTGTTTTCCGGAAATCTTTTGATGGCCCAGGACGGAAAAGCGTTGTTTCAAGCAAATTGTGCATCCTGTCATAACCCGATTAAACAAGTCACCGGACCGGCTTTAAAAGGAGTTACTTCCCGTGTTCCCGATCAGAAACTGCTTCACGCCTGGATCAAGAACAACGCCGCCGTGCTTGCCTCCGGCAATAAGTACTTCAACGATCTGTACGTTCAGTTCAGCAAGACACCGATGAACACGTTTCCGCAACTGACGGATGCGGAAATCGACGCGATACTGAAATACATTGAAACATATCCAGAACCCGGTCCGGGTGGAGGATCTGGTCCGGTACCCAATATGGGTCCGGCCACCGAATCTGACAACAGCCTGCTATATGGAATTTTAACCCTGATCCTGGGGGTTATCATGCTGGTCCTCCTGCAGGTAAACAGCAATCTGAAAAAACTGTCCGACGATAAATCAGGTATTCCGTCTCACGAGCCGATTCCTTTCTATCGTAATAAAGTCTATATCACGTTCCTGGTGCTGGTGTTATTTGTCGTGGGTGGGTACTATGTGGTGCAGGCGGCGATCGGTCTGGGCAGGCAACAGGATTATCAGCCAAAACAACCTATTTTCTTCTCACATAAAGTGCATCCGGGAAACAACCAGATCAGTTGCCTGTACTGTCACGGCGGCGCATGGGATTCTAAAATGGCCGGCGTGCCTTCTCTGAATGTATGTATGAACTGTCACGCCGCCATCAATGAATATAAAGGTGAGCCGCTGTTCACCGCCGATGGAAAAGAAGTGGATGCGACCGGAGAAATTCAAAAACTCTATACTTATACGGGATACGATCCTAAATCCGGCAAGTACACAGCGCCCGGCAAACAGATCGAATGGGTGAAGATCCACAACCTGCCCGACCACGTCTATTTCAATCATTCCCAGCATATCCGCGCAGGAAATGTTCAATGCCAGACCTGCCATGGCAGCATCACGCAGATGAACGAAGTGAAACAATTTTCCGAACTCAGCATGGGATGGTGTATTAACTGTCACCGTACGACCAAGGTTAATTTCCCTGACGGAAACGGAAACGGAAATAAATTCTATAGTATTTACGAAAAGTTCAATCATAACCTGGCCACCGGTAAAATGGATAGTGTTACGGTTGAAGATATCGGTGGCACTGAATGTCAGAAGTGCCATTATTAATTAGGTAATTTGAGAAATTGGAAAACTGGAAATAATTACATTTTCAAACTTCCGATTTTCCAAACTTTCAAATTTGATCTCTAATGAGTGAAAAAAAGTACTGGAAAAGTTTTGGGGAACTCAATTTGTCCGAGTCCTATAAAAAGGATGCGGAGAATGAATTCCGGGAAGAACTGCCGATGGAATCGTTCGACAGCAAGGGGTTGTTGGACACAAAAACACCGCGCCGCGACTTCCTCAAATATCTTGGTTTCAGTACGGCTGCTGCCACGCTGGCCGCGAGTTGTGAGATGCCCGTCAGACATGTAATACCTTATCTAAATAAACCGGAGAACATGGTTCCCGGTGTGGCGGATTATTATGCCACTACTTTTGTTTCCGGCGGTGACGCTATTTCTATTGTTGCCAAAGTAAGGGATGGCCGCCCGATCAAACTGGAAGGGAATACGATGTCTGCCGTTACAAAGGGAGGAACCTCTGCCCGGGTGCAGGCCTCGATCCTTGACTTATACGATACGGCACGGCTTCGTTTTCCTGTTCAGATGGTCAGTGGCGTTCCTCAGGAAGTGACCAGCTTCGAAGCCTTTGATAAACTGGTTAGCGATTCCATGATGGGGCAGCAGACCGGCAACATGGTTATTCTGACACCCACCATCATATCCATTACGAGTAAACAGGTGATAACAGACTTCCTGGCTCATTATCCGGGAAGCCGTCACATACAATATGATGCTGATTCCTTTAGCGGTATGCTACAGGCAAACGAGGGATCTTATGGAAAGCGGTTCATACCTTCTTATCATTTCAACTATGCAAAAGTAATCGTAAGCCTGGGCGCCGATTTCCTCGGAACCTGGCTCTCGCCGATTGAATTTGCCAGGCAATATGCACAGGGACGAAAGATCGACGAAAAGGCGCCTGCCATGAACCGGCACTACCAGTTTGAATCTTTTTTAAGTCTTACCGGTGCCAATGCCGATGAACGATTTGCACATAAACCCTCCGAAAGCGCTGCAGTGGCGCTGGCGCTTTTAGCAGCCGTCGGGGGATCAGTAACTGCCCCCGCGCTTCCGGAAAAATTAAAAGCCGGCATCAGCCAGGCGGCAAAGGACCTGCTGGCAAATAAAGGAAAGGCGCTTGTTGTTTCGGGTTCCAACAGTATACAGGTACAAACCATCGTAAACGCGATCAATGAAGCCATCGGCGCAAATGGTACTACCATCAGCTGGGATGCAACCAATCTGACCCGCCAGGGAATTGATGCCGATTTTACAGCATTGATTGCTGATATGAACCAGGGGAAAGTGAGCACATTATTATTATGTGATGTGAACCCGGCCTATGATCATCCCGATTCAAAAAATTTCAAGTCAGGCCTGGCGAAAGTAAAGACAACGGTATCTTTTTCCGGCAGGTTGGACGAGACGACAGAATTATGCAAATTCGTGCTGCCTTCTCCGCATTTCCTCGAGCGCTGGGGGGATGCGCAATCAAGGACAGGCTATATTTCCATGATGCAGCCGGTGATTGCGCCGTTGTTTACTACCCGGCCATTTGAAGATTCCCTGATGTCGTGGTCCGGCAACAAAACTTCTTACGACGATTATTTCAAACAATACTGGACCGGCAAACTGGGCGGTCACGAAGCATACGAAAAAGCATTGCAGGACGGAGTGATAGAACCCGCGGCCGAAGCCGGGACAACTGCTTCAGGCGGCATAGCAGATGCACCGTCAGGCGTCAAAGCATTATATAATGCCGGCTCGCTGGCACAGGCGGCATCCGCTATTTCCTCTTTGAAGAAAGGCGGTGCGTACGAACTCATATTATATCAGCAGGTGAGTATGGGAATCGGTTCCCAAAGCAACAATCCCTGGCTGCTGGAACTTCCCGATCCGATCACGAGGGCGACCTGGGATAATTACGCCATGGTTTCTCCCAATTTCATCAAAGACCAATATGGCATCGACCTCAGTGATCATAATGTGTCGGATAAATTTGAATCTCATCCCGAACGCCAGGTGATAAGGATCAAGGCGAACGGAATCGAAACCAGTATTCCCGTGGTGGCCGTTCCCGGTATGCCGGATGGCGTTTTTGCCATTGCCCTGGGCTATGGCCGTCAGAGTGCGGATCCGAAAAATACAGGAAACTATATCGGCCGCGCTGCCGTGGATGCAGGGAAAAATGTTTTTCCGCTTGCCATAAACAACGGATCAACCATCGAATGGATCGTGCCGGATGTCAGTTTCGAAAAAACAGGTGACGAATACAAGGTAGCGCAGGTGCAGATCCATGGTTCTTATGAAGGCCGTACTTCCGTGATCAAGGAACTGACCCTGAATGAATTTGTAAAAGAGCCGGATGATATCCTGGACGACCGTAAAAAAGAAGTGGCCAAATTCGGTGGCGATAATTACGAAACCGAGGGAACACTGTATCCATATTTTGATAAGCCTGGTATTCACTGGGGCATGTCGATCGATCTGAATTCCTGTGTGGGTTGCGGCGCCTGTGTGGTTGCCTGTCACGCAGAAAACAATGTCACCATTGTAGGCAAGAATGAAGTGTTGCGCTTTCATGATATGCACTGGTTGCGTATCGATCGTTATTTCACCGGAAACCTGGCAGATCCCGATAGTATTGAAACGATTTTTCAGCCGATGCTCTGTCAGCATTGCGATAATGCGCCCTGCGAAAATGTTTGTCCCGTTTCGGCGACCAATCACAGCAGCGAAGGTTTAAACCAGATGGCGTATAACCGCTGTATCGGTACCCGCTATTGCGCAAACAACTGTCCGTTTAAAGTGCGGCGTTTTAACTGGGCCGATTATACAGGCGCTGACAGTTTCCCGAATAACCAGGATAACCAGGGCGTGGGTAAACTGAACGACGCGGTACTAATGATGAATGACGATCTCACCCGCATGGTGCTGAACCCGGATGTGGTGGTGCGTTCCCGGGGTGTGATGGAAAAATGCAGTTTCTGTGTTCAGCGTTTACAGGATGGCAAACTGAAAGCAAAAAAAGAAAACAGGGTATTAACCGATGGCGATGTGTCAACGGCCTGTCAGCAGGCCTGTCCGACGGAAGCCATTGTTTTTGGAAATATCAATAACAGCAAGAGTGCCGTGGTGAAATCAAGGCAGGAAAATGAGCACCGTTTATATCATGTGCTGGAAGAGTTGCACGTATTGCCAAATATCAGTTACCTCGCCAAGGTCCGCAACCCGGAATCTGAAGCGAAGGAAAAAGTATAGAGATTTTTAATTTCCCGGGTAAGACGGGAGTAAAAGTGATAACCAGTATGTCAGCATTCAGGTATGAATCTCAAGTAAGGCCTCCGCTGGTGGCAGGGGATAAGAATTATCACCAGATCACAGATGATATTATACGCCCGATCGAGAATCGTCCTTCGAAACTCTGGTGGACGGGTTTTCTTGTTTCGGTTCTGTTGCTTTGTTTTGGTATTTTTTCTGTTACGCGTGAAGTGATCTATGGTACCGGGCAGTGGAATCTGAATAAGACGATCGGCTGGGCCTGGGATATAACCAATTTCGTGTGGTGGATCGGGATCGGTCATGCCGGAACGCTGATCTCTGCCATCCTTTTATTATTCAGACAGCAATGGCGCACGGGCGTAAACCGGGCGGCGGAAGCGATGACCATCTTTGCCGTTATGTGTGCCGGACAATTTCCGATCTGGCATATGGGTCGCGTATGGATGTTCTTTTTTGTTTTACCGTATCCAAATACACGCGGAGCGCTATGGCCGAATTTCAACTCGCCACTGTTATGGGATGTATTCGCAGTATCCACTTATTTTACCGTTTCCTTATTATTCTGGTATTGTGGATTATTGCCCGACCTGGCCAGTATACGCGACCGCGCCAAATTGAAATGGAGAAAGTTTTTTTATGGTGTGGCATCCTTCGGATGGAGCGGCTCCACCAAACACTGGCAACGACATGAAGCATTATCACTGGTACTTGCCGGACTGGCAACACCGCTCGTGCTTTCGGTTCATACTATAGTATCCTTTGACTTTGCCACATCGGTTGTACCCGGCTGGCATACTACGATATTCCCTCCCTACTTTGTTGCCGGTGCCGTGTTCTCAGGATTTGCGATGGTGCAGTCCCTGCTGATCATCACCCGCAAAGTGCTCAAGCTGGAAGACTATATCACGATCGAACACATCGATGTGATGAATAAAATTATTGTACTCACGGGATCCATTGTGGGCATTGCCTACCTGACGGAACTTTTTATCGCCTGGTACAGCATGAGTCCGTATGAAAGTTTTGCCTTCATGCAAAACCGCGTGAACCTGTTGTCGCCCTATGGATGGGCCTATTATATCATGATGGGATGTAATGTGCTTTCGCCCCAGATATTCTGGTTCCGGAAACTCCGCAGAAATATAACCGTTACGTTTTTTATGTCGGTCATTGTGAATATCGGAATGTGGTTCGAACGTTTCGTGATCATCGTTACTTCGATATACCGGGAGTATCTTCCCAGCGGATGGAGTACCTATTATACACCGACCATCTGGGAGATCGGATTTTATGTGGGGACGTTCGGGTTGTTCTTTACCTGTTATTTCCTGTTCTCGAAATTCTTCCCGGTGATCGCGCTGGCGGAAATAAAACATATTCTGAAAAAAGCCGGTGAAAATTATAAGGCGAAGATGGGGCCGGAAGAAAGTGAGACAAACGAGGAATTTGCGCACGAATTTGAACATGCCCATTAAATATCTTCTAAAGCGATTATATGGCTATTAAAAGATTTGTAGTTGGAA
>Ga0209838_1000048_pt1 | contig 13254 bp, 10 predicted proteins | sample OrgsoiDNA2013047_FD_185797 | JGI IMG/M metagenome (GOLD analysis project Ga0209838, IMG submission 185797) | Permafrost soil microbial communities from the Arctic, to analyse light accelerated degradation of dissolved organic matter (DOM) -... | ecosystem: Environmental > Terrestrial > Soil >... | reverse complement strand
CACGCCATTATATTTCCAGCTCTGTTCGGGATTCTGCGGACCAAGTTCAATTCTCGCGATATCGCTGAACCGAACAATCCCGGTGCTGTCTTCGCGGACGATGACGTTTCTGAAATCCGCTTCACTGGTCAGACGGCCCTGGGTCTGTATAGTGAGTTCGGTATTGTTACCATACAGTTTACCGGGTGGTATTTCAACATTTTCGGCAGCGAGCGCGGCGGTGATATCGTTGAATGCAATATGATAGGCATTCATTTTATCCGGGTCGAGCCAGATGCGCATGGCATACCCTTTGTCACCAAATACATTCACGGAGCTGACGCCATCGATCGTTTGCAGCTGTTGCTGTAATACGTTATCGGCGTAGTCGCTGAGTTGCATGAGACTTTTTGTACGGCTCTGCACAACCAGCAGCAAAATAAAATCGCTGTTGGCATCGGCCTTCGTAACAACGGGAGGAGCGTCGATATCAAGCGGAAGATTTCGCGCCGCCTGTCCCACTTTGTCTCTAACATCACTGGCCGCACTTTCCAGATCGAAGCCCAGGTTAAATTCCACCGTGATGGCGCTGCTCCCCAGCGAACTGGTGGAAGAAATAGTACGTATGCCGGGGATGCCGTTGATTTGTTTTTCGAGTGGCTCCGTGATCTGGCTCTCGATAATATCGGGATTGGCGCCGGTGTACGAAGTGGTCACCGTAATGATGGGCGGATCGATCGCCGGGTAATCGCGTACAGCCAGAAAATTGTATCCGACGATACCGAACAAAATGATCATGAGGTTCATAACCGTCGCAAGCACTGGTCGTTTCAGGGATAATTCCGAAATATTCATTCGCTGATCATTCTATTTTACAGCCTGATTATTATTCAGGGCTGCGAATTCTTCGAGTGTCCTCGTGTTCCTTACCTGGAGCGGGGCCTTGGGGCGGGCGAATAAAACACCGGTAATCACGACCGTATCGCCTTCCTTTATCCCTGCTGTTATTTCCACATTATTTGATAAGCGGATTCCGGTGGTCACATTCACAAAACTGGCCGTTCCGTTTTTGACAAGAACGACCTGGTTATTTTTATCGTCTGGTATCAGGGCATTCGTGGGTATCATGATGGCCCGTTTATTCAGACCTGATTTCACCTGCACTTTTACAAAACTGCCGGGATTTGCATTGTTGTTATCGAGCAGCGCACGTACAGTCATATTCCGGGTGGCGAGGTTTACCTGCGGTTCCACCGCAATGATCTGCGCCTTTCTTGTTTTCCCGTTTTCATCCATCTCCACATCTACTGTGGAGCCCACTTTCAGCACCGAACTGTAATCTTCCGGTATCACAAAATCCACTTTGATGCGATCGAGCTGGAGCAGCGTGGCGATCAGTGTTGTGGGAGAAACATAGGCGCCGACACTTACCTGTCTCAACCCGATATATCCGTCAAAAGGCGCTTTCAGCAAGGTTTTGTCGAGAAGCGCCTGGTTGTATTCGATATCTGCCTTGAACCCGTTTACAATATTTAATGCGGCGTCGTAGTCTGCCTGGTTGATGCCATTCACGGCGAGCAGTTGTTTGTCGCGCTGCTCCGTTTTCATCGCCAGTTCGAGCGACACTTTGCTTTTGTCAACCTGCGCCTGCAGATCCGCGTTATTGATTTTTGCGATGAGGGTTCCTTTTGTTATCAGCTTCCCTTCGGGAACAAAGAGATAGGTCAGCCGGCCGCTGGCTTCGGGATGCAGTTCCACATATTCGTTGGCCACCACGGTGCCGTTTACTTCCAGCGTGTTCGACATGGGTTTGGTGGCTGCGACTAAAACGTCTACCTGGGTGAGCGGTGCAGATTTTGGTTTTGTGGTATCCGGTTTGTCTGAACAGGCTACTGAGAAAAGTAAAAGAATAACCGGGATTAAAATTCCAAACGCCTGTTTATGCATCCAGTTCTCTGTTTAATTAAATGAAGGAGGCGCAAAGATAAAGAGATTCAATTTTTGACACTGTTTAGCGCTTATTATATTATTTAAACGGGCCAAAACAATGTTTACCGAAGAAATCACAGCTTCCGGCGCTGAAAATATCAAAGCTTCCGGCGATCGATCTCTTTGCGGATCAGAGAAAGTTCACGGCCGGTCTGCCCACTGAGTGAACTGTTTTCCTCGGCCCTACGCATCAGGTAGGGAATTACGTCTTCAATCGGGCCAAAGGGCAGGTATTTGCTCACGGAACAGCCCGCTTTTGCGAGGTTGAATGTGATATGATCGCTCATGCCATAAAGCTGTGAGAAATGAATATGGGGATGGTCGAATGGAAGGCCCTTTGATTTCAGCAGCTGGGTAGTATAGAGATTGCTGTAATCATTATGTGAAGCGACAATACAGCCGATATGGTCGATATGATCGATGCAGAAAGCCACACCCGCATTGTAATCGCGGTCCGTCGCTTCTTTGTCGGGCTGTATGGGCGAGGGATATTGTTTTGATTCCGCCCTGGCCCTCTCCTTTTCCATATAGGCGCCCCTGACCAGTTTCACGCCGAGCACGAAATTTTTTAATATGGCGGCATCCAGCATATCTTTTAAGAAGGCGAGTCGGTCCCGGCGATACAGCTGGACGGTATTATATACAATCACTTTTCCTTTGTTGAATTCGGCCATCATCTGAATGCTGAGCACGTCGACCGGATCCTGTATCCATGTTTCTTCCGCATCCACGAGGACGCCGATATTTTTTTCCGATGCATTCTCACAGATCTTCCGCATCCGGCCGCACACACGCTCCCATTCTGCGGATTCTTCTGCAGTAAAGCCTGCCAGGGCTGCACCGTATCGTTTCATCAGGGAGCCGGAGGAAAGGTCCAGGGAATGATCCAGTTTCTCCAACAATTCAAAACGCGCAAAGCCGGTCACTTTGATGCTGATAAATGGAATATTGGGTTGGGATGCCGCATAGCGAATGACCCTGATAAATTCTTCACAGGCCTCGTCAAATCCCGATTCCCCGTTATTGCCTCCTTCTACCCCATAGTCCAGGATGGCTTTTACATGATAGGCATCGAGTGTACTCGCTACGCGGGCTGTCTGCTCCAGGGTTTCACCACCGACAAACTGGGAAAAAATGGTTTTGCGGATCAGTCCGCGGATGGGCAGTTTCAAACGCATTGCCAGGGGCGTGAAGCGGATACCGAGCCTCACCAGAAATGCATTCCCCATGCTTTTAAAAAGAAATCCCGCTTTTTTGAGTTCCGCATCTGATTTGTAGGCAAATGCGTTTTCCGTATTCTCGAAAGAAAAATCAGTCATATGTAATCTGTGGGCAAATATAACTCAAAGATCAAAGTCTCCGAAAGCATGAAACGCAAAATTTAAAATGCGTATTTTCGACCGCTGCATGAAGATCCTCCAGACCCGTATTTACAAGCTCTCCATTCCCATGCATCCGTTCCGGATCGCAACGGGAACGATGTATCATGCGCAGAATTTATTTATACGGGTGGAGACCGACGAGGGTCTTACAGGAGTTGGTGAATGCTCTGCTTTCCCAATGATCGTTGGTGAAACGCAGACCACCTGTTTTGAAATGGCAAAGGAATTTGCGCGGCTCTGGAAAAATAAAGACGCTTCGCCCATTGAAGAACGTTTAAAGGACCTTGACAATTTCACGGCTTTTAATACAACGGTGAAGAGTGCTTTCGATATGGCGCTGTACGACCTGGCCGCAAAACAAAAAGGATTGCCGCTGTTTCAATATCTGAACGGATCCAAAAAGCCATTGGAAACCGATCTCACGATCGGCATCGATGAGCCGGCACTGATGGCCGCCACGGCACTCGAATTCAAAAACAAAGGGGTCCGGATTATCAAGATCAAACTGGGCAAGGATGGTGAAACAGATTCATTAAGGGTGCAAATGATCAGGGAGGCGGTGGGCGATTCCATCCGTCTCCGGATCGATGCCAACCAGGGATGGGATTATGAAACGGCCAAAGATGTTCTGGTGAAGATGGGCGAATATGATATTGAGTTTTGCGAACAGCCCATGCGTCAGTGGAACGATTATCGTTTACCGGAACTCCGGAAAATTTCACCGATCAAAATTATGGCGGATGAAAGTGTGTTTGACCATCATGATGCTTTGCGGCTGATTCTTGCAGGCGCCTGTGATTATGTAAATATTAAATTTTCAAAATCAGGAGGTATCGCTGAGGCATTGCGTATACATAAAGTTTGTGCAGAACATCATATCCCCTGCATGATGGGTGGCATGCTCGAAAGCAGGCTGGCGCTGACTGCTTTTGCGCATTTTGCTTTATCGCAGAATAATATTCAATTTTACGATATGGATACCTGCCTGCTCGGTCACCAGGTGGACCCGGTGGAGGGTGGTGTACAGTATAACGGATATTTTCTTGAAGTGCCGGATGGTCCGGGTATCGGCGCAGATATAAAGGAGGATTTTTTGAAAGATTGTGAACAGATAATTATTTGACTATGACAAAATCACCATTGGACTCGAAGATTATTATGACCGAACTGGTTCTGCCCAATGATACCAATGTATTTGGAAACCTCATGGGTGGCCGGCTGATGTACTGGATGGATATTGCTTCAGCGCTATGTGCCACCAAACATTGCAACAAGCCGGTGGTGACTGCTTCGGTGGATAATATTTCGTTTGAGAATCCGATCAAGCTGGGCAATGCCGTTCATATTCATGCGACGATCACCCGCGCATTCAAGACGTCCATGGAAATACACTTGAATGTATGGGGCGAGGATCTGCTGAGCCAGCAGAAATATAAAAGCAATGAAGCGTACTATACATTTGTGGCCATGGATATGGAACGGAAGCCGATGAGCGTGCCCGGTCTGATACCGGAGACCGAAGAAGAAGTAAAGTTGTTTGAAGGCGCTCTTCGCCGGAGGCAATTGCGACTGGTACTCGGCGGAAAAATGAAAGCGGCGGATGCGGCAGAGCTGAGAGCATTGTTTTTTGAAAACAAAGGGTAAGAAAGTGCGGAAGATAAAAGTCTAAAAAATTCTTTAAAGACTTTTAAGGATCACTTTATTTAATTTTCCTTTCAATTTTCCTCTTTCAGCATTCTTATTATTAATTAAAATAAATCTCCTCTGAAAAGAAACCTGCTTTTCCTTAATGGGATTCTGCTGGCCATATTATTGGGCCATTCTGTTTATCGTGATATCCAACTGGAAAAAGAATATCCCGGCGATCTGCGTAACCGGGTAGTGGGGGCTCGTTTGCAGAAAGACGGAAAACTTCCTTATCATTATTACCAGTATCCGGGAGACGGGATGAGATATTATGACATGGAGAATCATATCCGGACTTCTTCCAGCCCCAGCAATATTACTGCGAGTCCTTTTTTTCATGAATTGCTTTTCCCTATATGTGATCTGCCGCAACGAACCATTTCCATTATTTGGCTTTGGCTACAGTATATATTCCTTATTGCCATAACAGGCATGATCTGCAGCTTTACTTCCTTTCGAGGGAATAAATGGCTCCTTGTCAATTTCGCCGTTTTGTTTACCGCAACAGAAGCCTGGATAGAAGTGATATCAAGTGGCCAGCTTTATTTTGCCGAAGCGTTTCTGATGACTTGTACCTTGTTCTTCCTGACCCGAAATAAAAAAACCGGCAAGGTCATTGCCGGCATACTGGCTGCTATGTTTGTGCTTACGCGCCCGATTGCGATTGTCATGTTCATTCCCTTCCTTTTTTACTACAAGGAATATCTGGTCTTTTTACTTACTGCCTTCTGTGCACTGGCGCTCTATGGTTTGTTTGTTTTAACTAACCCTTATGAAAAAGCACTTTATGAAGATTATGTCAGCGGCATGAAAATGCACGTGCAAAATCATCAAAGCCTGGCCGGCAGGCCGCGCCCGATCCTGCAGTACGACGATATGCACAATTTAAACCTGGAGGGATTTGATTTCAATGAAGTTTTGAAGGAAAGATCAGAACATCCTCATAAAGACTTTCCGGAAGACGGGAATATATTTGTGCTCTATATGCTGGTGACTCACCACAAAATGCCTATTGCCATTCTCAACATGTTGTCGGTTCTCACAATCGGGATATTGTCCATTCTGTTTTTTTATCGTAACAAAAAGATTCCCGTCAAAACAGAACAGATACTTGTATTCGGTTTTACGTTATATATGGTCGTCGAATTGTTTAATCCCGTTCACCGGCATCAGTACAATTCGGTTCAATGGTTTCCGTTGGTGATGGCCAGTTTGATACCGGTCCGTACCTGGAAGGATCCTGTTTTTTTATTGATGACCCTGGGTCTTTTGCTGAATCTCTGCAATTTTTCCTGGCTGCCGATGCGCCATACACTGGGCGAGTTTTACTGGCTCACGGCCCTGCTGCTGTCCGTTTTATCTTCTCCCTATAATCTCCTCACATGGAAAAAGCCATCATAATGGGCGCCGGGCCGGCAGGTTTGACGGCTGCTTATGAGCTGCTGACCCGGACAGATATCAAACCGGTGATCATCGATATGGATCAGCAGGTCGGTGGTCTTTCCAAAACCATTGATTACAAGGGAAACCTCATCGACATTGGCGGTCATCGCTTTTTTTCCAAGTCAGAAAAAATCATTGATTGGTGGCTTCATTTTTTGCCGCTGGCAGAACCTTTGGAACGCGTTTCGCTGGTCTATCATAACCAGGTAACGGAGTTGCATGGCCATCATTCGGATTCGCCAGATTCAGCGGGAAAAATGCTGATACGCAAAAGGAAATCGCGAATCTATTTCGATCACCACTTTTTTGATTATCCATTATCCATCAACCGTAAAACGCTGCGCAGTTTCGGATTTAAAAAAATCAGCCGCATCGGTTACTCATACCTGAAGGCAAAAACATTTCCTTCAAAAAATGAAGAGACGCTTGAACAATTTTTCATCAATCGTTTCGGAAATGAACTGTATCAAACCTTTTTTAAGGGATACACTGAAAAAATCTGGGGCGTTTCCTGTGCCGAGATTCCGGCAGACTGGGGCCGTCAACGGATCAAGGACCTGAATATAGGCAAGGCTATTCTTCAATCGCTCAAATCAATTTTCAGCAGCAATCAGACGATCGGCCAGAAAGGAATATCCACCAGTCTGATTGAACAGTTCCTGTATCCGGAAAAAGGGCCCGGGCAAATGTGGGAAACGGTAGCCCATAAAATCCTGGAACTGGGTGGCGAAATTCACCTGGGATATGAAGTGGAGAAAATAATTATAGAAAAAAACCGGATACAATCGATCAGTTGCAAAGACGTTGTTTCCAACAATCGCCTCGAACTCACCGGTGATTATTTTTTTTCAACCATACCGGTGCAACGACTGGTATCCGCATTGGAAAATATCGAAATACCTCCGGCTGTGAAAGACATTGCCGCGCGGCTGGCCTACCGCGATTTTATCATGGTCGGATTGCTGTTCAAAAAACAGGACGGCCCCGGAAATGAACGCATGGATCAATTCACCGACAATTGGATTTATCTGCAGGACAAAAACCTGGTGGCGGGCAGGCTCCAGATCTTTAACAACTGGAGCTCGGAAATGGTCCTGGATAAAAATAATCTCTGGATCGGGCTGGAATATTTCTGTTCAGAAAAAGACGCCATCTGGAACCTGTCGCGTGAAGAAATGATCGCACTGGCGCTAAAGGAGATCAGACAGACCGGTCTGATCCGGCAGGAAATTTTACTCGATGCCACGGTGATTAAAGTTCCCAAGGCCTACCCTTCTTATATCGGCGCGTATGAACAATTCCAGACAGTACAGAGTTTTCTGGATTCCATTGAAAATCTTTATCTCACCGGTCGCAACGGCATGCACCGCTATAATAACACCGACCACAGTATGATGACTGCCATGACTGCCGTGGATAATATCATCGCCCATAAAAGCGACCGGAGTAATATCTGGGCGGTGAATATGGAGCAGGATTTTCACGAGGAAAGCTCAAGGCAGGGCACGGTTAATGGTTAATTGTTAATGGTTAATGGTTATTACGCATTTACAACATAAAAAAATGGCCCCGCGGGAGGGCCATTTTATATGAGGTAGAAGAACTCTTATTTAGCCGGTTCGTCGTTGCCTTTTTCTTCCTGCTCCAGCTTTTCCTTGATTTCAGCAAGGGTTCCGAGATCACCGAGTGTTGGTTTTTCAACCTTGCTCTGGATCGTCTTCACGGCTTTGCGGGTTTTGTCGGCATCCGTCCGCGCTTCTTTGCGTTCTATATTTTTCTCTTCAGCCTTTGCCTGTTCCCAGATACGGGTGTGCGATAAAACGATGCGTTTTTCATTGCGGTCGAATTCGATCACCATGAACTGCGTGGTTTCATCCGCCATCACCTGTTTGCCATCTTCTTTTGCGAGATGACGGTTGGGAGCAAATCCTTCGAGACCATAGGGAAGTTGTACCAGGGCGCCCTTATCATCTTTGCGCGTGACCGTTCCTTCGTGGATGGTTCCGATCGCAAATGTGTTTTCCAGTGCGTTCCATGGATCTTCTTCCAGTTGTTTATGGCCCAGCTGAAGCTTGCGGTTATCCTTATCGATGCTCAGAATTAGGACATCAATATGCTGACCGACTTTCGTGTATTCAGACGGATGGTTAAAACGTTTCAGCCAGCTCAGGTCGCTGATATGGATCATACCACCGATGCCGGGAGACAGTTCAACAAACACACCATATGGAGTGATGTTTTTAACAAGTCCGTTATGTTTGCTTCCCTGCGGGAATCTTGTTTCAATCGTGCTCCATGGATCTTCGCTCAGCTGTTTGATGGAGAGGCTCATCTTGCGCGCGTTCTTGTCGAGCGTCACGATGCGTGCCTGGTGTTCATCACCCAGTTTGAAAAATTCCTTGGCGTTGATCGGTGTGTTGGCCCATGTGATTTCGCTCACGTGCACCAGTCCTTCCACGCCAGGCATGATTTCGAGGAATGCGCCGTAGTCTTCGATGTTCACGACCTTACCCTTCACAATTTCACCTTCGCGGATCGCTTCCGGTAATACATCCCATGGATGCGGCGTGAGTTGTTTTAAACCAAGGCTGATACGTTTCTTGCCATCGTCGAAGTCGAGCACGACAACCTGGAGTTTCTGATCCAGTTTGAGTACTTCGCTCGGATGACTGATACGTCCCCAGCTGATATCAGTAATATATAACAGGCCATCGAGTCCACCGAGGTCCATAAACGCACCGAAGTCCGTGATGTTCTTGATTGTTCCTTCGAGCACCTGTCCCTTTTCGAGTTTGCTCATGATCTCAGCACGTTGTGCTTCGATATCGCTTTCGATAAGCGCCTTGTGGGAGACAACAGCGTTCTTGATGGTGTCGTTGACTTTCACCACTTTGAATTCCATGGTCTTGCCAACAAACTGATCGTAATCGGTAACAGGTTTAACGTCGATCTGTGAACCGGGCAGGAAGGTTTCCATACCGAATACATCCACGATCAGTCCGCCCTTTGTTTTGCTGGTCACTGTTCCGGTAACCACTTCGCCTGTTTTGTGGATCTCCACGATGCGTTCCCATGCGCGCGTGATACGGGCCTGTTTACGGCTCAGGTGAAGATGACCTTCCCGGTCTTCTTTTTCCATCACCATCACTTCCACTTCATCACCGCTTTTCAGGTTCTGCAGATCGCGGAATTCATTGAGCGATACGAGGCCGTCGCTCTTGAAACCGATATTGACAACCACATCGGTTTTTGTGACACCGACCACGAGACCCTTGATGAGTTCTCCGTCGGTGATCTGGACAAATGTATTTTCATATACTTTGTCGTACTTGTCTTTTTCTTCTTTGTTGTACGCAGCGACGTTACGTTTGTCGATCGTCCAGTCGAAATCGTCGTGAGCAGTCGGTGGGGGAAAATGTCCCTTTCCGTTAGCGGCAGGTGCAGTTGTTGTCGCTGTAGTTGCTTCCGTAGCGGTTGCAGACTCCTGGCCTTCAGCGTTTGTGTTAACAATTTGGTTTTCTTCCATAAAAATTAAAATACCCGAAGGTTTTATTTCGGGGCTGCAAAAATACGAAAAAAACCCGGGAATTTGAAGATTTGGGAAACCGCAAATGCGGGGATTCGCGATGTTTCAGTTCGTTGGTGGCGGCTTCGTATTGCCGTTATAATCAATTAATTATGAGTGATTGTGGAAATGCCCTTTCTGCTTATCCAGGTTTTTGATTTCGTATCCGGACTGGACGGAACCGCGGCCATCCCGACATTCGGAAAAACGATAACTTTATTTTACAACTATTCAGGAATGGAAGAAGAAGTAACCAAGCATACAAAAAAGATTTACGAGTCCCTGAAAAGTCCCGGGCGCAGTTTTTGGGAAAAAACAAAAGAAGTTGCCATAGAGATTTTCATTATTGTTTTCGCAGTAACCCTTTCTATATGGTTTCATGCATGGTCTGATCACCGGCACGAGCAAAAAGAAGCCCATGAATTTTTGATTGGACTTAAAAACGATCTTTCCAACGACATACTATTAATAGAAGAAAATAAAACTGCAATCACCCGGGTAGACTCAAACTTTATGACCCTTCTGGCGCTAATTAACAGTAAGTCGATAGATACCATTAACGAAAGGATGATTTCGCGCCATCTTTATTTTGACCTGCTCGTTACTCATCCCAATATTGCCCGATATGAAGGATTTAAATCGAGCGGAAAGATAGGTACAATTGAAAACGACAGTCTGAAACAAAACATATTGGTATATTATCAGCAAATGATACCAAATCTTAGCGATGTTGAGGAAATTGTGAATTCTTTTCAGACCAGAGCAATGGAACTGGAAGTTAATAAGAACGACAATACATCCATGAATGCCCTGGCAAAATCGTTCAAAATGCAGGCGCTGCTTCAGTTCGCGACACAAAATATCCGAGGAGATATTGAGGCCTATAACAAGGCACAGGAGCAGGCAAAAAAGATCATTGTTATGATAAATGAATGATGTTTACATTTAAAAAACTGTATTCATAATAAATAATCAGAATGAAAAACATCTTCCCCGTTTTTGTAATTGTATTGTTCTCTATGATCCTAACGGCCCGTGTGGATGCACAATCCATGAAACCGGAAAATCCAGATGTTTTTCTGTCGTCAAACGCCGTCGTCAACGGCGTGAACATTCATTATTATGCGGGAGGAAAAGGAGAACTCCTGGTATTGATCCACGGATTTGGGGAGAATGCATATATGTGGAACCGGATCTTTCCGGAATTGGGCAAACATTTTTTTGTGGTGGCGCCGGAGCTGAGGGGAATCGGTGAATCGGGAAAGCCCGATAGCGGTTATGATAAAATGACCATGGCGGCGGATATACATGAACTCGTGAAAAAGCTGGGATTTAAAAGCGCCTATGTGGTCGGGCATGATATAGGGCTGATGGTGGCCTATGCCTATGCCGCGCAATATGGTGATGAAGTAAAAAAGCTTGTGCTGATGGATGCGCCGATACCAGGTATTGAGCCAGTCTGGGGGCAAAAGAAAGCGACGGCCTGGTGGTTTGGATTTTTTAACTGGCGAACGTCGGACGAGATTGTAAAAGGAAAGGAATCCGAATTCTTAAACGGTTTCTGGCAGATCTCGATGCATAAAAAAAATTCCTTTACAGAAGAAGAAAAGGATTCGTTTATCAGGGCTTATTCGGAGCCCGGGGCGATGCAGCGGAGTTTTGAATGGTACCGGAGTTTTCAGCAGGATTCGGTTGACAATATGAAATTTAAAAGGCATATGCTCCGGATGCCGGTGCTCGCGATGGGTGGGGCCTATTCCGCAGCGCATATTGCCGATCAGATACAGGTGGTGGCCAGTACCGTTCGGGTAAATATCATTGAAGAATCCGGGCACTGGCTTGTGGAAGAGCAGCCGGAACATGTTACTCAGGCATTGCTTCAGTTCTTGCAGGAGTGATAAAAATGTATGTGCGCAGTCTCTCAGAAAGGAGAACGGCGCGCATTTTTAGGAATCCCTAAAGACGCCTATATTTGCAATCCTTAAAAACATGTTCTTTTAAATGCCCGGGTGGCGAAATTGGTAGACGCACTGTGTTCAGGTCGCAGCGTGGGAAACCATGTGCTGGTTCGAATCCAGTCCCGGGCACTAAAACCTCCTCGATGAAATCGAGGAGGTTTTTTATTTAGGAAGCGTTCAAAGCTTGCTTTGATAAGCGGACTAAATGAAAAACCCAATCCTGCGAAGCAGGATGAGGTTTTTGTAATGCCCCTCGTGGGAGTATCTGGATGATCCCGCATGTGCGGGATCATCCAGTCCCGGGCACAATGCTTTTCAAACGAAGTTTGAGAGGCATTTTTATTTTTGAGCGGTGAAAGTTTGATTTGACAAGCGAAGAAATGAAAATACCGGAAACGCCGAAGGTGTTTAAAGGCATTGGGCAAGACCACCATTCAGGATCTTCTGAGCACCGAAGGGTTGCGAAGAAAATCCAGTCCCGGGTAAGGAGGGACTAGGCGAGGCCAAGCTGCCGCGCAAGCAGTGCGGCGTCCCAGAAGGCGGCAATTTCAATGAGTTGGTCGCCTTTCCATTTAGTAGTCTGGACGAACTCGACATCGAACTTCTTTCCTGTGGGCGGGACGACGTTGCCATCGGGGAGCTTCATCTCACCGGTAAAGGTGCCAGTGACGTTGGTGATCACGGTGATCCAGTCGCCACTTCCGAAATGGATCGGGTATGGAGTGTGAACATGCGCATCAGGGAACATGCGAACGAATTGATTCATGAACTTGGCGTGTGCATCCCTTCCGTAGATCGGTTGCGCGTCTCCCGTGACATAAGCGATCATGTCTGGGTGGTGGATAACATTCAACGTAGCCTGGTCGCGGTTGTTGAATGCATCGTCGCCTTTTGTCATAAGTTCTACCAGATGGGCAGTCCGATTGGTGGTCTTTTCTGTGGTAATCATGGTATTTTTTATTTTATTATTAATTATGTATTCCTTTCATAGTTTATTTCACCTTAACACGCCACTGTTTTTGAAATATCTTCTGTATTAAAGGCATCTTGATAAGAGAAGATTAACTTTCCAATTGCTGATTTTTCTATTATTGTATTTATTTCAGCTTTATTTTGGCGGTCATTACCTGCTATGATTTCTACAATCAACCGTAAGAATATTTTTTCGGGTTAACACCATATTGCTTTTCAAACAAACGGGTTAAATGACTTAAATTGATAAATCCCAGCCGGAAACCCGTTTCAGATACAG
>Ga0209838_1000045_pt1 | contig 13279 bp, 13 predicted proteins | sample OrgsoiDNA2013047_FD_185797 | JGI IMG/M metagenome (GOLD analysis project Ga0209838, IMG submission 185797) | Permafrost soil microbial communities from the Arctic, to analyse light accelerated degradation of dissolved organic matter (DOM) -... | ecosystem: Environmental > Terrestrial > Soil >... | reverse complement strand
CGTTCTAAAGCCCAAAGCTTAAAAGCGCAGTACCTATGAACTGAAACAGGTGGTTTTTGCGCCAGTAACAGGGTCAGGCGGATGATCGCTTTAACATTTGCACAGGTACAGTTGCCTATTTGCTTTGGGCTTAATTGTGTAAATTTGCAGCATGCAGAAACAGCCGGTATTTTTCAGGGACCTGGGTATGATGCCTTATCTCGAAGCATGGGATTACCAGGAAAATCTGCTCAGGCAAAATGTGGACATTAAAACCCGGTATCGCCCAGCCCAGCAAAAGCAAAAGCAAAATACTACCACAAACTATCTGCTGTTTGTAGAACATCCTCCGGTGTATACATTGGGTAAAACAGGTCACGAAGAAAACATTTTGTTGGCCGACGACGAATTACAGGAACGGGGAATTCTTTTTGTAAAAACGAACCGAGGGGGAGATATTACGTTTCACGGACCGGAACAAATCGTGGGTTACCCGATACTGGACCTGGAGAAATTTGGCACGGATATCGGTAAATATCTGCGGAACCTGGAAGAAATAATTATCCGCACGCTGGCAGAATATGGGATACACGGAGAGCGGTCCAGCGGAGAAACCGGTGTATGGATAGAACCCGGCATATCTGGAAGAGAAAGAAAAATTGCGGCCTTCGGCGTTCGTTGCAGTCGCTGGATCACCATGCACGGCTTCGCTTTTAATATAAACACGGATCTGCAATATTTTGATGGAATCATCCCCTGCGGTATCAAGAATAAACAGGTAACATCCCTAGCCCGTGAATTGGGCCACCCGGTCGATCTGGGTGAAGTAAAACAAAAACTCAAGAATCATTTCGAAGAAGTATTTGAGGCAGTCCTTTTTGCGATGCACGAATCAGTGCTGGATTATCAATTGTGATCAATCAATACGCTGCCGAACTGTCTGCTGAAAATACACAGTATTGATAACTTCCTGCTACGTAAATCTTTGTGGGTAATAGGTTCTTTCAAAGAACCCTGATCCTTGTGTGGGGCATGTGTCAATCCAGTACTTTTAAACGGGAAATAACATGTTTGACACATGGTTGGTACAAGGATGGCAAATTGATATTCGAAAAAAAGGATTGCAAAAAGGAGATTGTACTTATTCCCTGGGTATCAGCAGCTTATTTTTTTCTTTCAGTTTTCCGTCCTCGTACAATTCAAAACGGAACCAGCCGGAGTGACCGAAATTTGTTTTATCGACGATCAGTACGGGATCATTGATTTCTTTTACTTCCAGTATCGGAATACTATCTGTTTCGTAGAATGCAACATTATATTTTTTACGGTTGTAATCTGCCAGTGCAATCGTAACGTTTCCGTCTTTTGACGTGTATACAAAAGGAGAAATTTTGTATACTTCTTTTGGTTCAATATACTTTTCGATATAGGGTCTGATTTGCAGGGTATCTGCATTTACAAAAAGCAACGTGTCTTTAGTTTGTTTTACCAGGGAGTCACTGAACCGGCGGACCCGGTTACCCGCGAGCTGCATAATGACAGAATCCCTTCTTTTTACGAAAAGTATTTTTTCAACCTCGATGGTGGGTGTCTTGATTTTACCCGCGGTGCTGACGGATGGCTTTTTCATCGTGGGATTCTCAATCATATAATAGATCCTGGAATTATCGATCTTGGGCAGGATCAGGTATTTTTCTTCCTCTTCCGGTGGCTTAATAACCATGGCATTGGCTGGTTTGCCCGGGGCTGTAACCTGTTTTTGTTTTTCTGTCTGGATAACGCTTTTTGGCTTCTCTTTCGAAACCGGTTTCGAAACGGCAACTGGTGGTTCCACCGCTTCTAAAACAGCCCGCCTGGATTTGGTAAACATATATTTACTATTCGGGAATAAAATAAAGATGCGGTAAAACACTTTTGCACCATTGGGTTTACCATCCACGAAACCATTTTCCGGAATTCGCGGGTCCGGTACGGTTATAAGCGTTGTAAAATTACGGAGGCTGTCGTTAGACCGCTGAATACTGATCTGGTTAACTGCCGGGTAGCTATTCCGCCAGCTGATCAGTACCTTGCCATTGGTTTTGAGGGAGGCCGTAAAACCGGGCAGGGTATCCTGTGCTTTTGCATAGGGCAGGATAAAAATGGAAAATAAAAACAGTGCACAAAAAAGACGCATGACACCAACTTATCTTTATTCTGAGATCCCGGCAAAGATAGGGGATGCACCCTTTTCGGCCACCTAAAACTGGAGCAGACCCGGTGCGAGTGACAGGTTCCCTTGAAGGCCGCCAGTATGCAATACCAGGATGCGGCTTCCAGGCGGAAATATTTTGGCGGAAGCCATCCGGACGACCGAATAAAAGAGTTTTCCGGTGTAAACAAAATCGGTTGGAATTCCCGATGATATAAAAGTCCGGTTCATAAATTCCAATAAAGGGACAGTATATTTTGCATATCCTCCAAAATGATCGGGATGGATCAAATTAACATTTTCCAGGGCCCTTTTATTTTTTATCCAGGAAATATGCATCGGCTCGAAATCCCGTGTACCCTTCAAAACCGAAACCCCGATGATTTTCTGATGTGAAGCTGCGCTGTTGGCAAGACCTGCCAGCGTGGTACCAGTGCCCGTTGCTGTGCAAATATGAGAATAACCGAATGACGGAAAAAAGGATAGGATTTCTTCTGCACCACGCAGCCCTTCAGGACCCGCACCGCCCTCGGGAATCAGAACCGCATCCGATCCGGTTTCATCCAACTCGCCTGGTATGAGTGAGTTTTTTTTCTCGTTGTACATTGCCCTTGACAGGAACCGGATCTCCATGCCATATTTTCTAGCAGCAGAAAGGGTGTGCGAAATACAGGCGGATTCTTCCCCGCGAACAAAACCCAAAGAGGGAAAGCCATTCTCTTTCGCAGCAATGGCGAGAGCCAGCAAATGATTTGAATATGCACCTCCGAAACTGATCAGCTTTTGTTTATTTTCAACTCTTGCCTTTTCCAGATAGTATTTCAGTTTAAACCATTTGTTTCCGGAAATTTCGGGATGGATCTTATCCAGTCTGAGTACCTCCACTTGCAATTCATTTTCCCGGAAATCCTGATGGTCCCAATAGTCCGTGGTGATATTTTTTAAGTCAGGTATAGCGATCACGATAAATCTTGTACTCTTTTATGTTTATTAATTAATTTCGCCTCGCATTAAAATTACGTTAATGAAACCAACCTTATTGATTCTTGCGGCGGGTATGGCATCGCGTTATGGTAGTATGAAACAGATCCAGTCCTTCGGGCCTTCGGGAGAAACGATTATGGATTATTCCATCTATGATGCAATTCAAAGCGGATTCAAAAAAGTAGTGTTCATCATCCGGAAAGATTTTGCGACAGACTTCAAAAATATCTTTGAACCTAAATGGGGCAAGAAAGTGGAGACCGCCTATGTTTATCAGGAAATGGGATCATTCCTGGAAGGGTATAATGCACCGGCCGAAAGGTCCAAACCCTGGGGCACTGCCCACGCCGTTTTATGTGCAAAGCCTGTTATCCAGGATCCTTTCGCTGTTATCAATGCAGATGATTTTTATGGAAGGGATGCATTTGAAAAAGCATACGAATTTTTGACCAGGTCCTGTAACCCGTCAACCTATAGTATTATCGGGTATGACCTCGCAAAGACGCTTTCTGAAAACGGATCCGTAAGCAGGGGGGTTTGTGAAGTAGATAAACAGGATAATCTGGTTTCCATTCATGAAAGAACAAAAATATACCGGAATGAGGAAGGTAAAATTACATATGAAGAAGGAGGTAAAACGTTTCAGGTTCCCGATGAAGCAAAAGTATCCATGAATTTCTGGTGTTTTGATCCGGCTGTTTTTCCATTTATCGAAAAAATCTTTCAGGAATTTCTTGCTAAAAGTGGACAGGATCCGAAGTCGGAATTTTTTATACCCATTATCGGCGACCGGTTTATTCACGAGGGCAAGGGTCAGATAAAAATCATACCCACTGAGTCAAGCTGGTTTGGCGTTACTTACAAAAAAGATGCACCATCGGTTCAGGAAAGCATCAATGGATTAGTTGCGTCCGGCGATTACCCGGAAAAGCTTTTTTAATTGATAATTGTTAATTGTTAGTTTGGCATTAACAATTAACAATTACTTAGTAGCTTTTAACGATGTAGATAAAATCCTGGATTTTTTTGATCTGTTGAATACGATCCATGTTTTTAACTGTAGAAGTTTGCGGCAGGCGGATCGATGACATGGTTGAATCAGATTTCATATCGTCCAGGGCCATAAAAATATTTCTGGAACGAATGGCAAAAACGGCTCCCTGTGCCTGTAGCTGACGGTTACTGAGTACCCCGATCACATCTCCATTTTTGTCAAGAACGGGTCCGCCGCTGTTTCCGGGGTTGGTAGCAACAGCGATCTGGCAGGCCAGCGTGTCTCCGCGATACCCGGTTTTTGCACTCAGATATCCCTCACCATAAACGATTTCATCCCTTGGATAGCCCAATGTAAAAATGGATTCCCCCAATTCAATATTACCCTTGCTGATCGAATAGGGGAGCGCCGGAGCTGCTTTAAAATCACTATCGACAATTTTCAAAAAAGCGAGGTCTGCATTTGGGCTGATATAAACAATCTTCGTCTTAAATTCCTGGCCTTTATTATTCTGAACGATCACGATGGTGGAATTGTTGATCACATGGGCGTTGGTGATGATGAATCCCCTCGGATCAATCATGAATCCGGTGCCACCCAGTTTGAATTCTGCTTCCACGGGTACTTTGACCTGTGTCTTATTCAGTTTGTCGTTGATTGATTTTTGTCCCTGCACAAGCATGGAAACCTTGCGGCTCAGGTCCTGCAAAGCAGGGTTTGTTTTCCTGGGTGCATAATAGGATGTAATGCCACTGATGGCAAGCGCCGTAATGGCTGCAATAGAAGCGGCCACAGCCACCACTTTGCGATATTTCCGCCAGAGGCGGAATACCTTTGTTTCCTTTGACTCCCGGATCTGACCGCTCTCGAACAGATCATTGTGCACATCCTGCAACGCGGACCGCAGATTTTTGCGATCACCATATTTTTCCAGAAGGTTCAGAAATACCGTATGCTCAACCAGCAACTGATCGATAGCGGGGTTTGACTTCCTGAGATCCTCAAAAAATTTTCTCTCTTCCGGCAGCATTTCACCCCGGATATACCTTTCTATCGATTCCAAAATCACCCGCTCGTCCATTTCCTTTATTTAAGAGTTGTTGTTATAGTGACCGAAGAATATTTTCTTTAAGCGCATCAGACACTTATACTTCTGATTCTTCGCATTCTCCGCATTCGTGTAACCAAATTCCCTGGCGATCTCCGACATATTTCTTTTCTTCAGGTAATAGCTCTCGAGGAGTTCCTTACATGGTTCACCCAGATTTTGTAAAGCCTGCTCCATCATGTCAAAATCACGCGAACGAAGCTCATGCATTTCAATATCTTCCTCCGTGGCAATAGTCTCCGGTGCGTCTGACAGATCTCCTGAAAACCTTTTATGCAAAACAAGCTTGTTCAGCCACAAACGACGACAAACCGCATAAATGTATGTTTTCAGTTGCGCGTGCAGTTCAAAACTCCCGGATTTTGCTTTTTCATACAAAACGATGAGCGCCTCCTGAAATACGTCCCGGGCATCATCTGACGTGCCGCTATTGCTGATGATCAGGGTTTGAATCATCCTGTAATGATTCCTGTAAATTGTTTCTACAGCCTTTCGGTCATTTCCTGCCAGACCCTTCAACAACGCTTGCTCATTACTGTCCGTAGTCACCGCGTGCTTTATTTAATACTGAAAGTAAAGAATCGTAACCCAAAAAAAAATGAAAATCCAAAATTTATATACAAGCGTCTTATAATCAATACATTATTGAGATGTAAATAAAATATTTGAAATTTATGATAATTGGAAGGTTACTTTTTGCCTCTCGCGGTATTAACCTTTAAATCATTCACAAACAAACACATAACAATGAAAAAACTTTTGATCGTTTTAGCAATCAGCTCATTTGCTGCCTGTGGTGGCTCTTCAAGCACAACCACTACTGATTCTACTACTGTAAAAACTGATAGTACAACAGTTGTCGCTTCTGATTCATCTAAGGCGATGAATGACAGCACAAAGAAGATGATGGACAGCACAAAGAAATTAGTGGATTCGGCGAAGAAATAATTATATTCTTAGTTAAGCAATCGTTAGAGGAAGGCCATCTCTTTTTCAGGTATCGGTATCCCGGACTGTGAAAGAGGTGGCTTTTCCCTTAACCGACCTTTTCCCTAAGGTTCCGATCAATTGCATCCAGAAATTCCTCCGTATACAGGTAATCTCTGCCGGCTGTCACCTTATTCCCGTGTAAACATACTGCCAGATCCTTGGTCATCTTGCCGCTTTCCACGGTTTCAATACATACCTTTTCCAGGTTTTCGCAGAATTGTATCAGCTCCCTGTTTCCGTCCAGTTTACCCCGAAAGGCTAGGCCACGGGTCCATGCAAAGATGGATGCAATCGGATTGGTGGATGTTGGTTTTCCTGCCTGGTGATCCCGGAAGTGCCGCGTAACCGTTCCATGGGCTGCTTCCGATTCCATCGTTTTTCCGTCTGGTGTAATCAGTACGGATGTCATAAGTCCCAATGAACCAAAACCCTGTGCAACGGTATCACTTTGCACGTCACCATCATAATTCTTACAGGCCCATACGAAATTCCCGTTCCATTTTAACGCGCTGGCGACCATATCATCAATGAGTCTGTGTTCGTAGGTAATATTTGCATCCTTATATTTCTGTTTGAATTCCTGCTGATAGATTTCTTCAAAAATATCTTTAAACCTGCCATCGTATTTTTTTAGTATCGTGTTTTTGGTGGAAAGGTAGAGCGGCCATTTTTTGCTAAGGGCCATATTAAAACAACTCCGGGCAAATCCCTGAATGCTTTCATCCGTGTTATACATCGATAGCGCCACACCATCGCCCTTAAAATCGTACACGTCAAAAACCTGCGGTTTGCTGCCATCGGATGGGGTAAAAGTCATCGTGAGTTTTCCTTTTCCCCTGATCACGGTGTCGGTCGCCCGGTACTGGTCACCGAATGCATGCCTGCCCACGATTATCGGCGCCGTCCAATTGGTAACAAGACGCGGAATATTTTTGATAACAATGGGTTCACGGAATACCGTTCCATCCAATATATTACGGATAGTCCCGTTCGGACTTTTCCACATTTGTTTTAAATGGAACTCCTCCACGCGAGCCTCATCCGGTGTGATGGTCGCGCATTTAATCCCAACCCCGACCTTTTTAATCGCATTGGCGGCATCGATGGTCACCTGGTCGTTGGTCTGGTCCCTGGACTCAATACCCAGGTCGAAATACTGAATGTCGACTTCCAGGTACGGCAGAATCAATTTATCCTTTATAAACTTCCAGATAATCCTTGTCATTTCATCACCATCCAGCTCAACAACAGGATTAGTAACTTTTATTTTATTGGTCATGGATATAATTTTTAAAGAAAAGTCAGCAAACCTACAGAAAATGTGCTAATGCACAAATATGCGAATGTGCAAATGAAAACTGTACCTTAGATAGTCAAACCTATTTTCATGGAATTAATTGATATCGTAAAATCTTACATATCAAATTATGTTTCGTTGAACGAACAGGAATTTATTTATCTGGTTGGACTGATAGAACTGCGAAGATTTGAAAAAAGGCAAAAACTGGTAGAAGAAGGCGATGTTGAGAAGTACCTGAATTTTATTATCAAGGGTCTGGCGCGAAAATATTTCATACGAAAGAAGGAGGAAATGGTGATGCAATTTGCCAGGGAAAACGAGATCATCTGCTGTTACGATTCTTTTATGTCCGGTGAACCTTCCAATTATTCTGTGGAAGCATTGGAGCCGATGTCAGTCGCGTCTTTTACACAGGAAAATGTGGAGAAGTTGTATGATTTCAGTCCGAAGATGGAAAGACTGGGCCGGCTGATCGCCACGCAGGAGTATCTGAAGAAGGAAAATTTTGACTATAACAGGTTGCGTTTAAACTCCCAGGAAAGATTTATCAATTTCATCCGGAATAATGGCAATCTGCTTGGGCGCGTACCACAAAAACACCTGGCATCCTATCTGGATATGAAACCCGAAACCTTCAGCCGTCTCAAACATCTGATGAAAAAGCCTTCATAGATTCACAATCAGCACTGGAATTTTCAGTTCGTGGCGCACGGTATTCACTGTTTCACCATAAATAAAATCTTTTAACCCGGTATGGCCGTGGGCGCCGATGACCAGGATATCTGCTTTTTCTTCTTTTACAATACGAACGATTTCTTTTGTCCGGTGTATATAACCCAGACGGGTAACCGCTTTACAATGATTTTTTTCCAGCGAAAACTGGTAACTGTTCAGGCGCTCCTGGTCGGTCCTGGTTTCGAGGTCGTCACTTTGCCTGCCCAGCATGCGGGCGGATGCGCTTTCGACAACATGAATTAAAATATAACTGCTTTCGGTACCACCCTGCCCGATCGCGAAAGCCAGTAGTTTTTCATCGAGCCGGCTAAAATCCAGTGCAATCGCGATCTTTCTGAATTTGGGAATTTCAAGCTGGCTGATAGCGCTGCCTTCTCCGTGAAGATTGATGTCTTTTAAGGTTGCCCTGCTCAGCCAGGGGTGAACAAATATGTATACTAAAAGACCAACGGCGCCGAACAGGATCACTATGGAAAGTATTTTCCAGACCAGGAATCCCTGCATACCGAAAAAATGCTGACCCTCCTCTATAACCAGTTTCAGGTTCAGGTAGAGTAGCAGGGCTGCGATTAACCAGGCCAGGAGACGGGTTATTTTTTTTATCCTGAATATGCCCATCTTCTTTTTGTCGCTCACAAAATGAATGAGCGGGATCACTGCGAATCCAAGTTGTAAACTGAGGATTACCTGGCTAAAGATCAGCAGCTGATCTACCTTGTCCTCACCTGAAACTCCAATTACCATAACGGCTGGAATGATTGCCAGGAGCCGAGTGATCAGACGGCGCAGGAGTGGGTTGATCCGCAGGCGCAGGTATCCCTCCATAACGATCTGCCCTGCCAGGGTTCCCGTAATGGTAGAAGATTGCCCTGCTGCAATCAGAGCGATGGCAAAAAGGGTGGAAGCCAGGGTGGATCCGAGCAGGGGTGAAAGCAATTGATATGCCTCGCGGATGGATCCGACCTGCGTACGGCCGGACTTAAAAAATACTGCCCCTGCGAGTATCAATATTGCGGCATTGACCAGGAAGGCCAGGTTCAACGCGATGGTAGAATCCAGGAAATTAAGTTTGAGGGCCTGTTTTATATACCTATCCTCCCGCTTGATTTTGCGGGTCTGCACGAGGGCGGAATGGAGGTAAAGATTATGTGGCATTACCGTAGCACCAATGATGCCGATAGCCACATAGAGAGCGGCAGATCCAGGCAGGGAAGGCATCAAGCCCCGGATGATTTCACGGGGATCGGGTTTCGCAAAGAAGATCTCGATAAAAAAAGAAATGCCGACGACGGCGATCAGGCTTAATATGAAAACCTCCATCCTTCGCATACCCAGTTTTTGGAGGTAGAGGAGTAAAAAGGTATCCAGCGCGGTAATAGCAACACCATATATGAGGGGCAGACCCGTAAGTAACTGAATACCGATGGCCATACCCAGCACTTCCGCCAGATCGCAGGCTGTTATCGCAATTTCTGCTAAAATATAGAGGCAGAAATTGACAAGTTTTGGGTAAGCTTCCCGGTTTGCCTGCGCCAGATCCCTGCCCCGTACGATCCCCAGCCTGGCCGATAAATTCTGGAGTACCAAAGCCATCAGGTTGCTCATGAGAAGTACCCAGAGCAGACGGTAACCAAATTGGCTGCCACCCGCAATGTCGGTGGCCCAGTTTCCCGGATCCATATATCCTACGCTCACGAGATAGGCTGGTCCGAAAAAGGAAAAAATTTGTTTCCAGCGGGGACCTGTATTGTTTATTTCTATGGAACCATGTACCTCGCTTAGGGAAAGATCACTGTATTCGCTTTTCTTCATCGGCTTGAATAGGTATTTCCAGGCAATTGCTGAATCCTGATGGTAACAAATCTAAAATTTGTTCTGAATAAACCGGGGGAAAATAATAGCACGAGCGGTAATGGCTGAATCTTTACATTTGATTTTCAATTGGGTCGCATGCAATTATGGAAGATTATGTTTGTTTTTACTAGTCTTGGGTTTTTAGTTGCTTGCGGCCATAAGGGATCAGATCCGGCGTCCGAGGTTAAAAAGCTGGCACCTGAAGATTTTCTCGCGATGTTTCATCAATTGAAACTTCCGCTCGGCTTCACAGACAGTACCCTGTCGAAAAAAGCTATGGATTCCCCCATAACATCAACCATTTTCAAGCAGTTTATTTCCGACACCCTCATTCAGAAGAATTTTGGAAAAACCACGAGACCGCGATTGTACGCGTCAGGCAAACTGGTTGTCAAAAAGGGAGAGACCTATCTTTTCATCAAAGCCCTCGCGCCAGTAAAGAAAATTCTTTATGTCGTTTGTCTCGATAAGGATGGGAAATATCAAACAGGCATGCCGCTGCTCATCCGGGATGAGGATTCCGAAATCCGGTATTCCGCATCGGTTGACAATAAGTATACGATTTCGGTCAGCCGCCTGCACAAAGACAGGGATGGCCGTAGTTTTTTTGTAAGGACCGTTTATGTTTATAATGATGAAGGCACATTTACGCTGATCATGACGGAATCTAATGAAGGGAAGCCGAGGATTGCCCAGATTTATAATCCCATTGACACCCTGTCGCACAAACATAAATTTACCGGGGACTATATTCAGGATAAGCGGAATTTTATCTCATTCAGAGACGGGAAAAGTAATGCCGCGATCCGGTTTTTTGTACATTTTGAAAAAGACAATGGAAACTGCAAGGGTGAGCTGAAAGGGGAGGCTCATTTTGTTTCTTCCACCGTTGCCCGTTATATTGCAAACGGAGACCCCTGTTCGCTCGAGTTTAATTTCAATGATAAAAATGTGCATATGAAGGAACTGGAAGGCTGTGGCAACCACAGAGATATCCGTTGTTATTTTGATGGAATCTATGCCAGGCACAAAGAGGCTCCGGCAAAACCCGTGAAGACCAGGCGACGATAAACATAAAATAAATCAAACCTCTGTCCGTTTACTCATTCAATTATGAATTTTACAAATTTTGAAGTCCCTTACGCTATCGATCCCCGTTTCTCGAAAAAGATAGCCTACTTCTCAATGGAGTTTGCTGTTCACCAGCCGTTAAAAATTTATAGCGGCGGCCTTGGATTTCTTGCCGGATCCCACGTTCGTAGTTCGTACGAATTAAGACAGAATTCGATTTTTATTGGAATTCTGTGGAAATATGGATATTATGATCAAGCCAGAAACCAGGACCAGAGTCTGCAGGTAACCTGGGTAGAAAAACAATATCCCTTTTTACAGGATACGGGTATTAAATTTCAAATTAATATACACGACCACGCAGTTTGGGTAAAGGCCTGGTATTTGGCACCGGAAACATTTAACGGGGCGCCCCTTTTTCTTCTGAGTACAGACCTTGCCGAAAATGATTATGTTTCCCAAACAGTCTGCCACCGGCTGTATGATGCCAACGTGGCGACCAAAGTAGCGCAATTCATCCTGCTGGGTGTCGGCGGAGCCAAACTCGTGGATCAACTGAACTTCCAGCCGGATCTTTATCATTTAAATGAAGCCCATGGCATCAGCGCTGCCTTTTATCTGTATCAGAAGTACAATAAAAATTTAGCCGAGGTAAAAAAGAGACTGGTGTTCACCACCCATACACCCGAAGAAGCGGGCAATGAAAAACACGACATGAAGTTATGTTTTGAGATGAGCTATTTCTGTGGTTTATCTATAGACGAAGCGACTGCATTGACCGGCATGGAAGATCACCTGTTTAATCATTCTCTGGCTGCACTTCGTTTTGCCCATCTGGCCAATGGCGTATCGCGGTTACATGGCGAGGTTTCGCAGGCGATGTGGAGTAAGTATCAGGGAATTTGCCCGATCATTTATATTACGAATGCTCAGAACTGGACCTATTGGGCCGATAAGCAGCTCTATAAAAAACTGGAAGAAGGCGACAATTTCTGGTGGGACGACCGCAAGCGTTTTTTAAAAAAGAGATCTTTCGAGATTGTTGCTGATCAGACAGGCCGGTTGTTCAACCCGGATGTATTTACCATCGTATGGGCCCGTCGTTTTGCAGGCTATAAAAGAGCCGATCTGATCGCCAGGGACCGGAAAAGATTTACAGAACTCCTGAATAATAAAAAATATCCGGTACAAATAATCTGGGCCGGCAAACCCTACCCGATGGATTATCCTGCCATCAATGATTTTAATTACCTGGTACAACTGAGTAAGGAATATCCGCAGGTGGCCGTTTTAACCGGCTATGAGCTGGCCCTCTCCAAGAGATTGAAACAGGCGGCAGATTGCTGGTTAAACAATCCCAGGGTTCCCCGGGAAGCTTCCGGAACGAGTGGTATGACGGCAGCGATGAACGGTGCTTTGAATTTTTCCACCAATGACGGATGGATCCCCGAATTTATCAATCATGGCAACAATGGTTTTGCAATCGGGAAAGACGACTATAGTGGTATGACGATTCCCGAACAGGATGAACTTGATCTCAACTCACTATATGATGTTCTGCAAAATCAGATCCTTCCTTTATATTACGACAAGAGAGACATCTGGCGCCAGGTGGTAAAAAACGGGATGGGGGATGTTCGTTTCCGGTTTGATTCCGGACGTATGGTGACGGAGTATTACGAAAAACTGTATAAATAATTATTAATTATTTTACGATTTCCAACAATTCGACCTCAAAAATCAGGGTTGATCCCGGCTTAATATCGGGTCCCATTTGTTGGTCACCATAGGCCAGTTCGGAGGGAATAAAAAGACGCCATTTGCTCCCGGTGTTCATCAGTTGAAGCGCTTCCGTCCAGCCCCTGATAACACCATTGACGGCAAATTCAATCGGATGACCCTGCTTTATTGAGCTGTCGAATATGGTACCGTCTGTGAGTTTTCCTTCATAATTACATTTCACTTTATCGGTTGCCGTTGGTTTCGGGCCGGTCCCATCTTTCAATACGATATATTGTAGTCCGGAAGCTGTTGTAACCACACCCGGCTTGGATTTGTTATCGGTCAGGAACG
>Ga0209838_1000038_pt1 | contig 13984 bp, 7 predicted proteins | sample OrgsoiDNA2013047_FD_185797 | JGI IMG/M metagenome (GOLD analysis project Ga0209838, IMG submission 185797) | Permafrost soil microbial communities from the Arctic, to analyse light accelerated degradation of dissolved organic matter (DOM) -... | ecosystem: Environmental > Terrestrial > Soil >... | reverse complement strand
ATAAATGAAAGCAGGACAAGCAGGACAAATTCTTTGGACAATAGTTTCCAGAGGTTTGATACAGAAGCTCCCAATACTTTCCTGACTGCTATTTCTTTTGTTCTCTGTTCGGCAACAAAAGATGCCAGGCCAAACAAACCCAGACAGGATATAAATATGGCGAGGACACCGAATACGGTGGAAATATTTCCTATATGTACTTCATCTGAAAATTTCAGGTTATAGGTATCGGCGGTGAAACTATAATCAAACGAAGTGTCGGGATCGTATTGATTAAAAACTTTTTCTATCCTGCTCAGCGCCAGTGGAACAGGTACCGACTTGCTCAGCCTGATCATAATAAAATTGATTTTTCGATCAAACAGCGTAAAAAAAGTTGGCTGTGCAGGCTGGTAAGGAGACTCCATGATCATGTTTTTCACAACACCGACAATAGGATGATCCTTATCACGCCAATGAATGGTCTGGCCGACAGGGTTTTTCAATGCGGTAAATTCAACAGCGGCTTCGTTTAAAATGAAAGCACCACTGTCCGTTGGAAAGCTCCTGGAGAAATCGCGTCCTTCAAGCACTGTCCAGTTTATTGTTTTTCCGAAATCGTAACTTATAAAAAGGGTGCCGATAATGGCCATGGCATTTGGGTCCTTCCCTTTCCAGCCATACCCCATCATAGCATTCCTGACTTCAGTGGAAGGGCTGGAGGATTCACCTACATTCTCAACCGCGCCCGTGAGTAACAGATCGTTTCTCAGTGCTTCGTAATGTTTCCGTATGGATTCGGATTTCATTTCAGTCGTGATGAGCTGTTGCGTGGAATACCCGACGGGCCGGTTTTTTGCGAATTGAATTTGTTGGTATACAATGACCGTTCCGATGATCAGCGCCATGCAAACCGTGAATTGCACCACGACCATCAGTTTACGCGGAAGGGAAGCAAATCTCCCGGTCCGAAAATTTCCTTTCAGCACTCTGATGGGTTTGAATCTCGAAAGGAAAAAAGCAGGATAGCTTCCGGCCAGCAATCCTGTAAAAAGCGAGAAACATAAAATGCATATCCAGAACAAAGGATGCAGGAATGGAATATATAACTGTTTACCGGCAAGTAAATTAAACAGAGGAAGCGCCAACCACGCGATCACCAGTGCAATGATCAATGCAAGGAATGTCATCAAAACAGACTCACCAACAAACTGGAGAATCAGATAACCCCGCGAAGAACCCATCGTTTTCCTGATGCCCACTTCTTTGGCTCTCTTCTCGCTTCTTGCAGTACTGAGGTTCATGAAATTGATACATGCAAGGAGCAATACAAACATACCGATGATTCCGAACAGCCAGACAAACTGTATTCTTCCCTGGCCGCTTCTGCCTTCATCTGTAAAGTTTGTGTAGAGCCGCCATTTGTCCATAGGATGTATGAATAGCTCTTCCCATCCGCCCTGGATATGTGGCTTCGAGAGGTTTTTAATTTTGGCGGAGGCGGATACAAAAGAAGCATTATCATTCAATTGTACAAAAACCTGAAAATGATGATCCAGCCAGTCGTCATTGTGTGTAGTGCCCGTGTTATTTTTATTGTTCCATGCCACGATAAAATTCACATCCCTGAAATCTGCATTAAAGGGAGGGTTTTGATAAACGCCGGTAACTTTCATGTCAAATTCACGATTCAGTGAAATGATTTTGTTTACCGGATCTCCGTTTCCGAACAGGCTTTTAGCCAGCGATTCACTTATGAAAATAGATGACGGATCATTAAATGAGCCGTAGGAACCTTTTAACATGACGAGAGACAGCATGGACGGGAAACCGGCTTCGGCCCAGAAGCCGTAAGCGTTGATTTTCTTATTTCCGACCATTAATCCTGCGTTCAATTCTCTGGTCAGAGACGTCTGTTTAATTTCGTCCCGATAATTATTTCTTAAGTCGGCGGCAATGGGAACGGAAGAATATTCAACATCACTGGTTACGCCGTTGAATGTTTCGACGGAGACGATTTCTCCCAGATGAGTATGATTCTTATAATAATGATTAAATGTTATTTCGTCAAATATCCACAATCCGATAAGAAGAGAGACAACCATGCCGACGGCAAGACCCAGGATATTGATAGCACTGAAAACCTTGTTTTTAACCAGGTTCCGGTAAGCGATCCTGAAGAAATTTTTTAACATGATGGTATCTTATAATCTGGCTCCTGGCTCTAAAAAGCTTTATAGTGAGCATGGCTATAATCTTTGAGGGCCCGCAGGTTATTAAAGGTAATAACAGTGTGAATTAACTTATTTAAAATTTCTGCCTTTATAATAAACGGATTCCGAATCGTTTTCAAGTGTCTGTTTATTTGTTTTCTGCGCATGGGCAGGAATGGATGTTTCATCACCACGGGCCAGGGTCAGCAGAGGAAGTTCATCATCGTTAATTGCTGTGAGATGCCGCAATAGTTTAGTCAGGTCGTAACAACGTTTTACGATCACATGAATTACTTCGCCTTCAATCTGCAATTTACCTTCTACCATCAGCAACCGGGAATTCAGGATTTCTTTCCTGAATTCTTCAAACAGGCTTTCCCATACAACCAGGTTAGCACAACCCGTTTCATCTTCTATCGTAATAAAACATATTCCGCTGGCGGTTCCCGGTCGCTGCCGCACAAGGACCAATCCGGCTACTTTGACCAAATCCCCGTCCTTACCAGCGATCAGCTCCTTTGCAGGGAGTATACGAAGGCGATCGAGTTTTTCCCGCACAAAGCTCACGGGATGTGCTCTTAATGAAAGGGATGTGGCTGCATAATCCTGTACTACATGTTCTGAGTCCCGCATTATTGGGAGAGATATTTTTTCTTCCAGCGAATCGTCTGTCGGTTGGCCGGCAAACAAAGCGATATGCCTGTCGTTACCTGTTGAAATTTCCCATAATGCCTGGCGACGATCCAGTCCCATGGAATTGAATGCATCGGCATCCGCCAGTTTTTCAAGTGTTGATTGCTTGATCCCTGCATCGCGTAGCGCATGAATATCCGGATATTTTTTTACCCGCCCTGATAACAACTTATTCATATCCTCTTCCCGTAAACCCCGCACCTGTCTGAATCCCAGTCGCAACGCGCGATAGCCTTCCGACCTTTCTTCCAGTTTATTATCCCACAATGAAATGTTCACGTCCACTGGTCTAACTTCTACGCCATGCTTACGCGCGTCAATCACAATTTGTGCGGGCTGGTAAAAACCCATAGGCATACTATTCAGCAGTGCACAGGCAAAGACATCCGGGTAATAACATTTGATCCAGGAAGATACATATACCAGAAGGGCAAAACTGGCTGCATGGCTCTCCGGAAATCCATAACTGCCAAAACCTTCCAGTTGTTTGAAAACACGCCGGGCATATTCTTCCTTATATCCTCTCTCCACCATACCGCCGATTAATTTTTTTTCAAATTTAGAAACCATTCCCTGCAATTTGAACGTGGCCATACTTCGACGCAATTCATCGGCTTCGCTGGGCGTGAATCCCGCTGCCACGATGGCTATTTTCATCGCCTGTTCCTGAAAAAGAGGAATACCGAGTGTGCGTCCGAGGATTTCTTCCAGTTCTTTGGAAGGATATTCTACTGCTTCCTCTCCGTTACGACGTCGTAAATACGGATGTACCATATCCCCCTGTATGGGTCCGGGACGCACAATAGCGACTTCGATGACCAAATCATAAAAATTTCTCGGTTGCAGCCTGGGTAACATAGATTGTTGCGCACGGCTCTCGATTTGAAAAACTCCGATCGTGTCAGCATGACAAATCATATCATATACTACAGGATCGTCCTGTGGAATATTGGCAAGCGTAAGTTCCAGACCATAATTTTCTCTCGCTAATTCAAAAGCTTTGCGAATGCAGGTGAGCATACCCAGACCAAGAACATCAATTTTAAGAAAGCCAATGGCATCAATATCATCCTTGTTCCATTCGATACAGGTTCTGTCGACCATACGGGCATTCATAACCGGGCATAAATCTGAAAGTTTCCCCCGCGTGATCACGAACCCGCCGGTATGCTGCCCGAGCTGCCTCGGGAAACCCATGAGCTGTTCCGTAAGCTGTAGAGTTTTTCGCAGGTGTTTGTCCTTTGGATTAAATCCCTGTTCAGTAAGAAGATCGCCATCAAACCATTCATCAGTAAATTCCCAAAGCGAACCTGATAGCCGGTTGACGGTATCGATAGAAAGCCCCATGGCTTTCCCCACATCACGAATCGAACCTCTTTGCCGCTCCTGGGTTACCGTGGCAACGATGGCAGCCCGCTCCCGTCCATATTTTTTATAGATGTACTGAATCACTTCTTCGCGACGCTCATGTTCGAAATCCACATCAATATCCGGTGGTTCATTCCGTGCAGAAGAAATAAAACGTTCGAACAATAAATCAAATTTTACCGGATTCACGGAAGTAATTCCAAGGCAATAACAAATAGTGGAATTTGCCGCCGACCCGCGTCCCTGACAAAGTATGCCCTGTTCCCTGGCGAAACGTACGATGTCGTACACCGTAAGGAAATATGCAGCGTAATTCATTTCTTCAATGAAAGAAAGCTCATGAAGAATGGCTGTACTTGTTTTTTCAGGAATATTTTCTCCAAAACGTTCTTTTGCTCCCTGCCAGGAAAGAAATGCCAGTTCCTCCTGTGTCGTCCGGCCATCATGGGTGATCTCTTCAGGATATTCATATTTTAACTGGCTGAGTGAGAACTCGCAGGATTCCGCAATTTCCTGTGTATTACGAATGGCTTTTGGATAATGGCGAAACAGCCGGATCATTTCTTCTTCCTGTTTTAAATGCCTTTCAGCATTCTGATGAAGACGATAACCTGCATTTTGTATAGTGCACTTCTCCCGGATGCAGGTTAAAATATCCTGCAACGGACGACGACCGGATTCATGATAATGCACATCGTTGGTTGCTACTATGGGCATATCCAGATAAGAAGACAACTGCGAAAGACGAAACATGTGTTTGGCATCATCGCCCTGGTAACGACGGGAAGCAGCGAGGTAAAGACGATTTCCAAATGTTTCATGGTATTCTTTTAACTCTTTTTCAAATAAAGGGTCAAACTCAAAGTTTCTGTTGAGGGTGGGTGGTGGGACAACAATCAGGCGGATGTCTTTCAACTGCGCATATACATCCGATTTATATAAATGACAATCTCCCTTCTCTGCGCGGAGATTGCCTGTAGTCAGTAAACCTGACATCTGCGAATACCCGTTCACGTTAGTTGGATACACCAGCAGACCGGGACCATCCTGTAAATCCAGGCGGCATCCTGGAAATATCCGCATATTGTTCGATTTGGCTGACACATAGGCGCGCACAATGCCCGCTACCGTATTCCGGTCCGTGATTCCGATGGAGGGGTAGCCAAAAGCTGCAGCCTGTTCCACGAATTCTTCCGGATGCGAAGCACCCCGAAGAAAGCTAAAATTTGTTGTAACCTGTAATTCGGTATACTGCATAAAATTCTATTCAGGCAAAAAATCCGTGAATAAACCATTGGGGTATCATGTCTTCAGAATAATGCCCTGAACGAAAAATCCAATATCTTTTGCCGTCTTCATCTTCAACGGCGTAATAATCGCGATGCAGTCCTTCTTCTATCCACCATTCCTTTTCGATGCGTTCGGGCCCGTCTGCCTTTTTTATAGTATGCAACTTTCCCTGGAAACGAAACAGCATCGGCGGGTAATCAGGGATGGGGGCGGTCACTTCCACAGGCTGTGGTTTGGATAAGAGCTGCAAAGGCCGGGGCCTGTCTGCCTTCCATAAAGATTCTGTTGTTTCATGTAAAGAGGATGCCTGCCTGAAAGATCGTTCAGGCCAATGATGTTCTGCCGGCACGTAACGATGGATATATTCCGGACCGAAACGATTTGTTAAACGATCCATCAATTCCGACAATCCGATATCCTGTAAACCACTGGCTGTTTCCCAGAGGATTTCCTGCCGGGGGGAAAGCTTTTCAGTTTTTAAAGCCTCCAGCATAAAAAGATCGATTCCAAGGGCAGGCTCGATCGTGGCAATTTTTATTTCAAACAGTTTAAAAAGATGTATGCTGTTAAAAGTTGCGCGATGTGTCCCTATTTCGATCTTTTCTATTTTACCATCAATTCTGTATCCGGTAAAAACTGCTTTGCGTATTCCTTTATTTTCCTTTTGAAGCCGCAGGCTCATCACATCAAGCAATCGTTGCAAAGCGATTTCAATTCCGGTTGATGTTACAATCGGTTCCAGACATGGCAGTCGTTCCCGGTAAGGCTCAGCAGGAAAAACAGGATGAAGAATTTCTTCATCATGACCTAAGGCCTGAGCCAATTTATGCATTAGCTCCGGACCGAATCGCCGGACCATCGCAGATTGGGGCATGCCAATGATATTTTTGATCTGTCGAAGACCAAGCTTTTGCAAACGTTCAATCAATATAGTTTCCAGGCGAAGTGCGGAAACAGGTAAAAGGAGTAGGGCTTTTCTATGTTCACCCGGTTCAATAACCGGTGATATATCACCATAATGGGCGAGGGCCCAGGCTGCACCAATCGTATCTGCAATAACTGCTCTTACATCATATCCCAGGGTTTTTAATTGCAGGTTGATATCCCTGATATATTTTTTTTCTCCACCCCAGAGATGAGCACATCCCGTAACATCCAGTTTCAATCCTTCAGGTGGGTCCACGGCAACAATATTTGTATACCGGATGCACCATCTGGCGAGTGCATCTAATAATTTTTCGGGAAGTTTTGGATCATCGTCAAACACCTGCAGGGAGGGAACCATCGCGCGTGCATCTGCTACAACCAGACCTGGTTCAATACCTTGTTGCTGTGCCAGTGGATTTGATTCCGTGATCACCATCCGACCGTGATCCGGCGCCGCCAAAACAAATGCTGCATTCCTGAGTTCGGGATGCCGGCGACAGAACCAGTCCGTCTTCAGATGACGGAACCATATAGTAACAAATCGTTGTGCCATCTCATCCCGTTTTTCTTTTTGGTTCGGGAAGAATGGATGGAACGGGTATAAGTTGGAATATTTCGCCCGCCCATTCCAATTGCCATGAGCCCGGCCTGCCATTCCGTATTTTTAATAATTCCACATTCCATCGTGGAAAACCCAGACCCGGCAGATCATCATAGGTAAAAGTTGGTATGGGTTCGATTTTCCAACGGGAAACACAGGCGTTCGGAAGTAGACTTCTGGGATGATTACGCAAAATAAAGCCTGTCACCCTGCTTTGTTCCACTACCAGCTGAAATCTTCTGGACGCTGTAAAACTGAGCTCGGGGATTTCTCCAATCACCGCAGATAGCCCTCTGCACTTCAGCGATTCTTCCATGGCCCAGAGTACGTCTCTTTCCTTTCGCAGATCTACGAAAATGACCCTGTCCGGCTCTATTCCAAATGCTTTGAGTGCAGGTGGAAAAGGACTTCCCGAAGACCCGATCCATACTGCTACACCTGAAATTTTCATGAGTCCGGACAAAATACCCGTGATAAATCCTGTTGTTGCCGCTGCAGCTTCTGCTGTGTTAGAAATAAACTCATGTACCGACCCCAATGGGAAGCAGAAATCCGGAAAAGCATTATTCATCATGCCAAGACCAAGATCCAGAATATGGCCATTCCGCCCTGATCCAATTCCTTCCAGCGAAAGAATCTCTCTTTTCAGCCCCGCGATGATATCTGTTTTTGATAATAGCATTGGAGGTCCGGCCGCAGATGATCTGCGACACTTATGGACGATTTAAAGGCTAAAATACTAAATTATTTAGTAATATTGCAATTTAAAAGTCCCGCCATGAAAATAGCGGGACATTAATGCTAGTCGATGATATAAACAGCTATACAGACTGGTTTTTTGTATCGAAGTTTAATCGGTCATGCAATTTCTATCCTTTCCAGAATAAATACAATGCATTTATGGTCAGACAGACCAGGAGTATGATCAGTAATTTGAGAAAGTTGTAAAATGCGGATTTCATTTAACAAGACTATAAAATCATCTATAATTATCAAAGGTGAATTTACTGTCGTGCGGGTCGTAGAATGACTCCGTATAAATTCGGATGAATGGGTTGCCGTTAACCCAAACTATTCTAATTTTAAAAGAAGTTCCATTACCAACTACCATGAAAAAATACATTCCTTTTATTTTATTCCTTTTTACATTCAGCGGCGCCGTTTCACAGACTGATACGCTGACAACCAGCGAGGCCCTGGCCCGAAGCATATTTAAAGAGATTATTGAAATCAATACGACGCACAGCACAGGAAATACGACTGTCGCCGCAGAAGCCATTGCAAAAAGGCTGGCCGAAGCGGGTTATACTGCAAATGACATTCAAATTGTGGGGCCCGAGGCTCGTAACCGCAACCTGATACTGCGTTTGCATGGAGCGGGACATGGCCGGCCAGTCATGTTTCTGGCACACCTGGATGTGGTGGAGGCGAAACCGGCTGATTGGACCCTGGATCCATTCAGGCTGACGGAAAAGGAAGGATTTTTTTACGGTCGCGGTACTCTGGATATTAAAGATGGCGCGGCCATACTCGTAGCAGATTTTATCCGTCTGAAAAAGGAAGGATTTGTTCCGGACAGAGATCTCATACTCGCATTGACATCGGGTGAAGAAGGCAGTGACGTTTATAACGGGGTGGAATGGCTGATCGCCAATCAAAAATCGCTGATCAATGCAGCGTATTGTATCAATATGGACGCAGGCGATCCGCAGATAAAAAACGGTAAACGGATCGCGCGAACAGTAGAGGTGAGTGAGAAAGGCGTGCTGGATATAAAGCTTGAAGTAAGGAACCCCGGCGGCCATGGTTCCCTTCCGTCAAAAAATAACGCGATCTATCATCTTGCCAAAGGCCTTACCAACCTTGCAGCCTATGATTTTCCCATCCAGTTCAGCAGCATCACGAAATCTTATTTTTATTCTATGTCTTCATCGGAAAGCGGACAGACTGCTGCGGATATGAAAGCAGTATCAGGCGCTACGCCCGATCCGGCGTCTATCAGCCGCTTATCCATGATTCCCTATTATAATGCCCTCATGCGGAACACTTGTGTATGCACCTTATTGGAAGCGGGTCATGCGATCAATGCGCTGCCACAAACCGCTGTTGCTAAATTGAACTGTCGTATTCTGCCTGGCGACCGGCAGGAGGATATCGTCAGAAAGCTCAACGAGCTCATGGCAGACAGTCAGATTGTTGTATCGGTTGTCGATAGCCTGAAACATAATCCCGCGTCGGAACTGAATCCGGCTTTTCTGAAAACAGTAGAAGGAGTAACCACCAGACTCTGGCCAGGCGTTCCCGTGATACCCGTAATGGATGTGGGCGCTTCGGATGGCATTTACCTTCGTAGTGCGGGCATTCCGACATTCGGTATTTCAGGTGTGTTCATGGATGTGGATGACAATCGTGCACATGGAAAAGATGAACGCATCATGGTTAAAGCATTTTATGATGGACTGGAATATGAGTATACGCTGATGAAGGCAGTATGTTCCCATTAATGTTTCTGACCATAAATAAAAATCTGGTTAATGAAGAAGGGTTTTATATTTTATTTGATGACCCTGTTTCAGCTGATACATGGGTATCACGGATTCGGGCAAATATCAACTTCAAAACCTGGATTCCATGTGCTGATATTGGCTGAAAGAAAAGAACCACATGAGGGATTTGTCGTTGCCGCACTGGACTGGCTGAATAGTTTTTCGAAAGAAAACAATTTCGATTTCACGGTCATCAACCGGGCGGATTCACTTACCGACAACTATCTTTCGCACTACCAGGTATTTCTTCAGCTTAACTTTCCTCCGTATATGTGGAGTGAACAATCCAAAGCGGCTTTTCAAAAATATATGGAAGAAGGTATCGGCGGATGGGTGGGCCTTCATCATGCTTCGCTGCTGGGAGAGTTTGACGGGTACAACATGTGGGACTGGTATTCCCAGTTCATGGGTGGCATCCGCTGGAAGAATTATATCGCCGCTAAAGCAAGAGCGACCGTGCACGTGGAAGATAAGAATCATCCGGTCATGCGCGGGCTGCCGGACTCTTTTTCCCTGCCCGACGAGGAATGGTACACGTTTGATAAGGATCCCAGGCCAAATGTGCAAGTGCTGGCTAATGTAGATGAAAGCAGCTATCAGCCACCGTCTGATATAAAAATGGGTGACCATCCCGTGATCTGGGCAAACAAAAAAATAAAGGCACGAAATGTCTATTTCCTGATGGGCCACCAGGCGAGTTTATTCCAATCGGCCGAATTCAAAAAAATGTTTGGTAATGCGATATTGTGGGCCGCAGGAGTTATGGATTAAAACAGAATTTTTATCTTAAAAATCAAACATTGTCTGAATTAATAAGGGGGAAAACGGTTTTTTCGTTGCTCGAGGTAACGAAAAGTATCCAAAAAACCATTGCGGAAAGATACAGCAGCGCATTTTGGATGAAGGCCGAAATGAATAAATTAAATTACTACAAACAATCCGGCCATTGCTATCCCGAACTGGTCGAGAAGCAGGATGGTGTGATTGTCGCGCAGGTAAAATCCAATTTGTGGAAGGATGATTACACTCATATTAACAACGAATTTCTTCGCGTACTCAAAGAACCTTTGAAAGACGGGATCAAAATCCTGTTTATGGCCAACATTTCATTTCATCCCATGCACGGGCTTTCACTTCGGATTATTGATATTGACCCGGGGTATACACTGGGCGATCTGGAAAAAGAAAAGCAGGCGACCATTCAGAAACTGCAGGAAGAAGGAATTTTCAATAAAAACAGGTCACTGCCATTCCCCCTGCTTCCGCAGAGGATTGCTGTCATTTCCGTCGAGACAAGTAAAGGATATATTGATTTTTTAAAAGTGATCGACAATAATGAGTGGAACTACACTTTCTTTCATTTATTATTTCCTTCCCTTTTGCAGGGGGAAAATGCAATAGGAGGTATTATCAGACAACTGGAACGCATCAAAACGGTATTGGAGCATTTTGATGTCGTAGCCATCATTCGGGGAGGCGGGGCAGATATCGGATTGTCCAGTTATAATAATTATACACTGGCAAGGGCGATTGCATTATTTCCGATTCCGGTGATTACAGGGATCGGGCATGCAACAAACGAAACGGTATCGGAAATGGTTTCATTTGAAAACGCCATCACCCCGACCAAGCTGGGAGAATTTCTTATGCAGAAATTCCACAACTTTTCTGTTCCGGTCCGGCAGGCGCAGGAAAAAATTATTGATAAATCGCGGCGTTTGATCAGTGAAGAAGGAACAAGGTTCCAGGGTACAGTCAGGATGTTCCGGTCGGCAACGGAGCATATTCTTATCAAAAACAAAAGTATGCTCCGCGCGTTGTCACAATCGCTGATTCAGCAGTCTCAATTTCGTTTCAGGAATGAAAGGCAATACTTTATTTTTATAAGGGATGGTATGAAACGCAATGCACTGAATTTGTGGAACAACTCCAGCGGGATGCTGAGCAACTTTGAGCGAAATATCCGGAATATGGATCCAAAAAATGTTTTAAAAAGAGGGTACAGTATTACTCTGCTGAATGGTAAGGCCGTACGGATTTTTGACGAAGTAAAAGAAGGCGACCAGCTGGAGACCTCCCTTTTTAAGGGAAGTATTCTGAGTATTGCAATGGCTGCGAACAAATCATCTGATCATGAGTGAAAACATCAATTACAAGACTGCATTTGAAGAATTACAGGTTATCGTTTCTGAGATCGAGCAGGGCGAAATTTCTGTTGACGAGCTTTCTGCCAAGGTGAAACGGGCAACAGAACTAATTAAGATCTGCAAAGATAAACTTACGACCACCGAAGAAGATGTAAATAATATATTAAAGCAACTGGAAGGATAGTTTTCCCTTATGCAGGCAAAGTCATTGCGACTGACGCTGTAAACTGGCGATAGTCTTCTTTCACCTGTTTCGAATACTTTTCGGCATATTCAATCAATGGTTTATGCCATGACGCATCGTTCCCGAAAGCTGCGAGCTCGTCAATGATCGCTGATCCTTGCATGCCTCCACTGCGTATCTGCGCTGATGCCGTAAGGATCGCCATATCCGTCAATATATTCCTGAGATCCTTGTTGTTGCCGGGAACAGATTCGAAATCGATTTTATTTGCAGTGGGCTGTAGTTCCTGTATCACATAGTCCTGACCCTTACAATTCAATGTGCTCAGCAGCGCGGGCGATACGTTCTGCATTCTTTTCTTTACCTGGATTACCCTGTCTGCCTCCGACAACCATCGGGGCTGCCGTATTTTAATAAAGGGAAGGACAGAAGACGGTACCGCAGACTTCAATTCAATGAATAAATACTTATCTGCCTTTACGCTGCTTTTAAGCATGAACATATAACGTTTTAACCCGATGCTTCCCGTTCCCGCCACCCGGAACGCAGCATCTGTAACTTTATATTTATCCGGCCACGCACCTGTTTTCTTAACCCATTGCTGGATCAGATGGATGAGCTCCTTTTTGAGTTTCTTTTCTATTTTGAAATGCGTCAGGTTATTTATTTTGATGGCAAGCCGTTTGTCCTTTACAACAGTCATTTTCTTCAGCAGCACTTTTTCATTCGCCAGGCTGGCCATTTTTAGAAATGCCCGCACCAGGCCGGTAGCTGTTCTTGGGTCAATAAAATACGCCTTGCTGTTTTTTAGTGTTTCAGCATATTTTTCAAGGAAAAACCTGACGCATCCGGTAGCTTCTTTGTTTTTTATTTTCAGGGTGTCAAACGCAACATAAATACTCGTTACTACCCTGGCTATTTCCCATAAGCACGGACCCAGGATGGATTCATCGAAATCATTCAGGTCAAAATATTCCATCCGGTTGTTGCCGTTAAAACTTCCGAAGTTTTCCAGGTGAAGGTCGCCGCATAACCAGGTAGACGGAGAATCCGGAAAATGAGTTGCCGTGCTCAGATCTTCATAAAACAGGTGACAGGTTCCCCTGAAAAAATGAAATGCGTTTTCTGACATGGCTTTGTATTTCAATTTCACCATGTCCGGGATAAGATGTTCATTAAACTTCTGTATCCGTTCCGATGCGCTCAGCATAAATTTTGTAATGGATGGACAAGGTAGCTAAAATAAAAAACTTACGCCGAGTGTCCAGTAAAATGTATTGTCTATTTTTTCAGGTTTAGTTTTATCCAGTACCTGTCCGTTATCCCTTACGGTATGGACTGCGATATTTGCAGCATTTACGGGTATTGAGTAAGTTGGCGTGAAATTGAATGTACATTTTCCAATCGTATAGTTAATTGGCATGGTAAGTTCGTAGTCCAGTAATTTGAAAGAAGAGGCATTCAACACGGTTCCGGTAATCGTTGCGATCCCGGTTTGGGTTTCGCCTTTCCGTTTGACGCTATATCGTCGTTTGCGGTAATAATCATTATAGTAGTTTTGTGTGCTTGCCGCAACCGAAAGTGTTGGTGTGAGATCTAGATCCTCGTCAAAAAGATAAAAACTATGTTCTAATCCGAAAACCCCTGAGAAGTCAAGTTTGCTTCCAATATTCAGAGTCCCGGTAAAAACGGTCTTGATAAAACCAAAATCATAGCTGTTCTCAAAAGCAGCACTTTCCTTCAGTTCAGCGGTTACGCTCGTACTCTGGCTGTTATAAAAGTATTTGGAGAATGATAACTGGCCTGTGTAAAGGCCAGTATGAAACATATATCCTGCTTCAAAAGTTACCAGATCGACACGGCTGTCAGTTGTGTTTTTTAGATAATTTAAAGATACTGTAGCATATAAACCGGATTTGTGGTAGTAGCTGAGGGCCGGAATAAAATAAGGAAGCACAGTGGAATCCTTTCTGCCTAAATACACATCATTACTTTGATAGTCGAGGGATGCTTCGAAATGGGATTTTTTAGGATGA
>Ga0209838_1000037_pt1 | contig 13993 bp, 11 predicted proteins | sample OrgsoiDNA2013047_FD_185797 | JGI IMG/M metagenome (GOLD analysis project Ga0209838, IMG submission 185797) | Permafrost soil microbial communities from the Arctic, to analyse light accelerated degradation of dissolved organic matter (DOM) -... | ecosystem: Environmental > Terrestrial > Soil >... | reverse complement strand
TTTAAGGATAGAATGGATCGAGGGTGTTTCTTACGCTCACGAAAAAGAGGCCTGTATGTATATGGGAAGTGAAAAACTGGAAACGGGCAGGCTGAAGGGATACCTGGATTATACACCCGAAGAAATTCAAGCCCAATCCATACTGAGCATCAAACAGGACGTGAAATTATTAAGTGAGAACATCGTACCGCTGGGCGGGATCAAACTCTCCAAACTTTTTAAAGAAAAGGGCCTGGATCCTTCGGATGTTGATTATTTCCTGCCACATATGTCGAGTGAATTCTTCCGGGCCAAAATTTATGATCAGTTGATACAGAACGGAACGCCGATTCCGTATGAGAAATGGGTTGTCAACCTGGGCAGCCTCGGAAACGTTGGAGCCGGTTCGGCTTATTTTATGGTTGATGAAGTTTTCAAAAGTGGTAACTTAAAGACCGGTCAAAAGATTTTATTACTTGTACCGGAAAGTTCACGCTTCTCTTATATGTATGCGTTGCTGACCGTCTGTTAACAACTAAATGCAGTCTTTGCGTCTGATGTTTCAGTCTTTAGACTTTGAGCATTTGGCTTTATTCCAAAATAGCATCATGAAAAAAGAAGAAATCCCACAGGATTTGGGCGCCCTTGGAAAAATAACCGGGGAAATATGTTATGCTGTTGACGAGTCGGGGAAGTATACCACTGCGTTGAGTAACGGGTGGGATGTGAAAACTTCTGCATTGGAAGTGGCCTGGAAAGACGTGGAAGAACGCATCGAATCAGCAAGGCAGAAAGTAAAAAATAAAGAAGCCAGCCCATTGCTGTTTTTTATGGAACTCCGTGTCATGGATATTCCTATTGTGGCAGCATATACAGGGTTTTGGAAATGGCATGTAAAAAAGCATATGAAATATGCCGCCTTTGAAAAACTGTCAGCATCCAAACTGGCTAAATATGCAGCTTTATTTGAAGTGTCGGTGGAAGAATTAAAAACAATGAACAAGAATGAAACTTGATTTTCAGCATACGCAGGCGGCCCATTGCGAAAACGGTGTAACGACCAGCCTGCTACGGCATCACGGGGTCAATCAGATTACAGAACCCCTGGCATTTGGTATCGGGTCGGGATTATTTTTTATTTATATCCCGTTTATGGTGATTAATAACGGACCAGCCATTGCTTTCCGAACGCAACCCGGATTGATTTTTAAAAGAACCTGTAAAGCGCTGAATATTCCGGTTGAAAGGAAAAAATTCAGTTCAAAGGAAGAAGCAGAAAGAATACTGATGCAATGCCTGGCAGCGGGTCAGCCCGTCGGTTGTCAGGTAGGCGTTTATTATCTTACCTATTTTCCCAAGGAATACCGTTTTCATTTTAATGCACACAACCTGATTGTGTATGGAAAGGAAAATGATAATTACCTGATCAGCGATCCGGTCATGGAAATGGCCACTTCACTCACGAGTTATGAACTCGAAAGGGTTCGCTTTGCTAAAGGCGCTTTTGCGCCGCGGGGACAATTGTATTATCCAAAAGAAAAACGCGAAGTGACAAATGAACAGATGAAGAAAGCTATCCGATCCGGTATCAAAAATAATATACGGTATATGTTGCACATACCCGGCCCGATTACCGGAATCCGGGGGATTCGTTTTACGGCAAATAAAATTAGGAAATGGCGGGATAAACTGGGTCCGCAAAAAGCTGGCAGTTACCTGGCACAGCTGGTGCGCATGCAGGAAGAAATCGGAACCGGGGGTGGCGGATTTCGGTTTATATATGGAGCTTTTCTACAGGAATCCTATGCATATCATCCATTACAGGAGCTGATTGATATTTCCACGCAGTTTACAAAGTCAGGCGACATCTGGCGTTCAGCAGCCGTGCAGGCTGCCGGCATTTACAAGGGCCGCATTGGAAGCCAGGCAGATTTTAATGTGATGAGCGATTATCTGTACGCTGCGGCTGATATTGAAAAACAGGCATTCCAGGCGCTTTCAAAAATAAAGTGGCCGGCATGACCAATCCTGCCATCATCATTCAGCAACTGGCATTTCACTATCCCCGGAGGGAGGGAATCTGCTTTAAAAATTTCAATCTCGAAATAGGGGCAGGCGAAAGATTCGGTTTATTTGGTCCGAATGGCGCCGGAAAAACAACCCTGATGAATCTGATGACAGGGCTGCTTACATATTCTACCGGCAGTATACGCCTGCTGGGTCATGAAATAAATCATCATCCCAAATCCATAAACGCCATTTTCGGATTCGTACCACAGGATTTCTCCTTCTATCCGGAATTATCGGCACGGGAAAACCTGGCTTTTTATGGGGCGTGGTACGGACTCGATCGAAAACAAATAAAATACAGAACCGATGAATTGCTCGAGGTGCTGGGACTTTCATCAGTGTCAGATCGTGTATTGCAACATTTTTCCGGAGGAATGAAACGCCGGGTCAACCTGGCCATCGGCGTAATGCATCACCCAAAGGTGTTATTCCTTGATGAACCAACGGTTGGAGTTGATGTGCAGTCGCGGCACGCGATCATCCATTATCTAAAAAAACAAAATGAGTCCGGCACCACGTTAGTGTATACTTCCCATCAGCTGGAAGAGGCCGCCGAACTATGTAATAAAGTCGCGTTGATAGATGATGGAAAAATCATTGCGCACGACAGCCTCGATGGATTGTTGCAGAAACACGGTCACGAAGGCATGGAAGAACTCTTTCTGGAACTCACAGGTAAAAGATTCCGGGATTGATTAATATGCAGATATTAAAAGCCACTATTGTCAAAGACGTAAAAATACTCCTGCGTGACCGGGTGGGTTTGTTCATTATGTTTTTCATGCCCATACTTCTGGTGATTATTATCACAAGCGTTCAGAACAGCACATTTGAGCTGATAAACAACAACAAGATCTCGTTGCTTGTATATAATAAAGACAGTGGCGATCGAGGTGTACAATTGGTAGAAGCGATCCGAAAGATCGGCTTATTCAAAATGCAGTTGTCCGATTCACTCAGTCCTTCGCATGATATCACCGCACAAATGTATAAGAACGATGCGTTGGTTGCCCTTGTGATCCCGGCCAGTTTCTCTTCTTTTATTCAAAATAAAGCCGATGATATCGCATCACACGCACTCAGGGATTCGGACTCTGCCGAAGTTAAAAAAGATAAACTCCCAGTGCTGCCGGACTCCCTGCTGATGTATTATCATCCTGTGATGCAGCCTTCCTTCAGACAATCTATCGAAGGAACCTTACGTAGTTCGGTGCAGGTGATCCAGGGAGAGGCGATCGTTCAAAAATTGTATATAGAAGCAAATCAAAAGGCAATACCACCGGACCTCGAAAAAGAGATCCTTTTTTCTCAACTGCCGATTTCAGAAATACCCGTTTCCAGATCAGGAACCCGCACGATTCCCAATGCATCCCAACATAATGTTCCAGCGTGGACCATTTTTGCTATGTTCTTCATCGTTATATCGCTGGGGGGGACCATGGTGAGAGAAAAAAACAGGGGCAGTTTTATCCGCCTGAAAACTTTGCCGGCGAGTTATCTCCATGCACTTCTTTCTAAACAGATCGTATATCTGATGGTTACCCTGTTACAGGCTGCCGTTATTTTCGCCATCGGCAATAAAATTTTCCCCTTCATCGGCTTGCCGGCACTCCATTTACCAAAAGATATATTGGGACTGTTCCTGGTTACGTTAATAACTGGTTATTGCGCGGTGAGTTATGCCATTTGCGTTGGCGTTTTTGCAAATACCGGTGAACAATCCAATGGATTCGGCGCCATTTCAATTCTCATTCTGGCAGCATTGGGCGGACTGATCGTTCCTTCGTTCGCCATGCCGGCACACCTGCAAAATATACTGCGGATTTCTCCCCTGCACTGGGCACTGGAATCCTATTACGGATTGTTTCTCGAAGGTGGAAAACTGCGTGACATATGGATGAATATTCTATCTTTATTGGGCATCACCCTGCTCATTCAACTTTTCACTCTTTACGGATTAAAGCGGAAAAATTTAATTTAAACAACGATGGAAACAGCTGATTTAAAGCGACAGGTAAAAGAACAAATCATTCACTTCCTAAACCTGACCACAGTGAAACCGGAAGACATTAAGGATGATGAGCCACTATTTGGTGAAGGACTCGGACTGGATTCCATTGACTCGATCGAACTGATCGTACTATTATCCCGCGAATACGGTATCAATATACAGGATCCGAAAGAAGGCAGGAAAATCCTGACCGACATCAATACGATGGTAGACTACATAGAAAAAAACAGAACCAAGTAAACCCCTTCATTTGAGCAGGATCTATATTACAGGCATGGGCCTGATTAGCGCCATTGGGGATTCTGTGAATGAAAACAGGTATTCTCTTAGAAACGAACGAAGTGGGATCGGACATATCCGGTTTTACCAGACTGCTTATGCAGGCAAATTACCCACGGCAGAAGTAAAACATTCAACGGACGAACTAAACAAGAAAATATTTGGTGAAAATGGAAATCCGGCCATTACACGCACTTCATTATTCGCCTTGCACGCAGCAAAGGAAGCCATCCTGGATAGTGGCCTTACAAAAGAAGAAATATCGTCAGCAGACACAGCGCTCGTCGGGGCAACCACCGTTGGTGGCATGTGCCTGACAGATGAATTATATCATGATGCACTGGCAAAGGATCATGGAACGCCTTTTCTTTCTTCTTACGACTACGCTTCCGTAACGATGGCCGTCCAGGAATATTTTGGGATACAGGGGGAAGTAAGTACGATAAACACTGCCTGTTCCTCTTCTGCCAATGCCATTCTTTACGGAGCCAGGCTTATCCGTCATGGTTTTGCAAAACGTGTGATTGTAGGGGGCGCTGAGAGCCTCGCGAAATTTACGATCAACGGATTTAATGCGCTGAACATTCTTTCGTCAAAACCCTGTGCACCGTTCGATCGTAACCGGAGCGGTTTGAACCTGGGAGAGGGAGCCGCTTTTCTTGTTTTGGAAAAAGAAGAAGACATCAGGGGCAAAAATAAATACGCGTTTTTATCAGGATTCGGAAATAAAAATGATGCATACCACCCGTCTTCCAATTCACCGGAGGGAGACGGCCCTTATCTTTCGATGAAAGAAGCGCTGAAATCCGCCGGACTAAACGCAGGAGATATCAATTATATCAACGCACACGGAACCGGCACCGAGAATAATGACGAGACGGAAAGTCGCGCCATGCTGCGGTTGTTTGAAAAAGTGCCTCCGTTTTCTTCAACCAAATCTTTTACAGGACATACGCTGGGCGCGGCCGGCGCCATGGAAGCCGTTTATTCAATTCTCAACCTGGTTCACCAGGAAGTATATCCTTCCTTATCATTTCAAGATCCAATACCTGAAACGGGATTGATACCGGTTCGATTTTTTGCACAGGAGAAAATACTCCACGTGATGTCCAACTCGTTTGGTTTTGGTGGCAATTGCAGTACACTGATATTTTCAAAAACCTGACGATGGCCTATTTTCACCAAACCATATGCATATCTCCGCAAAATAGCTTTCCTGAAACGGATCTGTCGGAACTGAGAGAATCGAAAAATAATCTGCTGCTGGTTACTGAACCTGCTTATACCGGCATACCGCCCGGCATAAAAAGAAGGATGGGCAAATCGGTGCGTATGGCCGTGGGAGCGGCCCTCCCGCTGATCGAAAATTCCCACCCTCCGGATGGCATTGTGATGGCAACGGCCAATGGCGGTATGGAAGATTGTATTAAATTTCTGAACCAGATACTGGAATATAATGAAGGATTGCTGACCCCGGCCAGTTTTGTACAAAGTACATCCAACGCGGCAGCGGCACAGATTGCGCTGGTAACTAAAAATCACCAATACAATATTACCCATGTGCACCGGGGACTCGCTTTTGAAAACGCCCTGGTGGATCTAATCATGTTGTTGGAAGAAAATCCGGAAGCCGGATACCTGATGGGTTGTACAGATGAAATATCTGCATACAACTATAATATTGACCGGCTCGACGGATGGTTCCGCATTGAACCGGTTTCAAACACAGACCTTTTTCAATCGAAATCGAAGGGAACCATCGCTGGCGAGGGATCATTTATGGCCTGGATGAATAACCAGGAGAAAGGAGCAAAGGCAAAATTAGATGCTGTCAAAACAACCCATACCACATCCCCGGAACATGTGTTGAAAACCCTGAACCTGTTCCTTTCCCAAAATTTATCTTATGGTGAGCTGCCGGACCTTTTGATGTCAGGAGAAAACGGAGATGAAAGAATGTCCCCGTATTATGATATAGTGGAATCTCATTTTGCGGATGCTATTCCGGTAACGCGGTTTAAGCATCTTTGCGGTGAATATTGTACGGCTTCATCCTTTGCCTGCTGGCTTTCCATACAGATATTGGAAAACGGGATACTTCCGAACGGGATTATGAAAAATGTCGCTCCTGTAAAACCTATTCGCCGCATACTCATCTATAATAACTTCCGAGGAGAACAGCATTCATTTATATTGATTTCGGCGATAAAGCCGGGAGATTCTTCAATTTGAAGATTTAGAAAATTGAAAATGAAATAAAAACTAAATTGCAGGTGCGGTAAATATCAGCCTTTGGCTGTATACTTTAATACTAACGATGCTACGCCATTCAGGATTTTTCTCTTTACTGCTCATGGGATTTATTTTTATTATAATATCCTGCAATACCAAGCCCGATACTTACCAGGGCTGGCATAGTGTAAATGGCAACGGCAGCGGGAATAAATATTCCAGCCTTGACCAGGTAGATACGACTAATGTGCATTTACTAAAACTCGTGTGGACCTATCACACAGGCGATGTGGACACTGCTGCTCATTCACAGATACAATGCAATCCCATCGTTATAGACGGCACGTTATACGGCACTTCTCCCCAGCAAAAACTATTTGCCCTGGATGCAGAAACAGGAAAGGAGAAATGGGTATACAGGCCGTTCGACAGTGTTCCGGGTGAAAAGAAAATGTTCTTTGCTTTAAATAATAACCGCGGAGTGGCTTACTGGACGGACGGTGTTGATGATGAACGGATCTTTTATACGGCTGGTCCTTTTCTGCGCGCCATTGATGCAAAAACAGGGAAAGCCATCAATTCCTTTGGGAACAATGGCAGAGTAGATTTGCGCGTTGGTCTGGGTGTTGATGCCAGCGATCTTTTTGTTACAGCAACCTCTGCGCCGACCGTTTACAGGGATCTTTTGTTAACAGGCAACCGTGTTTCCGAAAGCATGGATGCCGCGCCTGGTCATATCCGTGCATATAATGTAAGAACCGGAAAACAGGAATGGATCTTTCATACCATTCCATATCCTGGCGAACCGGGATATGAAACCTGGGAAGATAAAGATGCCTGGAAAACCACCGGCGGTGCCAACAACTGGATGGGCATGATCGTTGACCAGAAAACAGGCATTGCCTATATTCCCATAGGATCTGCATCTGCAGATTTCTACGGAGGAAAAAGAAGAGGCGACGACCTGTACTCCGACTGCCTCCTCGCGTTGGATGCGGCTACCGGGAAACGGATCTGGCATTTTCAATACATTCACCACGATGTCTGGGACCGTGATCCATCCTCGGCTCCCGTGCTTCTAACGGTGAAGCACAGTGGAAAAGATATCGATGCGGTTGCACAAACTACCAAGACTGGTTTTGTTTATCTGTTCAACCGCGCTAACGGCGATCCGCTTTTTCCGATTGTCGAAACAGCCGTGGATACGATAACGGAACTGACCGGTGAAAAAATGTCGCCGGTTCAGCCGATTCCACAAAAACCAGCGCCTTTCGTGCGACAATCCATGACCGAAAAAGATATTAATCCATATCTGTCACCGGAAGAATATGCGGATATAAAAACCAAACTCGCCAGCTATCATACCGGCAAAATGTTTACGCCCCAGTCAAAAGAAGGTACGATCATTTTTCCCGGGCTGGATGGTGGTGCAGAATGGGGAGGACCGGCAGTGGATCCAACAGACGCTACATTGTATATCAATGCCAACGAGACGGCCTGGATATTAAAAATGCTGGATGTAGATAACAAATCAAAAGCCGGTGAGAATTATGGTGTTGCCGGTGAGCAGTTATTTAAGCAGAATTGTATGTCATGCCATGGCCCCGACCGGAAAGGAAGTGGAAACTATCCATCCATCCTGGATATAGGTAAAAAAATGAATAAGGACCAGTTTATTCATTTTATCAGCGAGGGAAGGCGGATGATGCCCTCGTTTGCCTTTCTCAAACAACAGGATAAAGAAGCGATCGCATCTTATATCCTGAACCTCAAAGGCGATCGAAAAAAACCATATCATACCGAACTGAGCGAGCAGGAAAAATTCCGGCAGATTCCGTATACCATTTCAGGGTATAATAAATTTCTTACAAATACCGGCCTGCCTGCGCTGGCACCACCCTGGGGAACACTGACTGCGATCGACTTAAACAACGGTGAAGTGAAATGGAGAAATGTGTTGGGTGACAATGAAAAAATATTCGCCCAGCATCCCCCAACGGGAACTGAGAACTATGGCGGTCCTGTGGTCACCGCGGGCGGCTTATTATTTATCGCAGCAACAAAGGACGCGAAGATTCGTGCCTTCAACAGGATTTCCGGTAAACTGTTATGGCAGGCGCAATTGCCTAACGCTGGGTTTGCAACACCGGCAGTGTATGCGATGAACGGCAAACAATATTTGGTGATCGCATGCGGAGGCGGAAAACTTCACACAGATTCAGGAGATAGTTTTGTAGCGTTTGCACTTCCGTGACAGACGTTTTAGGTTTAGAATGCTAAGTCTTTTTTATTTTTCTCATAAAAACCCAAACAACCGGACCAGACAGCACAGCAAGAATGGCGATCTGAGCCGATCGAATATTTTCTGCTGAACCCATCAAAGCGCCGCAAAGTGCAACTCCAAAAACAAGCAACGGGGCGATAAACAAAATAATGAGTCCCTTTTGCTGTAATGGGATACGAAATGGCCGCCCGGCAAGTGGTAATTTTCTCCGAAACATGATCAGTGCGATATATTCCAGCGAGATGCCTGCAGTGTACAAACAGATATCGAGGATAATGAGATCGGCCAACGGCCGCAGGATCAGCAGACTGACGATGCAGGCACAAATAATAATAGAAACATATGGCGTATTAAATTTCGGATGAAGTCTCGTAATGAACTCCGGCAACAGTTTATCCTTACCCATCACAGCCGGCACCCTGGAAACGGACAACAGGACAGCACAGAAAATCCCGAACATACTTGCCATACCGCCGATGGAGAGCATGGCCCCCATCGTGTTTCCGCCAATTAAGGTACCCAGGTACGGAACACCTTGTTCGGCAAATACGGGTCTGGAAATTCCAGTTCGCAACGCCAGGTAAGTGAGCGTGATATAAAAAAGAAAAATAGCCGAGAATGCAAGGAGGATGGCTTTCAGATAGGTTTTCACGGGACGCTGCACTTCTCCTGCATACGTTGTGGCATTATCCCAACCGATAAAATTCCACATGATTATAAAAATGGCCATCCCCAGTGAAGAGCCTGGTGAACGGTCATGAATCACCATAGGAGCCGGATGAATAATACCAGTAACAAATAAAATTAAAAAAGGAATCATTACCGCAAATGTGAGGACCATGGCTGTTTTCCCTACCGGAACTATCCCACGAATATTCAAAAGCGCATTGACCCAGATTACGGCAAGACAAACCGGCACCCGGTACACGTCAATCTGCGGGAAAAAAAAGGCAGCATATTCGATAAAAAATACGGGATAGATGGCGAGGTCTACAAATGTATAGAGCCAGGTCCACCATCCTTCAAAAAAAGCCCAGCGGATACCGAGACCGCTTTTCACCCATTCATAATAACCGCCTTCTACCGGCATCATGCTGTTGAGTTCAAGCACTACGAGAATTGTGGGGATATCCCAGAGTATCGGTACGATGATCAGCAATGGTATGGCATAACTGCCGGCAAAGCCAATGAGCGGTTCAATGCCATAAGGACCACCGGATACGGTAAAAAAAATAACGGCTGCCAGTGGCAGCACGGCGATCTTACGAATGGTGGGAGGGAGGCGGGCCGATCCGGAAATCATGTCTGTAAAATGTCCGCAACAATACAACAAAATTCATGGTGTGATGGAACTGTCAGGCTTTTTTCAATAAAAATATTTCAGTATATTTGCCGCCCTTAGTGCCTGTAATTCAATATTTCAGGTCAGATGGCCCCGTAGCTCAATTGAATAGAGCATTTGACTACGGATCAAAAGGTTTCAGGTTTGAATCCTGACGGGGTCACAGAGCCTTTTCAACAAAGTTGAAAGGGCTTTTTTATATCTGATGATACTAAGGAGGCTTGGTTTAAATGAACCTGCAACGAACTGCTGTTTATCCCCGGTTTCTCCTCAATGGCTCCTCTTTGACTTCTCTTTTGGTCGTCATTGGTATCTCGAAATTGGTATACACGATATGGAGAGAGGGATATTAATTACTTGTTATTATCCGGAATCGCATTCCCGGTTCTGAGGTGGTTCTGAGGGGGCATTGAGGTATCATTGAGGTGTCAATGAGGTCTAATGTCTGTATAAGGTCTCTATAATGTCTCTATAGTGTCTCTATAAGGTGTCTAAGAATTTGCGAAAATTCGTTGTTATTCGTTGTACTCCATTGGCCTGAAAATCATTCTGTTTTTACACCCGAACCATTTTATTATTAACCAGATAGTCATAACTGTCTTTCAGCGCTACGAAAACATCAGTTGCCGTTTTGTCCATCTCCACCACCATCCACTCCGTATTACCGTCTGCCGCTTTCACAATCGCAGGAAAATTCTGTGTGCCTTTGCCCACTGCGGTCATGGGATCGGGATTATCTTTTGGCAACGAATCGTTCCAGACCGCCGGCCCGTCTTTTATGTGAAGCAACTTCGCGCGGCTGCCCATTCGTTTTACGATGGCAGCGGGATCCTGTCCGGCTACTTTCACCCAGTAGGTATCCACTTCAAAAAAGATATCCTTATCCACATGCTCCAGCAATACCTCGTATACAAATCGTCCGCCTACTTTATTGCGATATTCCCACCAGTGATTGTGAAGCCCAAATTGCAACCCATTTAACTTCGCAAATTTTGCGGCCTCGTTGTAAACAGAAACCAGTTCCATGGTTCCTTCCAGCGAACTATATCGTTTGTCCTCCGGCCAACCATGCCAGATCATTTTCTTACAGTTGTATGCGGCAGCCGCATCCAGCATGGCCTGTTTGTGATCCCCAAGAGGAATTTCAATATGCGCCGAGGATACAGATAGTCCTGAATCCTTTATATATTTTGCCGCTTGTTGCACAGAAATCCCTTCGGGCCAAAATGCCGTTTCCACATTTCTGAATCCGATATCGTATACACGTTTCAGTGTTCCGGAAATATCCTTGCTGATTTGGTCCCTTACCGTATATAACTGAACGGATAAGTTTGCCGGATGCCATTCATCCGGGCCGGAAACACTCAACGAATGCAATGGCAAAATTGCACCAAGCGTCCCCAGGCCGCTGATCTCCAAAAAACCGCGTCTGGTAAATATTTTTTTCCGTTCGCGCGAAATAATTTCCGGGTCATTTGCAGAGGCATGTTTTATCTTCATGGATGATGATTTTTTTTATAGCAAACACAACCGAAAATAAGTAAAAACAAAGTATGTCAAACCATTTTGACGCCATAGTGATTGGATCCGGCATCAGTGGGGGGTGGGCCGCTAAGGAACTTTGCGAGGCCGGTATCAAAACAATTGTACTCGAGAGAGGAAGAAATGTGCAGCATATTAAAGATTACCCGACGGCTACAAAACATCCATGGCAGTTTATACATCGCGGCCGCATCCCGGCTGAACTTGAAAAAGAAAATCCCATCATCAGCAAGTGTTATGCATTTGATGAAAGCGCCCAGCACTTTTTTGTCAAGGATAAGGAACATCCTTACATACAGGAAAAACCATTCGACTGGATCCGTGGTTACCAGGTTGGTGGAAAATCTTTGATGTGGGCTCGTGAAACCCAGCGCTGGAGCCGGTTTGAATTTGAGGCACCGGAACGTGACGGGTTCGCAGTTGACTGGCCTATCCGTTATCACGACCTCGCGCCCTGGTATTCACACGTGGAGAGGTTTGCGGGCATCAGCGGAAATAAAGACGGCATCGACAACCTCCCCGACGGAGAATTCCTGCCTCCCTGGGAGTTTAACTGCGTCGAAAAAAGCATGCAGCAGAAGGTCAATTCCTACTATTCAAACAGGCGCATGCTCATGGGTCGCTGCGCGAATCTTACGCAGGCTGGCGAACTTCAGTTGCAGCAGGGGCGAGGTCAATGTCAGGCACGAAACCTCTGCAGTCGTGGCTGCCCCTACGGCGGATACTTCAGTTCAAATTCTTCCACACTTCCCTGGGCCGAAAAAACCGGGAACCTTACACTGCGTCCGGATTCAGTTGTTCATTCCATCATCTATGATGAAAAAAAGGGGAAGGCCACCGGTGTGCGCGTCATTGATGCAAAAACAAAACAAGCCACCGAATATTTTGCGAGGGTCATTTTTGTAAATGCGGCTTGCTTAAACAGTAATCTGGTATTGCTGAATTCAACCTCTAAAAGATTTCCAGCCGGTTTGGGCAACGATCATGATATCCTCGGAAGGTATATTGCCTTTCAAAATTATCGCGGATCACTGTTTGCATCCATCGACGGATTTTCAGACAAGTATTATTATGGAAGAAGGCCCGTGTCCCCGCTAATGCCAAATTTCAGAAACGTTTATAAACAGGAGGAGGATTTTCAGCGCGGATATTTATTGTTCTGGGGAGCCTACCGGAATACGGGAAATGAAAACATTCCCGAAGGCATCGGAGCCGGTTTTAAGAAAACCATGACTGAAGCGGGTCAATGGTCCGCGTACATGTCCATGCAGGGAGAAGTGATTCCCAAAAAGACAAATCACGTGCGCCTCAGTAGTGATCTGAAAGACGAATGGGGTATTCCACAGCTGATTACTTCTGTTGTATACGACGAGAATGACGAAAAAATGATAAAGGATTTTCTGACCCAGGGCGCCGAGATACTCGACAAGGCTGGTTGCAAAAATATCACGCAGCACGACAGTAAACAGGCTCCGGGACTCGATATCCATGAAATGGGCGGTGTTCGTATGGGGAGGGATCCGCGAACTTCCATGTTAAACGAATGGAACCAGGTACATGCCTGCAAAAATGTATTTGTCACCGATGGAGCCTGTATGACGTCTGTCGGAAACCAGAATCCCTCGCTGACATTCATGGCCATCACGGCTAGGGCTGCGCACCATGCCGTTTCGGAATTAAAAAAGAATAACCTGTAGGCCGATTATTTTTACCGGTAAAAAACCCGGTTTTACCGTTTGAAATGATAATATGACCTATATACACTTGTCACTGGAATCTCTGCTCGTTAGTTTTACCTTTATATCGTTAAAATGATCGCATGACACAACCAAAAACGGCAGCAATTCCATTCACCGGGTACCAGAAATTCGCCATTTTTATCCTGGCTATCACGATGTTTACAGTTGTGCTGGATTTTATGGTGATGTCACCGCTCGGGGATATTCTCATGAAATCCCTAAACCTGAAACCGTCCAATTTTGGTCTGGCCGTTTCAGCCTATGCGTTCAGCGCCGGCATTTCGGGACTTCTGACAGCGGGATTTGCGGACAGGTTTGACCGAAAGAAGTTATTACTCTTTTTTTATACCGGTTTTATTGCAGGAACTTTTCTTTGCGGTATTGCCAATACATATCCGCTGCTGGTCGGCGCAAGGATCATAACGGGCATATTTGGAGGTGTGATCGGTTCGATATCCATGGCGATCGTGGCTGACCTGTTTGACCTGCAACACCGCGGACGGGTCATGGGATTT
>Ga0209838_1000036_pt1 | contig 14224 bp, 13 predicted proteins | sample OrgsoiDNA2013047_FD_185797 | JGI IMG/M metagenome (GOLD analysis project Ga0209838, IMG submission 185797) | Permafrost soil microbial communities from the Arctic, to analyse light accelerated degradation of dissolved organic matter (DOM) -... | ecosystem: Environmental > Terrestrial > Soil >... | reverse complement strand
ATTCATTTTTTTTCGAAATGGCAATAGAAAGCCTGGCCTCCATATTTTTCTTGTCAGCGGATCAGATAAAAAATTACCTGAAAGACTACAGAATATTCAATTGGAAAAATGAACCCGGAAGCCGGGGAGCCTATAGCTATTCGCGGGTTGGATTCCGAAACAGCAAGACTGTTTATAGGGAGCCGGTGCAAAATAGGATCTATTTTGCTGGTGAAGCCTGTTATGACGGAGCTCATCCCGGCACGGTGGAGGCAGCGGTCATAAGCGGCCTCGTAACTGCGGGAAATTTTATAAAAGATCTTTCATAAGAATGTGCAAAACAAACCGGATTCTGTGGATAATATTTCCGAAAAAATCTAATCCAGTTTGTACATTCATAAATCAAGAAACCCCCTATGCTATCAGTAGAAACTTCAGCACCCTCAGATAAAGGATTTGTAAGCACCGTCCACGTATTAAAAAACGGAGAAATTATTTATTCATTTCAGGATTTTCTAAAAATAGAGAACCGCTTTTCATGGGTGGATAGAAAATACCTGGTTGGGAAAATCCTTGAATTGCAAAGGAAAACGGACGATCGCAGGAGATCTTTCCTGGTCATTTATGAAGAGGGCAACCAGATCCGCGAATATGTCAATATGGATCAGACTTTTAAGCCGCTTCCTTATTGCTGAGCCTCGCCATCAGTTTCTTCATCTTCTTCTTCAATCAGATCATCATCGAGGTCTTTTCCAAAGAGATCTTTGTCCATGCCTTTTTCCTCAAGAAGTGTTCCTTCATTGTCCTTTTCATCAAGGCTGAGACTGTTTATCGGCAGGTCAATGTCGTAAGACGGATCAAAACTATCCCGTAAAAGTTGTTTTTCCAGCGGGCTTACATTCGCGTCTTCGAGTTCGTTGTCTTCCAGCACATCGTCGCCTTCCTCATCGGCAGAAGAAATAGTTGTATCGCCCGGACGCAGGGCATCATTTTTTCCTGAACGTCTGGCGCCGGGAATATCCTTCAATTCAGGAAGGTTCAATATCGCTTCATCCGGTTTCAGTTTTTCCTGGTCCTCAGGCGAATCTGTAATGTCTGTGTGCAGGTATTCTTTGCTGGTCATATTCATTCTTTACCTTGTATATGTAAAATTTCGTGCCAGTATATTCTCCGGTAAATCGGTGGCATCATAATTTAACGGGTTTAGAAAAATCGATTCATGAAAAAAATACTCATTATTTCTTTTTCAGCGTTACTGTTTATTGTCAGTTCCTGTCATAACAAGGCAAACACGGCACCACAAGCCAGTGGCTCGCCGGATTCAGCCGCAAATAATGGAGTCATCCCTCCATCGGCGGCCCCGGGTAATGCCACAAATTCTTCATTGGCAGATACTGCATATAAAAACAAAGACTCCGTTAAGGGGAAATAGCTCCGGGCATAAGCCTTTTGAGCAGTTCCAGGCAGGCACGGCTGTTATGATAGGGGCATTTCCATATTCCGATCTTATCCTGGTTGGCCATTTTCTTGTTTTCGCTGTCAACACCCCAAAGCCATTCACCCTGGGTCTTGTCAAGTTGATAATGCTTTACAAATTGCCAGGTGTCAAGCAAGGCATTCTTGTAGCCTGGATCGTTCGTCAGTTGCCAGGCATTACAAAAACCAACCAGCGCCTCGGCCTGTGGCCACCAATGCTTTTCCCGTATGAGGGCCATTTTTTTATTATCATACTCATACCATAAACCACCATCCTTATCCAGACCTTCCATCGCTGCGCGAATGATCAAAAGCGCATTTTTCTTTGCAGTGTTTATGGAATCCGCATCACCCGTTGATTCGGAGCAGGCCTGCAGCAACCAGGAAGCTTCCATATCGTGACCATAAGAAATAGTGTTTTCGGCCACCTGCCAGTCATCGCTGAAAAAAAGTCCAAGATGAAAATTTTTCTTATGAATGATTTTACGGTCAAAGATGTCAAGTAAGCCGGTGATGTCATTCTTAAGTTTTACGGCTGGATATATTTCATACAGATTGGCGTATGCCTCTACTACGTGCAGATGGGTATTCATTGTTTTGGAAGAATTCTCATCCTTTCTGCTGAGCCTTTTATCTTCCAGAAATCCCCAGTCCCGCTCAAACGCATCCGTATAGCCACCATGAACGTGATCTCGGCTATATTTTTCAACAAGCTGGTACCATTCAAAACACAATTCCAACGCATGCCCGTTTCGGGTTGCTTTATAATATTCACTCATTCCGTATATCCCAAACGCCTGAGCATAGATTTGCTTATGGCCATCCAGCATCCTGCCGTTGTGATCTACAGACCAGTAAAGACCCCCAAATTCAGGATCCGTGAAAAACATCCGGATATAGTCATACGCCCTTGTCGCAATATCAAGGTAAAGGGGATTGTGATTAAAATTATAAGCTGCTGAAAAAGTCCAGAGGATCCTCGCATTGAGTACAGAGCCCTTGGGCGATTGAAATACTATTTTATTGTTCTCATCTATCTGACCAACAAAACCGCCGGATTCATGATCGATGGAAAACCGCTCCCAGTAGTGCAGAATGTTGTCGAGTTCGTCGTGTATTTCGGCGTATAAAGTATCATTCATGTAACCCGCTTAGACTTTAATCTTTTTTTCCAGTTTCAGGTTCTTGTCGATGAGCAGGTTGACCTGTACAACTGACTGTACGGATGTGAATCCATCGGCCGGAGTATGCATGGCGTAGTCCAGTAGTTTTTCAACACTGCTTACGGCTACATGGATACGCGTATCGGATGTGGCATAGTAAATATATACCGTCCCGTTCTCATCGGCAATCCAGCCATTGGAAAAAGCCACATTTGAAACATCTCCGATCCTTTCTTCGCCTTCAGGAGCCAGGAAATATCCGGCTGGTTTAAATATCTGCTTGGAAGGATCCCGGAGATCCGTAACAAAAATATAAAGCACATATCGAAGCCCGGCAGCCGTATTTCTGACACCATGGGCCAGATGAAGCCAGCCGGCGGAGGTTTTGATCGGCGCGGGACCCTGACCGTTTTTCAATTCATACACGGTATGATATATTTTCCGGTCCATGATGGATTCATGAGTGATGACCGCCTCTTCCATGTTCTCTGCAAGACCGAAACCAATGCCGCCCCCTTTCCCGGCATCGATAAAATTATCCTGCGGCCTGGTATAAAAAGCGTATTTGCCTTTCACGAATTCAGGATGCAATACCACATTTCTTTGTTGGGTCGAAGGGGTGACCAGGTTTTTTAATCTTTCCCAGGTAACCAGGTCCTTTGTACGGGCAATGCCACACTGGGCAACGGCGGCGGACTGATCCCCGTCGGGAGCCGCTGGATCGCGCATTTCAGTACAGAATAATCCGTAGATCCATCCGTCTTCATGTGCTGTCAGCCGGATATCATAGAAATTTGTTTCCTGGTTATTCAAAGCCGGCATAGTGACCGGTCTTTTCCAAAACCGGAACTGATCAATACCGTTGTTACTTTCTGCTATGGCAAAAAATGATTTCCGGTCGACACCTTCCACGCGCGCAACAAGCAGGAATTTGTTTTTCCATTTGATGGCACCAGGATTTAATACAGCATTGATGCCAAACCGTTCCAGGAGAAATGGATTTGTTTTTTCGTTCAGGTCATATCTCCACGAAAGCGGGATGTGGTCGGATGTTAAAACGGGATATTTATAGCGGTCATAAGCGCCCACTCTGTTCAGTTTCACTTTTTTATTTTTCCGTTCAATAATATGTTGCTGGTGTTCTATTAGTTCTTCCTTCCGTTCACAAAATATTTTTTTCATAACGTGCTTCGTTTTTAATTCTCCAGCCTGGACCACCAGGTTTTTTTAAGGATTATAATAATGATGGTTAATATCGCAACCGTAATCAGCAATGGCGCCTTCATCCACAATACCAGGTACATTGGCAGAATCGTCAGGCAGCATTGGGCGATGATGCCAATGACTACGTTAAACATGTCCAGGCCAAAACGACCGTTGGGTTGAAATGCTGGATTTTCCTTCTGCACCAATAACTGTATGGGTTTCCAGAATCCCCAGGGCCTCACGGTTGTATAGAATTTTTTAAGTGTTTCCGTATCTGTGGGCGCTGCAGTAAATGTTCCTATGATGCAACCCGCTATAGATATTAAGAAAAGGAGGGGCCATTTATACAATGGGAGGCCGGGGAATATATAGGGGAAAATCAGAGCCGCCGCTATGCCCGCTGCCATGCCCCAGAAGAATCCATTGGCATTAAACCGCCACCAATACCACTTGAACATATTGGCGGCAATATAACCGCCGTAAAGGGCTCCTACGATCCATTGCAGTACACTGTTCACATTCTTCACAAAAAACCCAAGCAGGATACTCAGTAAAACAACGGCTATACCGACCGCATAATTACGCCGGATGATCTGGCGGTTTGTAGCTTTGGGATTGACATATTTTATATAGATGTCGTTCACCACATAGGCCTGGGCCGCATTGAGCGTTCCCGAAAATGTACTCATAAAAGCACCCAGCAATCCGGTGAACAACAAACCCATAATACCCGCAGGAATAAATTGTATGATAGCCGCCGGAAGTATTTTCTCAAAATCAGTAATCATTCCGACACCTGTGGGAGAAGGAGAGGAGAGATCCAGCTGATGATAGTTTAACAATGCCAGCACAGTTAACCCGATAATCAGTGAATAACGAAGTGGCAACAACACAATGGAAACAAAGCCTGTCATTTTAGAGGCTTCCCTGGGAGAACGGGTTGACAGGATTTTCTGCATATCGTAATTGGGTGCTGGACCTGCCAGGCTTGCAAACACTCCCTTAAAGAGCATCATCATAAAAAAAAATCCGAAAGGGCTGAACCCGTCTTCCTCAATTTTTTTATTCGCATCTGCGATAATCGCCGACCAGTCAAGTCCCAGGTGTTTACCAAAAAACGGATTATGCCACCCGGCCGGCACGTGAAGCGCATGCCCCTGTAAATGAATGACAGCGATAATACCCACGGCAACACAAGCCACCGACAGTATGATGTATTTGATCAGATCGCCGATAACAATGCTGTGCATGCCACCGATCACAGAATAAAATGTGGCGAACAGCGTAAAAACAATGCCATATATATGCGGTACATAGGCTGGTGAAACATGGAAGGGGATATACGGCGCCACCGAACTCCAGGGAATAAAAATTTCCATGAATTTGCCGAGACCTACAAAACCATAGGCCAGGAAACCGAAACAACCCAGCAATGCGAAAACAACCACGCTGATATGAGATGCATTTACTTTCCGATCGGATCCGAAGCGTGTCGCCAGCCATTCTGCGCCTGTTGTCGCATTGGATCTCCTCAACCACTTCGACAAGTACATCATCAGAAATACCTGATTAAAAACCGGCCAGAGCCAGGGTATCCAGATACTCTTCATCCCATAAATAAAACAAAGGGCCACCATCCACATGGTCCCGCTGATATCAAACATGTCAGAGGCATCACTCAGACCCAGCAGATACCAGGGAAGGGATTTTCCGCCCATCAGGTAACTCTCTTTATTTTGCCTGGCTTTTTTTCGCAGCACCCATCCGATCGTAACCATGGATCCCAGATACAGGAGAACAATGCTGATATCGAGCCAGGTTAATTTCATTCTCGTGTTGGTCTTAATTAAAGGTCAGAATAAGCCGTGCGCTGCATCAGGATACTGTCGATATGGGAAACGGAAATCTTATTTTGATACTGGGGATCAGTAGACACCGTTTTCCATTCCGGGCTGTCCCGGAATGCATTCCAATGCTCGTCATGTGTTGCAGCGTTTGGAAAAACGATCATATATACCAGGTTGGGCATACGGCTTCCGCTCAACACGTCTGCATAAAAGACTGCCTGGAAATCCAGTCGTTTGAATAATTTGATTTCACCGCCTGCATTGAACATCTTTACTTTTAAACGATGCAGATTATCAGTCGGACTTTCATAACTCCTCATTTCATATATGGCATCAGGATTTGATTTTAGCGCCGTCGGTATGAGTTTGGGCTGATCCGGAAATGCTTCCAGGATCGTGGATTCAACCCGGACGAATGGCAGATGACTGGTGTCGGCATCGCTGAACGATTTCTCTGCTGCAGCATACACCGGATCAGTTTCTATATTTGATTTTGTTTTGCGCCAAACATCCAGCGAGATATAGGGCACGATCACATAAATCTGTTTCACGGCCGCGGTGTCATTTGAAATGGGTTTGAATACACCGATCTGTTTAATACCCATTCGATGCAGAACAGGCAGGTAGGCCTCTTTCAGGTAATTGTCTGTCGAAGCGACTTGTTCGGCTGATTTTAATTTGTACAACCGGATCTCGTAAATATCTCTCTGTGCATGGGCCTGTAAAAAAATTGCTGTGAACGCTGCCAGACAGCAAAGACGTGCCATTGACTTTTTCATTTGTAGATGTTTTTAGATTTTATCCCGTTCTCAAATAAAACTTTTCCGGAACCGGACATTTTTTTGAAATCGGGTGCGGAAACCGCACCGGGATAAGGTATATAAAACTCTGCATTTCCGGATGATTTTCTGCCTGCATTTCGCCATGCAAGGGCATAGACAATCTGGTGGGATGAAACGGTTGGAAGAAAAACGGTTGTCCACCATGTACTGTCGGGGACCTGGTTATAGCCGAACTCTGTGAGCGCCGGGATCTTATGGTGTGCCGCTGCAATGCTGTCAATCATTCCCAGGTCCTTGTTAAAGAAAGACACAAAGGCTGCATTCTCTTTGAGCGAATTTCCTTGGTATATATCAAAGCCCAGGATATCAATAAATTCATCACCCGGATATCTTTCGACGTATTCATCCCCGCTGCCGAACTTGTCGGTATTAAAAGCGTATAAGAGATTATGAATATTTTTTTCATCCCGGAAATAGTGGATGGAATATTGCCAGAGTTGTTTCATTTCATCGGGACTACATTGATTCTTCCCCCACCAGAACCAACCGCCGTTGAGTTCATGAAACAGGCGAAGGATAACCGGAATATGTTCGCCGTTTTTTCCTTTTAATGTTCCAATAAAATCCGATACCCTGTTCAGCCAGTCGATATACAATGTATTTTTTTCTCCACCGGGTAATATAGACGCTACAGCACCCGGCTTATTATCCCAGGCCGTGGCGCCGCTCAGCGGATTGTTTAAGTGCCAACTCAGTGTAATGACTGCGCCCCGCTCATAAGCTTCCCGAATAAATAAACGGGTTTTTTCAAATGGAACACTGTCGAGGTTAACAGTATGTCCCAGTTCAATTCTTCCCAGATCAAAGCCAAAAAGGGCAGGATATTGTCCGGTTACATCCCTGGCGTCACTTCGTCCTGCCACATATTTCCAGCCCACGCCATAACAGGGATCGTCCTGGTGGCCGAACAGGATATTTTTCCCGATGAGTCCGTACAAATTTTTATAAAGCGCCCTGGTTTCTGCAGTCGCTGATTTGTCGCTGCAGTCCTGGCCAAACAGACCCTGCAGGGAACAGCAGAGCAGCAGTAAGTAGTTGGAAAATACTTTCAGATTCATATAGCAGGCATGTTATCCAAAGCTATTTTTCATAACCACTTTAAATAAATACTATATTAGCTTTTAGTAGTATTATTTTAGGCAGGAAATGAATGCGCTACCGCCTTACTCCCTCCCAGTAAGGGTATGGTGACACCCTGATCTATTAAAATATATACATCTTTATAATACTTTTTTTACTTTTAGTATGAATCCCGGGATCCGTATGAAATGTTTCTCAACCGGGATCGTTTCAAACATGAAAAAGAATTTGCTTAGGGAAATTACACCGTTGACGCAGAATGATTGTTTCACCCTGTTTTCCCGTGTAAAAACAGGCTTTGATTTTCCTCTTCACTATCATGAAGAATTCGAGTTGAATTTTATCCGTGGCGCAAAAGGAGCGGCACGCGTGGTGGGGGATCATATGGAAGAAATCGGGGATCTCGAACTGGTGCTCATCGGCCCGAACCTCCAGCACGCATGGTTTAATCACCAGTGCAAATCAAAGGACATTCATGAAATCACCATCCAGTTTCACAAAGATTTGTTCGATGACAAACTACTGCGCCGCAATCAGCTCAGTTTTTTAAAAAATATGTTCGACAAATCGGTGCGCGGCATTTTATTTCCAAAAGAAACCATACAGACAGTCGCCCCGCGTATCGTGGAGCTGAATCAGAAACATGGTTTTGATTCCGTACTTGAGCTGGTTTCTATTTTGCACGACCTTTCTATTTCCCGCAACCTTCGCATACTGTCCGATTCCACATTTGTCAATGAGCAGACTAAGTATAACAGCCGCCGGATAGAAAAAACGTTCGACTACATGAATAAGAACTTTGACAAGACCATTACGTTATCGGAGGTTTCCCGATTGGCAAATATGTCCGATGTTTCTTTCAGCCGGTTCTTCAGGCAGCGGACAGGAAATACTTTTGTCGACAGCCTCACGGAAATCCGGCTGGGCCATGCGAGCCGCATCCTGATCGAATCCACCCATTCGATCGCGGAAGTGGCTTACCATTGCGGGTTTAATAATATCTCTAATTTCAACCGCATTTTCAAAAGAAAAAAAGGTTGTACGCCACGGGAATTCAGGGAAAGTTTTTCCGGAACTAGGATTTTTATTTGATCTCATTTTAACCATCTTTGCACTTCAACTTATTTCACCATGAGTTATTCATTCCAGGAAAAACGTTACGAGAAAATGCAATATCGCCGTACAGGCAGGAGCGGTCTCATGTTGCCAGCCGTATCCCTCGGACTCTGGCATAATTTCGGTGATATAGATAGCCAGCAGAACGCACGCGATATACTACGCCTGGCTTTTGATAACGGCATCACACATTTTGACCTTGCTAATAATTACGGACCACCCGGTGGTTCCGCCGAAGAAAATTTTGGAAAGATCTTTAGACAGGATTTTAAAGATCACCGTGATGAGCTGATCATTTCAAGCAAAGCAGGCTGGGGCATGTGGCCGGGTCCCTATGGCGATCACGGTTCAAGAAAGTATTTGATCGCGAGCCTGGATCAGAGCCTCAAAAGAATGGGATTGGAATACGTTGATATCTTTTATCACCACAGGCCCGATCCGGATACGCCAATCGAAGAAAGTATGGGCGCATTGGATCAGATCGTTCGCCAGGGTAAAGCGCTTTATGTTGGAATTTCAAGCTATCAGCCGGAAGAAACCAGGAAGGCCGTGAAAATATTAAGAGAACTCGGCACACCCTGTTTAATCCATCAACCAAAATACTCCATGTTTGAGCGCTGGGTGGAAGACGGATTGCTGGATACGCTCGAAAAAGAAGGAGTCGGTTGTATAAGTTTCAGTCCGTTGGCCCAGGGGCTGCTCTCTGATAAGTATCTTAAAGGTATTCCCGAAGACTCACGTGCTTCCAGTCATCGGGGCAATGGCGCTATTGAGGAATCTGCCATTACACCGGATCGTATTGCAAGAGCGGTCAAACTAAATGACATTGCAAAACGTCGTGGACAGAGTCTCGCACAACTGGCCCTCGCCTGGGTTCTTCGTCACAAAGTGGTTACATCCGTTCTGATTGGCGTAAGCAAAACCCAGCAGGTAACGGATTCCATAAAATGTCTGGATAATCTTGCGTTTACAACAGAAGAACTAAAAGAGATAGACAATATTCTGAAATAATTTTTCCATTCAGGAATTTAAAACGCTTCCCCAAGATTTACAAAGAACCCATGCGATCCTTGCCTGCCCCAGCCATAGTCGATGGAAATATTGGTGCGTGAATATTTGTTCAGCTTGACCCGTAAACCCAGTCCGCCTGCGGGTGCGGGCGATCCGAAATTCCAGGTATTGATTTCAGAGAATGATTCAAAATTTGTAAAAACCACCATGCCGAATAATCCGTTACGGCTAAGCTGGATCCTGTATTCGGCTTCTGCGTCCAGCATATTGTTACTGCGGAACCTTCCCTGGATATATCCTCTGCCGGTATTAAATGTTTTGTCCCAACCCGTGCTGGGCAGCATTAGATAAGGAGGCTTCCCTGAAAAAGTCAGCCAGTTATAACTCCATACTGCAAAAACATTATTTGAGCTGGCGGGAAAACGAAAATATCCGCGCCATTCAGCCATCAGTGATTTCCAGTTATTATCGGAACCAAGAAATGTAAATCTCGGTATGAATAGAATGCTCGTGTAATTACCACCGTACGGATTAATCGGATTGTCCCGCGTATCCCTGATGATATTCAGGGAGATTCCCGAAGAAAGAGAAGTGGCCATAGATCCATATTTCTCAAAATCTGTCTCCGTGCCCGTCTTCGGATATTTTTCCCTGATTTTCCAGAAATAGTCCAGTGCATAACCTCCTCCGATAAAAATATTCGGCAAAATATTAAGCAAAATGGATTCATGAAATTTTAAATACCGGAAAGTCAACAGGGTGGAATCCTGCGGGCCCGTATTCATTCCCAGTCCATATGTGTATGAAGGATACTTCAGATAACGCCAGTCTGCAACCAGGATGGTTTTATTATTATTAAAATAAAGAACTGCCTGTAGAGGCAATATGAGTTGTTCATACTGCGAAAAGGAAACACTGGTCGCGATCGTGGAAGGTGCACTGGAATCACTCTCGTGTCTATATTTTTTGTAAATAACTGCGTTGGTGCTTACCACGGCAGCAAACCCAGTCTGCAGGGTGTACCCGATGGCTGGAAATACGCCGATTTGCACATGACTCTTCTTACGTTCGGCCAATGCCTTTTTTGAATCCTTGTGCATAATATGGCTGACAATTTCAGTCAGATCCTTCAGGCTGTCAATCGGTACATAATTCCATGGAGTCTGAGCACAGACACAACATGGAAGGAAAAGGACGATGGAAAAAAAGGCGAGGCCGAGCCGCATCAGAAATTTTCTTTTGATCCGGAACTTTATACGGTTCATCATGCGGGCAGAACCTGTTTTTTAAAGTTCAGGGACAGACTTAAAGAATTAAATTTTAAAAAGGAAAGATACCGGATTCGCTTTAGAGCGCGGCTCTTTCTCCGGAAATCCTCTATTAAATCATCCTGAACTTTATTTCCCCGGATAACTTTTATACAGGAAATCCAGTATTTCTTTATCCGGCAACAACCGGCCGACCGTTGAATCACCGAAAAGCATGGAATTCGGAGCACGATTTGAAAAAGCACCCCATGCAGGAAGGCCCGGCTGGTTTGGATTACCGGTTTTTACAAATTGTATCCAGTATGCCGACATCTGTTTTTCGAGCCTGCGGTCCACGGCCTGCCAGCTTCGCTGAATACTATCGAGGTTGTGCAGGGCATATCCTATTTCTGCCGTATGGTACGCGCCAAATCTTTTCTTATCGCCATCTGCAGGTGGCTTCCGCGTAAAGGAATACAGAAATGTTTTTTCGTTTGTATGTTCATTTTGTTTCATCGCCCATTGATACTGTGAGAGACCAATGGTCTTGTCAACGCTTAGCGCAATCTGCGATTTCGTGGATTCTGAATCGGTATCGAACGGAAAATATTTTTTAAAGAGATTCGAATCAGAACCAAAGTCCTTTATCTGTTTCGCAAAATTTTCCCTGCTTGCGATGCCCAGCAAAAACCCTTCGTCACCATTCCATCCTGTCAGCAGCGGAACATGGGTCTGTTTGCCATTCTTATAGGCATCTGCAACTGAAACGGGCATGATATAACCATCCACAATGGGAGAGAAGAAACCGGACGCATTTTTTAGCAGTTTTTCAGCTGTCATGGCACGCAGCGTAGCGAGATCGCCGGCATTTAATTTATCAGCGATATGTTCACCTTCTTTTTCAGCGTCTGCCAGCGACCGCATTCTGAGCAATGGATTTTCGAGAACAAGAGAACCGCTTTCGCCGATCGCGCCACGGAACAGTCCCGTGGCGGACGGAGAAGTCATCAGGCAATTTACACTGGCAGAGCCGGCGGATTGTCCGGCTATCGTGACACGGTCCGGATCGCCGCCAAAAGCACGGATATTTTTTTTCACCCAGGTCAATGCAGCGATCTGATCCATCAGCGCATAATTCCCTGAACTGTGATGGGGCGATTCAGCTGTTAACGCAGGGTGGGCGAGAAACCCAAAAATACCCAGCCGGTAGTTGAAAGAAACAAAAATAATTCCCTGGTTCGCGAGAGATTCTCCCGAATATCCCGCCGCGGCGGCGCCCCCGGTCATAAACCCACCCCCGTATATCCATACCAGGACGGGTCTTTTTTCTTCAGGCGATTTGGCGGCCGTCCATACATTCAGGTAAAGACAATCCTCGCTCAGTGGCAGTTGCGGCACAACAAATTCCGGCCCGATCATGAAGAAAGACACAGGCTTTGGCTGCATGGGACTGGGCCCAAACGCCACACACTCTTTGATGCCTTCCCATGGAATGACAGGCTGTGGCGCTTTCCAGCGCAGATCACCCACAGGCGCCGATGCAAACGGGATACCCTTATAAGCGTATATACCGGTTCGTGCATTACAATACCCGTGGATCAGGCCGCTTTCAATATGAACCGTTCTGGCTGGCGGTGCGCTCCTTTCACGCATGGCCATCAACGTTAGCAGGCCGGCGCAAATCAGGGATAAGGCAGTGATTTTAAAATGCATATGAAAATTGAGATAAATGTACTATCTTTGTGTTTCTGTATGTTATGACTTTTACTGCGTTTTCTTCTGCTTTCTATTTTCTGCAGCAGTTTCCCCAGATCAGGTATAACGTAAGGCAGGTAAAGTACCCTCTCAACAGCGGTAGCCTTACCACATTGTTTATTTAATATTTTACAAATTGTTATTCTCAGAATTGGGCTTAATTGAGCCCTTACAAAAAGCTGTGGCCCATGAAGGCTACACAATCCCCACACCCATTCAGGAACAAGCCATACCCTTCGTTTTAGCCGGAAGGGATATTTTGGGATGTGCTCAGACCGGTACCGGAAAAACCGCTTCTTTTGTGCTGCCGTTATTACAGCGCATGCACGAACAGAAACAGGCATCCGGCCAGACAGGCCACCAGTTAAAGGCCCTTATTTTAACACCCACCCGTGAACTCGCCACACAGATCCATGAATCCATCGAAACTTATGGAAGGTTTCTGAAACTGAAATCCGTGGTGATCTTTGGAGGTGTTTCACAATCCAGACAGGTTTCGGACCTGCGCCGCGGCTGCGATTTTATCGTCGCCACGCCAGGAAGACTGATGGACCTGATGAACCAGAACTATATTGTTCTGAACGGTATTGAATATTTTGTGCTGGATGAAGCAGATCGCATGCTTGACATGGGATTTGTTCATGACGTAAAAAGAATTATAACACGTCTTCCTAAAAAAAGACAGACTTTATTTTTCTCGGCAACCATGCCGCCGGCCATTCAATCGCTTGTACAGGCTATTCTGACCAACCCCGTTGAAATTACAGTTACACCGGAATCGACAACCGCAGAACTGGTGGATCAGAAATTATATTATGTTCAGAAAAATGAAAAACGCGCACTGCTGCATCATTTATTGAAGTCAACGCCACGCGAAAGCGTACTGGTGTTTACAAGAACCAAACATGGTGCGGACCGCGTAGCCCGCGATTTGAATCATGCAGGATTTAACGCAACCGCCATACATGGTGATAAAACACAACAGGCGCGCGAACGATCCCTGCAGGGATTTAAAGACGGAAAAATGCAGATACTGGTGGCCACTGATATAGCGGCCCGTGGTATCGACATCGACGATCTCGGTCTGGTGGTAAACTTCGATCTGCCGAATATTCCCGAATCCTATGTTCACCGGATCGGAAGAACCGGCCGTGCAGGTGCATTTGGAAAAGCCATTTCCTTCTGCGATTTCGAAGAAAAGATTTATCTGAAAGACATTCAGAAATTTATTGGCCAGGTGGTGCCGGTTGAAAAGGATCATCCTTTTCATCAGGTCATGATGGAACCATTATCCGTTGCCAGTTCACCTGCTTCTTCCGGACGCAGCATGGGCGGCGGCAAACGGTATGGTCGTAAATTCTCTCAACGATAAACGGCTAATGTAGAGAATATAAGGAATGTAGGAAATGTACAGAATGTAATAGATTCATTAAATACATTTTCTACATTTCTAATTTATATACATTCCTTACATTATTTACATTCCCTACATTTACTACATT
>Ga0209838_1000033_pt1 | contig 15005 bp, 13 predicted proteins | sample OrgsoiDNA2013047_FD_185797 | JGI IMG/M metagenome (GOLD analysis project Ga0209838, IMG submission 185797) | Permafrost soil microbial communities from the Arctic, to analyse light accelerated degradation of dissolved organic matter (DOM) -... | ecosystem: Environmental > Terrestrial > Soil >... | reverse complement strand
AAATCATTGTATCATGCCCTGGTGAAGGAGCATCTTGACAAGCACATGCAAATGCCCGTGCAGGAAGTGGAGGATGAACTGATGAAAGAAATCCAGTAAGGGCAGGCCTTTTACGATTTCTTGAAATCTGCATCGATGGTGATATCCACATCTTTAGGTAAACGCTGCGTGAATTTTGAACCCCGGCTTGCATTATAGAGCGATAAAAGCTACTTTAGCGACTTAATTCATTGAATATTACAGGGCTATCCAAGGGCCGCCGAAAAGGGGAGATCTGCATCTTACAATCCAATTCCAGGTGTTTAAAAAAAACCCTCAGACATGGATTCATTTAAGACGCTTTCCATCATTATTCCTGCTTTTAATGAGGCAAAAACCATACACCTGATCCTGAATCGCGTGTATGAAGTTCAACTGATTTCAGATTTACAGAAAGAAGTTATACTGGTAAATGATTGTTCAACCGATAATACAGAAGAAGTTCTGTTAAGATATGGAGCTGAACATCCTGACATGAATCTGCAATATTTTAAGCACGAAGTGAATCAGGGAAAGGGGGCCGCTATCCACACGGGAATAAAAAAAGCAACTGGTGAATACCTTGTTATTCAGGATGCGGACCTGGAATATGATCCTGAGGAATTTAATAAGCTGCTCAAACCTGTATTACGCGGTTCCGCCGATGTGGTATTTGGCTCGCGTTTTTCAGGTGGCAATCCACATCGCATCCTTTTCTACTGGCACTCCATCGGAAATAAAGTGTTAACGTGGCTAAGCAATATGCTTACCAATCTCAACCTTACCGATATGGAAACCTGCTATAAACTTTGCAAGACAAGCATCATACAGCAAATTGATTTGAAAGAAAAACGTTTTGGATTTGAACCGGAGATAACAGCTAAACTGGCCCGCTTTCCGGAGATCCGTATCTATGAAGTCGGGATATCTTACTATGGCAGAACCTACCGGGAAGGGAAAAAAATCGGTTGGAAGGACGGATTCCGCGCTATCTATTGTATTGTGAAATATAATTTATTTCGATGATGGAAGCCCAGGAACAATCCGATCCGACGGGGTTTGAAACCCTGGAAGCCTTTTCCAAAGCTGGTGCCATCAATCAATGGTTATATGATAAAATAAAAGTATTTGCACAGGGCCAGATACTTGAAATAGGTAGTGGGATTGGAAATATTTCAGCCCACTTATTAAAGGATCAGCCAACCGTTTCACTGAGTGATCTTCGTCCCGAATACTGCCGGCTGCTTGAAACGAAATTTGCCGGTCATCCACATTTGCAGGGTATTTATGAAATGGATCTCGCGCTGCCGGATTTCAATGTGAAAAATTCAGAACTCCTTGGAAAATTTGACACAGTCATAGCGCTGAATGTTGTTGAACATATTGAACATGATGCGCTGGCAATACATAACGCCTGGCAACTTCTACGAAAAAATGGTAAGCTGGTGATTCTGGTTCCGGCGGGACCCTGGCTATACAATTCACTGGACCGTGAACTCGGTCACTATAAAAGGTATACAAAAAAAGGATTGAATAATTTAATGGAATCTGAAGGATTCAGAGTGCAGGATAGCCGGTATTTTAACGCGGCGGCTATTGCGGGATGGTGGTTCTCCGGGCATATGCTCCGCGAAAAAATAATCACATCCACCAAACTGAACGTATATAATCAGCTCGTTCCGCTTTTCAGAATAGCAGATTGGTTTATTGCACCTTTTACCGGAGTATCCGTAATATCAATGGGTGTTAAAGATGTAAATTGAGGCCGATGAGGAATTTCGATACTTATCCTTTGCCTGGCGAAAAGCAAGCCCGCCTGTTGCAGTGGATCGTGGGCATTCTGGGAATCCTGTTTTTTTTGAACTGTTTCACACCGCTGAGACTGCATTATGATATGCTCCGGTATTTTTCAATCAAAGATTGCATGGAGTCAAAATGTCCACCGGGAGCGGATCCCAACGATTATCTGCCGATAGGGTATACCGCGTTGCTGTTACTATTTTCAAAACTTGGCATACTGAAATCCTTTTCGCTCGTTTTTGTGAATTGCCTCTACCTGGCCGGTGGATTATATTTCGTAAGAAAAATTTTCCGATATATCCGGTCGCCTTTTTTTCTTTTTATCCTCGTACTGCTGAACTGGACGATTATTAAGTTTGTCATGCACCCCCTGTCTGAACTTCAGTACATGTTTTTTTCGTTAGCTAGTTTATATGCGTATTGTCAGTTTGTACTCAATAAGAAAATCCGGAATCTTGTACTGGCACTCCTGTTAGCCGGCGTTGCATTCCTGACCCGTACGATTGGTATCGTGCTGGTGGCCGCTTTGTTTTCTGCGCTGATATGGGAATACAGAAAGCAACTGGCCGGACTCATCCGGAAAAACAGGATCCTGTTGGGAGTGTTTGCTCTCTTGATTGTCCTGTTGATTATATTTTCCAGACAGCTGGGTCTCAACCATTATTTAAGTGCGATCCCCAGGCAATTCCAGGGAGGTCTTCGATTCTCCGATGTTTTAGTCTGGCATTTTTCAGAGTGGGGAGAAATCCTGATTAATGCACCCCGCGTTAAAGCGGGAACTATGCTGCCTGTGCCATATGGCGATTGGATATTTTTCGTATTCGGATTGCTGGGGATCTGCGTATTTATCTATATCTGTTTTATTAAGAAAAACAGTATCCCGTTTGTAATAAAGGCCTATCTCTTTTTTTATATTCTCCTCATGTTTAACTGGCCTTTTCCCGATCCGAGATTTTGGGTACCGGTGGTACCTCTCATTGCGGCCGTGGTCGGCCAGTTTTCGTTTTCACAAAATCGTTTAAGCAGATTATTCTCGACTTTTTATTTCCTGTTTTATCTGATCATTGGAATCACTGCCCTGGGATATATGACATATACCTCCTTCAATAAAAGAGAGCTTGCCAAAACGCAGGCGAAAGGTGTTTTCAGGAATGAATACGAAATGCATTTCTTCGGAAAAACCTTATCGGATACGGTCACCCGAGTAGATCCTAATCTGGTTAATTTTTTAAATAAATACGATAAATAAGATTGGACTTGTCAATTTTTGGATCCCGACAGTAACTGCTGCACCTGCTCGAATGGCATCGCTTTTAGTTCCTGTATCGTGTAGCCTTTTATTTTCTTGTCGATGGAATTCGTGCGCGCCACCAGGGTCCCGGGAATCGTCACATAACGGTATGGAAGGCCTGTAAAATCATTTCCCGCAACAATATTTATTTGGCCGATTGAATAGTCTTCAATCATAATTGAGCTCAATCCTGAGACCGGGACGATATGGTAGGTACCATCCTGTTCCTGAAAATTAACATAGGTAAGAATAACCCCGCTGTCCAGGATGGCTTTTGTAAGGGAAGGAGCTGCCAGGGTGTCTCCAAAGGCAGTGTCAACCGGGTTATACGTAAAATTCAGACTTATCCATGCAGAATACACCACGCTGTCTGGCCCGGCAGTTCCTGCGGGTCCGGTAGCTCCGGCTGGTCCGGTACTTCCTTTACTACAACTTGTCAAACCAATAACAACGACCGTAGCTACAGCCAGAAGACTTCTGAGGGTTTTCATCTTTAATTATTTAATTATATGAGTGAATGAACGGGTTATGGCCAAATATAAATTATTTCTGTCAACGACCTGTTTCCGGCCTTCATTTTATTGAATACGGGAAACAGGTTAACGGGTTGCCTCCGGCACACTATCCGGCGTCCGGAACCTTATCTTTATGTCTCCATAAATGAAGACAGGCAAAAGTGCGGTAAGGGCTCCACCTGGACGAGATTCTCAACATATCCTCCCGTAATTTTTTTTTATCTGTTTTGTCCAGTTTATAGATATCGATCATAGACAGTTGTATGCCCAGGTCGTCCAGGGCAATCACGTCTTCCCTGCCCATGGTGAACATCAACATCATTTCTGCGGTCCATCTTCCCACACCTTTAATTTTTGTAAGCTGTTCAATTACTTCTTCGTTATTCATTTTACCGAATACTTTATAGTCCATGCCAAACTCAATCGCAAACTTTGCTACGTTGTGCAGGTAATTTGCCTTGGCACCGGACAATCCTATAGAGCGAAGTGTTTCATGAGGTGTTGAAAGAATTTGTTCCGGGCTTGGTATTCCGTGAAACAATTTCATAAACCTTTTGCGTATGGTTGCTGCAACTTTTGTTGATAGTTGCTGACCCATGATACTATTGCAAAGGTGAAGATAAATATGCCTGCGTTTGGACAGGATGAAAGGTTCCCGCCCTTCTAACAACCTGGCCAATTTTTTGTCTTTTGAGAGATGGGAAATGTAGGAAGAATGATCGATGGCCATATTTGTAAATTAATACGTTTAACGGTCCAGCAATTCATCAATCTTAAATAACACTCCGTTCAATGCCATGGTATTAATAGAAACGACATTCGAGACAAAAGGACTGAATTGTACCTGCACCTGGGCCTGTAATCCGGGGATAATAAAAAGCAGGGTACTGTCACTAACAGTATTAAATGTGCTGCTATCCGATATATCGTAGCTAAAAAGACGTTGAGGGATAAGGCTCAATAAAACGATGGATCGAAGGCTGTCCGGGTTTGCGGCATTCAGGTCAGCCGGAGAATTATATCCAAGTTTTCTGAATGCATCATTGTCCGGTGCAAGAAAAGTAAAGGGGCCTCCGGTTGAAAGCGTATTTTTCAGGCTATCCGGAAGCGGAGTTGCCAGTATGATGGCCTGATTTAAAAAACTCAGCGATGTATCAACGGACACCAGTTGTTCCAGTGTTTGTTGAGGAGGAATTAAAACGTTTTGCAACGCAATCAGGACACCATTACTTGCTGTGAGTTCCGAATTGGCAGTCTGGTAACCATTCACAAAAGTTCTGTTTGAATCTCCCGAAATAAAAACGGAATCGCCATTGGCCATCACCAGTTTCTCTTCTATTTTCCCAATAAAGGATTCCGTCGTCAGTGCCGTGCCTGCATAGGTCTGGTAAAGTACCCAGCTCTTTGCCTGGTCGGAGGTAAATCCATTTATCACATTCAGGCCGAACCCCGCCTGATTACAGGCAAGATCGGTTGGTACAAAAAGTGTGAATATAGCAGCACTGTTGAATACCGTGTCGAGTCCGGCCTTCATCACGGCCGCATGAAATATTGTGGTATTGCTGGCGTTGGCTAAAACAAAAGAGAGGGTAGAGGAATTTGCATTCGTACCGGGATTATTGTTTTTATTACATGCAAAAACAGAAACCAGTATGATTCCGGCCGTTAGAGAACATATTCGGGATCCTGTAAATAATTTTTTCATTTGGGACATGGTTAAATAATGTTCGGGTATTTATCATTCCATATTAAAGCTGACACGGCCATCTTTTTCATCTTTCAGGGAAATGCCGATTTCCATCAGTTGTTTTCGTATTCGGTCCGAAGTCTGATAGTCCTTTTTAACTTTGGCTTCCTGACGGATATCAATCAGCAGTTTCATGATGCCATCGAGTTTATCAGAGCCGTTTTGGGATTCATCCCTGAGTCCAAGCACATCCTCCAGGAATGTTTTAAACTGAGCCTGCACGTAAGACAGGGTTTCGGCGGAAAGGGTTGCCTTTTCCAGGTCACCACTCCGAAAGGAATTGATATGATTTACGAGCTGAAACATATTGGCCAGTACTTTGGCCGTATTGAAATCATCGTTCATGAAATCATCCATTTCATGACAGAGGGCATTAAACTGTTTCTCCACGGATTCATCTGTTTTTTTAGACGGGTCCGTTTTCATTTTTAACAGTTCCTGGTATGCATCCCATAATCTTTTCAGACCCTTTTCTGCTGCCTGCAGCGCTTCATTTCCGAAATCCAGCGTGCTCCGGTATTGAGTCTGTAGAATGAAAAACCGGATAGTCATCGGGTGATAGGCCTGCGCGAGCAAGGGACTGTTACCTGAAAACATATCGGTCAGTCGTATCACATTATTATAACTCTTACCCATCTTTTTCCCATTGATGGTAATCATGTTGTTGTGGATCCAATAACGCGCAGCGATCTGTTGGTTGCAGATCATGCTCTGGGCAATCTCACTCTCATGGTGTGGAAACATGAGATCCATTCCGCCGCCATGAATGTCGAACTGTGCCCCGAGGTATTTTGTACTCATCGCGGAACATTCAATGTGCCAGCCGGGAAAGCCTTCTCCCCATGGACTATTCCATCTCATGATATGTCCGGGTGGCGCTGATTTCCAAAGCGCAAAATCCTGTCTGTTCCTTTTCTCTTCCTGGCTTTCAAGGTCTCTGGTGGTTTCGAGCAACTCATCCAGTTTTCGGCCGCTAAGTTTTCCATAGGGATATTTCCCGGCGTATTTTTTTACGTCAAAATAAACCGAGCCATTGACAGCATATGCATATCCTGCTGCAATGATTTGCTGGATCATGTTGATTTGTTCAACGATATGACCGGTGGCAGTCGGCTCAATACTTGGTTCCAGGTTGTTGAACTGGCGCATGGCCCAATGGAACAGGTTCGTATATTTTTGCACGAGCTCCATGGGTTCAAGCTTTTCGATCACCGCTTTTTTAGAAATCTTGTCCTCCGCTTCCCGTCCTTCTTCTTCAAAATGGCCGGCATCGGTGATATTCCGGACGTAGCGTACTTTATATCCCAGGTGAAGCAGGTAGCGATAGATAATATCGAAAGTGATAAACCCGCGGGCGTGGCCGAGATGGCTCTCACCACTGACCGTAGGACCGCAAACATACATGCCCACATGATGGGGCGTGATGGGAATGAATTCTTCCTTCTGTCTTGTATATGAATTATAAACTTTTAAGTTACTCATGCCTTCGTTCAAATATAAACATTTATCGCTTTCTGTCCTGCAGTTGCAGGTCGGTGAGTATTGCGTGGTGGTCAGAATAAGGAGAAGTAACCCTCATCGTTTGCACGACGACAAATTCCTGTGATGGAAGAATATAATCAATGCGGAGGGTTGGTGAAATATGGATATAACTTCTTCCGATTCCAAAACATTTTTTTATAAAGGCATCCTGCAGGTCTCCGCGGATATGAAAATAGGTATAGGAATTCGGAACATCGTTGAAATCTCCGCAGATAACATGTGGATAAGGGCTTGCGTCAAGATGTTTCCTGACGGTATCGGCCTGGTAGCCACGCAGACCCAACGCAAGTTTTAATTTTTTTGCCAGCGAGCGGGAAGCCAGCAATATGCTGTCATCTGCATTGCGTATGATCTCCACGTTTCTGAAATCGTTTGTTTTGAACAAAACCGATTGAAGGTGGGTTGTAAATACCCGTATTATTTTGCCGTTCACATTGATATCGGCTGCAATAAGGCTTTCTGTTTTTTGCAGCGTATCCGAATTGTAATGTGTTTGTGAGGTTGCAACGATCGGATATTTAGAAAATATGACGACACCCGTTTCATATTTAAGCTGGTGGTTATGATAGTCTCTGGAGAATAAAAAATAGGGGAAGTCCAGTTGCCCGCAGATATACCTTATATTGGATTTTGCCGAGTCTAAAGGCTCATAAAATTCCTGGAAACAAACGATATCCGCGTGTTGTTTTTTCACCAGGTCAAGCATGAGCAGCCGGTGCCCCGAGGTGCCTATTTTTTTTGTGCTGAATTCATCCCAACGGCGTACGTTCCATGTCATCAGGCGGATGCTGGCAGAATCTTTATAAGTAAAATCATGTTTCGCCAAGCTGAAACCGAAGAAAGAGTGAACATTCTGCCATCCCGCCACGAGGCAGATAAGTGAAATCAGGATATAGCGGGAGCAGACGAATAGCCAGAAAAAAATAAAAAGTAATAATAAAAGAAGGAGTAGTGGAAAAAGAAATGCAAGCAGCGAAATAAACCACCATTTGTCAGGATGTAAAAATGAATTACAACAGGCAAGCAGGAATAGCAGACCGATTGCAACGTTCAGGAAAATGAAAAATCGTTTGGCAAATTTCCGCAATGACAACATGAGGAAGAATCATTTAATTTACAAATCTTCCTCTTCGGCGGCCCGTTTAAGGATTTCTTTTTCCTCACTGGTAAGATAGCGATAACCCTGCTGGTTGATCTTATCGAGTATTTCATCGATTCTTTTCTGGGTGATAATAGGAATCTTTTTATAAGGTTGCGTGCCCGCAACATTATAATAGAATTCATCCTTTTTATTTTTTGGCTTTTTCTTTTTCTCAGGATTGAACAGATTGCCGAACCAATCGAAGAACTCGTTGATCCAAACACTGCCATCTCGTCCCCTGCGCAACTGGTAAATGAACAGGAATCCTATTCCGGCTGCTCCCGCATAAGCCAGGTATGTGGCTATATCGCTATTGCCGACTCCGGAAAAATTCAGAAGAAGAAAGATCAGGGTCAGAATCCATAATGGTATACCTCCGCTGATCATGGGAAATATCCTGTAATCCGGAGACACGACGGTAGTCGCAACGGCTACGGCCGCTATGGAACAATTCGCGGCTGCCAGGGTATCTGTATTTATTTGCGAGCGGAGCTGAGGGAAGAGAAAATGGGATATTACAAAGATGATGGCGCCACCAAGTCCTCCATACAGGTATATGGGGATCAACTTCCTGTTTCCTGTGAGGTCCTGAAGGATATATCCAAAGCTCCATAACCAGAACATATTGGAAATAAAACGAAATAGCTGTTGATCCGTAAACATGAAACTGATCAGTGTCCAGGGTCTCCAGGCTATTTTCTCCGGGTTTGCGGGTAAAACGAACCAATTATATACATGCGCCAGAAATCCTTCTGTGGACGCATTTGTCAGCAGGAAAAATATATAGACAAACTTCAGGATGACAAAAATCACCGCGTTGAGGATCAGAAGCTGGACGAGCGCATTTCCATCCTGACCCAGGTTCATTCTCTTCCTGTAACTGTCTTCTTTTACGTCCATATCAATTTCTTACTATCTGTCGATTTTGTCCCGTCTATGTAGACTAACATACGGAATAGATCCTGGTTCAATGGTAATTCTTACGATCCGTTCTTCGCCAGTAAAATACGAGGATGAGTCCGAATAATCCGCCACCCAAATGTGCCCAGTGTGCTACATTATCATTGGCATTGTTCTGAACGCCTAAGAATAGTTCATAAAGAACGTACGCAATCACCGCCCATTTTGCCTTTACCGGAATTAACGCATAAATGTAAATCAGGCTGTTCGGGAACAGCAGACCGAATGCCACCATACATCCGAAGATGGCACCGGAGGCTCCCAGGGTAGCCGAATCTGAATATGCCGGATCCAGGTAAAGAACGAATAACTGCAAAGCAGCTGCCCCGATGCCACATACGATATAAAACGTCAGAAACCGTTTCGGACCCCAGTAATTTTCCAGGATGCTTCCAAACATCCAAAGAATCAGCATATTGAAAAGGATATGCCAGATGGTAGTTGTGCTATGCAGGAACATGTAGGTAACCAGCTGATGTGGTTTGAACAGTACGGACCGCACATCGTGCAAAGCAAAAAAGTTTTCCATGAAATCAGATCCAGTGCGATTCATGGTCCACTGTATCAATACAACAATCACATTGATAATAATCAGGTTTTTTACAACGGGCGGAATTCCCTGTGAACGCCCAAGTCGGAAATCAGTCATTTTTCAACAGAAATTACTGGCTGCAAGTTAATGTTTTAAGAAAAGCGCCGTCACATTTTCGATATGAAGGGTGTGCGGGAACATATCAACGGGCTGTACTGCGGAAATCTGGTATTTTGCCGAAAGAAGCTGCAGGTCACGGGCCTGTGTAGCCGGATTGCAGCTCACATAGATTATTTTCTCAGCTGCAATTTCCAGTAACTTGATAACGAGTTTTTCCGACATCCCGGCGCGCGGCGGGTCGGATATTACAAGGTCTGGACGGCCATTCATTTCAAAAAAGGCGTCCGTGCAGACATCGTTCACATCACCTTCAAAAAACGCTGCATGACCGATATCATTTAACAAAGCATTTTCTTTTGCGTCGGCAATCGCTTCCGGAACGAGTTCGATACCCACGAGTTTTTTTACCTGGTCGCTTAAGAAAATCCCGATACTTCCCGTGCCGCAGTAAAGGTCGTAAATCGTTTCTGTTCCATTGAGTGCGGCCAATGAGCGTACAACCTGATATAAATGTTCGGCCTGTGCCGTGTTTGTCTGAAAGAAGGATTTCGGTCCGATCTTAAAGGAAAAACGTTCCAGTTTTTCAATAACATAACCTTTTCCGGAGAATACGATGGGTTGTAGTCCGTGCAAGCTGTCGTTCCATTTAATATTGGTTGTATACAGCAGCGTGGTGATGGAGGGAAACTGAATTTGCAAATGCGTCAGGAGGTCATTTTGCAGGGATTCGTCAGCATAACCAAAAACAACGTTTACCATGATTTCACCTGAACGACAAAGCCTGACCTGCACATTTCTCAGGAAGCCCTCATGTTTTTGAATATCGTAAAACGTGACATTTCGTTCAATGCCCCATTTCCTTATTTCTTTTCGAATGTCATTGGTCGGTTCCTCCTGTAAATGACAGACATCCACATCCACCACTTTGTCAAAAATGCCCCGGGCATGAAATCCTGCCGCGTTTTGCAAAGCGGAAATCATCGGATTTGCCAGTTCTTCTCTCAGCAGATAGCGTCGGTTGGAAAATGTATATTCCAGTTTGTTCCTGTATAGCCGGGTTTTTTCGGAACCCAGGATGGGCCTGATTTCAGGTAATTCCAGCTTCCCAATACGTTTCAGACTTTGCAAAACCTGGTTCTGCTTGTATTCCAGCTGTTTTTCATAAGGAAGCATCTGCCACTGACAACCGCCGCAGGTGCCAAAATGCTTGCAAAAAGGTTGTATCCGTTCAGATGAGAAGGTGGTAGTCAGTATCACCTGCCCTTCAGCCCAGTCTTTTTTATTTTTTGTGAGACGTACAGTAACAATATCACCGGGAACAGCGTTCTCCATGAAAATTACTTTGCCCTCGTGTTTAGCCAGACTCCTGCCTTCCGCGGCATATCCGGTAACCAGCAGGTTCTCTAATATGATATTTTTCTTTTTTCCCACGGCGGCAAATGTAGGATTATCCTAATTTAGCATTCCTATGATCAACCCTTTATTAAAAAAGACTTTTACTGCCTTTGGTTTTGCATTCATTTCGTACTGCGGCTATTCCCAGGGTTATGCTATCCACCTGACACTGAAACCATTTGCAAACAGCAAGGTTTATCTCGGCTATCACTATGGAAAAGTGAAAGCGGTCGCTGATTCCGTTGTTCTCGACGACCATGCAGAGGGTGTATTTAAAGGGAAGGACAAATTAGCCGGTGGGATTTATTTTATCGTGTCCCCCAAAAAAGAAATTCTTTTTGAAGTGTTAATTGATCAGCAACAGGAATTCTCCATTTCGGCTGATTCTGCCAGGCTGCCAGCCAGCATTGATTTTACCGGGTCGCCCGAAAACAAGACTTTTCTTGACTACACGTCTTTTATGAATAGTCACGGGAAGGAGCTATCAGCCCTTCAGACGAAATTGTCCACCGCATCATCAAAAAAAGACTCGGCTGAAATAAAAGAAAAAATCAGGAAGATGAACGATGAAGTAAAAACGGAACGGGAGGAAATTCAAAACAAAGATCCGAATTCCCTGCTGGCCACTTTGCTGCGTGCACTGAAGGAGCCAATTGTACCGCCCGCCCCTGTTTTGGCGAGTGGAAGACCCGACAGCAGTTTTGCCTATCGGTATTATAAGGCACACTACTGGGATAATATATCCTATACCGACGATCGCCTGATCCGGACACCCCTTTTTGAACCCAAACTGGATCATTACTATAAGGACCTGGTTTCACCTGAGCCCGATTCACTTGATCGGGAAATCGACCACATGCTCTTGTTTTCCCGAACCAACAAAGACATGTTTAAATTTTTGCTCGTTTATTTTGTGCAGAAATATATCAATCCCGAATTCATGGGACAGGACGCCGTGTTTATTCACTTGTTTGAAAAATATATCAACACCGGGCAGGCAGATTTTTTCACAGAAAAGTACAGGAAGTTTGTCGATGACCGGGCATACAGCATCATGGCAAACCTGATCGGTCAACCGGCTGCAAACCTGGAAATGACGGACACCTCCGGAAAAACCCGTTCCCTGTACGAAATACCTGCCAATTTCGTCCTGGTATGTTTCTGGGACCCTACCTGCAGTCATTGTAAGGAAACCATTCCCAAACTGGATTCCATATACCAGGCCAAGTGGAAATATGAGGGTCTCCAGATGTATGCCGTGATGGTAGATGGTGGCCAGGACAACTGGTTGAATTTTATACGGAGTCACAATTTGGGAGATTGGATAAACGTTTATCAGACAACTGCCCAGCACGATTCAGAACAAAAGGCCGGTCGGCCTGATTACCGACAGTTATATGATGTTTACCAGACGCCGGTACTCTATTTACTGGATAAGGAAAAAAGAATTGTGGCGAAAAAACTCACTTATCAGCAAATAGATGAAGTCATCAACCTCAAGCTGAAAAAGGTCAATACTCCCTGATATGAAGAATGTTGTACTGATCCTTCCCCTGCTCGTATTTGCAAATTCATTTTTTGGTCAGACGCTTGTCCGTTATGGATCTCAAACCGTTAGCCGGGATGAATTTCTGAACGCGTTCCGTAAGAATAATACTCAAATAAAGCCTACAGATAAATCTTACCGCGATTATCTGAATCTCTACATCCGTTACCGGCTGAAAGTGCAGGCTGCGCTTGATATGAAACTGGATACGCTTATGGGTCAGATTACTGAACTCCAAAACTTCAAAAGCCAGATCGTCGATCAATACACCCATGATGAAAGCAGTTTGAATCAGATGGTAAAAGAAGCTTTTACAAGAAGTAAGAGAGACCTGCGCATTTCTTTCATATTTGTTGCTGCTTCTAAAAATGCATCTCCCGCTGATACTACCAGAGCGTGGCAGAAAATTCAGGAGGCCTACCGGGCACTGAAAGGCGGTAAGGATTTTAATACGACAGCGGCGCAATTTTCCGAAGATCCTTTTGTAAAAAGTAACAATGGAGACCTGGGTTTCATTACTGTATTCGATCTGCCGTATGTGATAGAAACGGTCGCATATAATACGCCGGTTGGAAAATACAGCCCTGTATTCCGCACAGGCGGAGGGTATATTATTCTGAAGAAAACAGCTGACAGAACTGCCGTAGGACGCATCCGTGTTGCCCAAATCCTATTGGCTTTCCCGTTCCAGGCGAACGCGTCTGTCAAAGAAGAGACCCGGAAAAGAGCAGACTCCATTTACCAGGTGCTCATATCGGGCGCTGATTTTAGCGAATTAGCCAGAAAGTTCAGTGGCGATAATTTGTCCTATCAGATTGGAGGTGTATTACCGGAATTTGGAATTGGTAAATATGAAACAGGATTTGAAAATGCTGCTTTCGATCTGAAAAAAGACGGCGAAATCAGTAAGCCATGTGCTTCAGATTTTGGATATCATATTATCAAAAGAATAGCAAGAAAACCTCAGCCGGAAGTTGCGGACCATAAAGTGCTGGATGAAATAAAAGAAAAAATTAAAGCAGATCCCAGAATAGAAGTGTCGAGAATGCACATGCTGCAAACCATATTAAAAGAAACACATTTCAGGGAATTTATTCCTGCAGGAAATAAGCTATGGGATTATACAGATAGTCTGGTTCAAAATAAGAAGCCCGCTCCGAATGCGGACATTCTGGATCAAACCGTTTTGTTTCAGTTTCCAGATAAAAAGTATACCATCGGAGACTGGATCACATATCGGAAGAGCTTGAATTCTTCCCCGACGCTGACAAACGGAAAGACCAAATATGAAATATTAAATTTATACCGCCAGACCGTAGCGTTTGATTATTTTAAAGAACACCTTGAAAAATATAATAAAGAGTATGCTACACAGGTAAGAGAATTCCGTGATGGAAATCTTTTATTTGAAGTGATGCAACGTCATATTTGGAACAAAGCCGCAGGAGATTCTGTTGGGCTGCACCAATATTTTGATGCGCATTCGTCAAACTACTCATGGAAACCAGGTGCGGAGGCGATTATTTTTAATTCGGCCAATCAAATATCCGCTAAAAAACTGCAACTGGATCTGGATAAAAATATGAAAAACTGGAGAAAGTCTGTTGACAGTTTTGGCGGACAGATCCAGGTTGATTCGGGACGATTCGAAATGAAGCAATTGCCGGGCAAAATGAAAACTGAAGCTGGCCGGTTTACCGAACTGGTGATCAATCCGGATAAATCTGTACAATTCGCGTATATCATCCGGGAATACAAAGACACTTCACCAAGAACATTCAGCGAAGCGCGGGGTCTGCTGATCAACGACTATCAGGATGAATTGGAAAACAGATGGATTGCTGAATTGAAAAAAAGGTACCCGGTTACTGTAAGCGAACCCGTGTTTAAAATGTTGCCCAGATAAGAGATCTTATCCATTTTTGTCCAGCATGTCAAATATCTGCGGATCCTGTTTTATATCAAATTTTCTTGCGAGCATTTTATCGGAAGATAAAAGCGATTCATAATCATCCATAGTGAGCGTTTTTGGATTAACACCGCCCTTCGACCAGTCGATATAATAGAAGTTATCGTTAATGGCGGTGGATTTAAATGCTGAATTCATGATCAATGTTGGGATCACAAACTCATCAGGGCCCCAGGTAAAACGTATAAATCGCCTGAGTTTTGTGTTCGATTCGATAAAATGGGCAATATATGCTGCGCAATCGGCCGAAAGGGTCATGCACATGGCCCTGGGTCCTCCATACAATTTATACGGCAGTGGAAATTTTCTGGCCGGAAGGAGGGCGTTCAGAAAAAACTGTATCCTGTATCTACCCCTGAATCCAAAATTGGTAAAGTGATATTTGCTGATGCGTGAAATTGCATGCCGCCACCATTCGCCGTCCTCGTC
>Ga0209838_1000032_pt1 | contig 15131 bp, 14 predicted proteins | sample OrgsoiDNA2013047_FD_185797 | JGI IMG/M metagenome (GOLD analysis project Ga0209838, IMG submission 185797) | Permafrost soil microbial communities from the Arctic, to analyse light accelerated degradation of dissolved organic matter (DOM) -... | ecosystem: Environmental > Terrestrial > Soil >... | reverse complement strand
ATAATTCTTTTGCAGAAGCGCTGGCAGGGCGGATTTCAAAAGCCTGTTTCACATCACTCGACGCCGCAGTAGAAGTATTGGGCGCTATGAATGTACCGGCTATCCCCATGAATATTATCCTGGAGAATGAAGTGTTGCCGAATGCAGCAAAACTGGAGAGCCGGTTACGCGAATTACTATCACAGTAATTGATCAGGGTTCATATCCAAAACTTGCTTTCTGACTCCCGATCATCAGATCAAAATTTCCTGGCTCTGTGACCGTTTTCAAATTAGCATTTACAAATGCAAGATCTGCAGCGCTGAGCGTAAAGGAAACAGTTTGTGTTTCACCTGGCTTCAGGTTGATTTTTTTAAAGGCTCGCAGACGTTGCATGTTGGGTGTGATACTTGCGTACTGCTGATGGCTGTACAGTTCAACCGTATGCTTTCCTTCACGGGATCCGGTATTAGTAACAGTTACGTTAACGGTGATATTTTCCGTTCCTTTCATTGTGGGTGCACTGAGACTGATCGGTCCATAGGCAAATTGCGTATAACTCAAACCCCAACCGAAAGGGAAAAGCGGATTATATCCATCCCAGGTCATATCAGAATTAAAAACCTCACGTACGTCTTCTGTATGTTTCCGGTCGTACAACACGATTTCTCCTGAATACCTCGGATATGAATATGGCAGGATGCCGGACGGGTTGTAGTCACCAAATAAAACATCTGCAATTGCTTCTGCTGTTTTTCTGCCTGACCAGTAAGCCATCAGGATCCCCTGCATCGAAGGCTCAATGGATGTGATGAGTCGCGGTCTTCCTTCCGTGAGAACAAGTATCACGGGTTTGCCGGTGGCGGCGGCGGCGCGGGCCAGCGCCATCTGATTTTCAGGCAGCGCGAGGTCGCGGATATTACCCGGACTTTCTGCATAAGCATTTTCTCCGAGGCACAATACGATGACATCAGCATCTGCAGCCGCGGATCTTAAACGGACCGTATCGAAATTCTGAGGATTGTCAAAACCTTTTGCACTGATGACGATGGCTTTTCCACCTGTCTTTTCGGAAATCGTCTGACCGATTGTTTTGCTGTCGGCCGGGTACCATTGTTCCTGGTTCCCCTGCCAGGTGTACGACCAGCATCCATTCAGCGGCGCAATGCTGCTGCCGGAGGGTCCGGCGATCAGCACTTTTTTATCTTTTGACAGGGGCAGAATATTATTTTGATTCTTAAGAAGTGTCATGGCTTCCTGGGCCGCACGTAGCGCAACCTGCTGATATTCGGGACGGCCAAAGTTGGCGAATGACGCCGGCTCCGGGTTGGGATTATCAAAAAGTCCGACCCGGTATTTGAGTGTGAGTATGCGACGCACGGCATCGTCTATACGGCTCATGGGAACTTCATTTTTCTGAACTGCTTCTTTCAGCAGATCGAAAAATGAATAATCGCCGGGCACCATGCTCATATCAATGCCTGCGTTGATGGCCAGAACAACGGCCTGTCTCGGGCTGTTGGCAACCAGATGCCGTGTATGCAGACGAATGATATCTTCCCAGTCCGTAACAATCAGACCCTGGAAACCCAGTTCGGTACGCAGCACATCGGTGAGCAGATATTTACTCGCGTGAACGGGAACACCGTTAATCTCTCCTGAATTGATCATGATGGTCGCGGCGCCGGCTTTTACTGCTTCACGAAACTGCGGCAAATAATATTCTCTCAATTCTATTTCGGGAATATAAGAGGGGCTGCGGTCTTTTCCTGTTCTTGCTCCCGAATACGCGAGATAATGTTTCATACAGGCAGCAACGCCGGTAGGGTTTGTAAGGCCATCCGCCTGGTAAGCCTGAATGGCGGTGGCGCCCATGGTTTTGCCGATATATACGTCTTCACCGAAAGTTTCCGGAAACCTTGACCAGAGCGGTTGTCTGCCGCAATCCAGTACAGGCGCGAATTCCCAGCGAACACCGGATGACCTCAATTCATTCGCGGTGATATGAGCAGCTTCCGCAACCAGCGATGGATTTCTTGTTGCGGCCATCGCAATATTCTGTGGAAACAATGTTGAATTGAGCGTATAGGTTTGTCCGTGCATACCATCCAGTCCATAGATGACCGGAATTTTCAACCTGGATTTTTTTGCTTCATCCTGGATCTCTGTCTGAACCGCCCTCCATTTTTCCACGGGAAGAGCGTGTGCCGTTGTGTTCAGTATGGATCCGACTTTGTAATCCAGCACAGCGTGTTTCAATGCATCGGGATCCAGCGATCCGTCTTCATTTCCACCGCCTCCTTTGGCAACAACGCCCAGCGTCACCTGTGTCATCTGCCCGATCTTTTCATCAAGCGTCATCTCACCGATCAGCTTGTCAACCTTGGTTTTGATATCCTGCGTTTGTGCATGCAGGTTAGTAAATAAAAAGAATAAAGTCAGGACGGCAGACAATCGTTTGAATAACATACACTGTTGTTTTTGAAAGGGACACTAAGATAAAGGGATTCGGAAACATGGGGAAGAGATTTATTCCTCCAGCACAAGTGTCTGATGAAGATTTTTCAGGGTCAGCGCCGGATCGTCCGTCAGACCCGGATGCACGCGGGAACATTGCAAAACCGTGCTGCGGGTGGCGGTCAGCCATCTGAAACGGGAACCTATGTCCAGCTTTCCGATCGGCCCTGCCTCGGGTCCGCCTTTACAGATATTACAAAAGGCAGACAGGTGCTTTTTGATTTCTTCCATTTCGATCCCGGCTGACAACGCGCGCAGTCTTTCGGGATCGAGTCTGAACAAGGCGTCGAGGAAGGAGAGTGACTGGCAATAGACGATAACGCCCACGTTCATGAATTCTTCCCTTTCTACTTTTGGAACAACGCGGATAACGGCATATTCAAATGATTGCGGCTCTGGCATGTTGCGCTTCTTTTATAAAAATTTTTGAGGATGCAAGGCGGATCCCGAGAAAACGGGCATACATATCTCTTGCCTCTTCCGGCTGCTGGTTCCCGTCATGGAGCCATTCATTCGGAATCAACTGTACTATATCTTTCAGCTTCTGTGCATTCAGGATCGATTGAAAAACTTTATCCGTTTCATTCAGGTGGCTGGCCCATGGCAGGAGCACATGTTTTTCAACCTGCGGAAAAGGGGATTCTGCTTTCTGTTCCCAGTTTTGCGGAGAATAATGAAAATACAGAGAAGCGCCGTGATCGATCAGCCAGAGTTCCCTGTTCCAGACCAGCATATTGGTATTGTTTGATGTTCGGTCCACATTGGTAAGAAAACAATCCAGCCACACGATCGCAGAAGCCAGATGTTCGTCCACTGGCGTTACCATCGGATCAAAGCTGATGGCGCCCGACAGGTAGTGAAGTCCCAGGTTCAGGCCCACACTGGCTTTGAGCAGATCCTGTATTTCTTCATCGGGTTCAGTGCGTCCAAACGCGGAATCAAGTTGCGCAAATACAATCTCCGGAACACGCAGACCCAGTGCCCGGGCTATTTCACCACCGATCAATTCGGCAACAAGCGATTTCGGACCCTGTCCGGCCCCGCGGAATTTCAAAACATATAAAAAGCCATCGTCTGCTTCAGCGATGGCAGGAAGGGATCCGCCCTCCCTGAGCGGGGTAATATAACGCGTAACGCGCACCTGCCTGATCTCTGGTGGGAACAATACCATAGATGATTGTTGCCGTCAAAGCTAGAAGGAAAAATCTGAAAACCTGAAAATTTGGAAATTTGAAAATAAGGGATACTTTGTTCTGCATTAGAACGTTATTTTATTAAGCTGTTTAACAAAAAAGCTTCGACTTTGAGCTTACAATCACCAATGAGAAAACTAATTTTCATCTTACTTTTTTCCGGATTCATTCAGGATGCTTTTTCTCAAAACCAGTATGTTACTTTTCGCATTGATTCAGCGGTTCGCGCCGACATGGCTGCACGTCAGATCCCCGGACTGCAACTCGCGGTTATTAAATACGGACTGATCCTCAAAAAAGGGCACTACGGGTTTGCCAACCTGGAAGATCGCATACCCGTGACCGATAGTACGCTTTTTTCCATCGCGTCCATGAGCAAGTCGATGACCTGCGCCGGCATTCTCCTGCTGATGGAAGACGGGAAATTAAACCTCGACGATTCCGTTGGTCAGTATCTTGATTCACTACCGGCAACATGGAACGGCATTACAATCCGCCGGCTGATGAATCATACAGCCGGTCTCCGCGACGATTGGGACGAGAATGATAATTTTTTCTATACAAAGAATACAGATACTCTTTTATTGGATGCATTAAAATCCGCACCGTTGAAATTCAGACCCGGACAGGGATGGAGTTACGGCAGCGGGTCATTTGTATTGGGCCTTATCATCGCCAAAGTTTCCGGAGAAACCTATCCGGCATTCATGAAGCATCGGATTTTTGAAAAGCTGGGCATGTCGAACTCCTGTATCAACGATGCTGACAATATCATTCCAAACCGGGCAGCCGGATATATCATCAGGGATTCGCTCATTGTTCATGGCCGGCATATATCAGCTGCTGCGCAGGCCCGGGGCGATGTGGGTGTGCTGACAACGGTGACGGACCTGCTCAAATGGTATGCGGCACTGCAGGACAGTTCCCTGCTTAAGAAAAGCAGTATCGACGCGATGTTTTCACCGGGGAGTTTGAATGACGGTCATGCTGTTCCATATGGTTTCGGATGGTTTTTGAAACCGTACCGCGACCATCCGCTGATTGCACATACAGGCTCATTCAGAACGGGATTTGATTCTTATATGGAAATTTATCCGGAAGATCATCTCTGCATTATTATTCTGAGCAATCTCCGGAATTCAGCTACATCGCAGATTGCGAAGGACATCATCGGATTATTCGATAAGGACTATGGACGCGCGTCGCGCATGGACAGTGTGGCGGATCCGGATACGGTCAGGACGTTGCTGCTGAAAAGTTCTTTTGAAGAACTTGGTTTGAACCTGGACACCACACGGAAAATGGTCAGCGAATTGCATCTGCCTTTTTATCCGCAAACGGACGACGACCTTGCATGGTTCCGGAATATCGAAGATTTTACTTTTATCAGAGCAATCAGACCTTCCAAACCCAAACCGGATATTTTTGGCGACACCATCCAGGGGATTTATCTCTATAAAGTAAAATGCAGGAACCAGCCGGTCAGATACTTTGCATTCCTTCTCGATCCTACCGGGAAATGTGTTTTTATGGACTATGAAGAGTAGGGCCTGCTAGTTTTTAAATATTCTCCCATCTTTTATTACCAGGTACACTGATTTTATATTTTCGATATCATCGAGGGGATTTTTATCGAGGACAAGAAGATCCGCCACCTTATTTAATTCAATTGTGCCAGTTTTGTTTTGAATGCCGATGGCTTCGGCTCCATGCTGAGTAGCGGCTATCAGGGCATCGATGGGAGAAAAACCGGCATCGTGAACAAGAAGGCTCATTTCATTTTGTACAAAACCTTCCTGATCGTCGTCGGTGCCGGCACATATTTTTACGCCCGCTTTGTATGCGTTGATCGTCATCATTTTTGTTATTTCGTAACCATACTGATTGGCGGGATCTTCCTTCCCCCATTTTTTATAGGTGGCCAAAGTGGCGTCTAATATGGTATTGTGTTCTTTCATCAAACTGAATAAAGCCTTCTCGGACGGTACCGAATCTTTCCAGAATTTATCCGGTATGCCGGGTTTTTTCCATGATGCCGGTACACTATCCCTCGTTTCATAAAAAATAAGTTCGCCGTGTGAAATGGATCCGACACCGGCCCTGACAAGGTCAGACGGCTTGGCGGGAGAAAGCCAGGCGTGGCCCCAGACCATCATGTTTTGTTTTTTTGCTTCGGCCACTATTTTTGAAACCAGCACTGCGGAAAGATCAGAATATAATTTAATGCCTGTGGCACCTGTCCCTTTTGCTTCGGCGACAGCCAAAACCAGGTTCGTGGTGTCTGAAACAGCCTTCATGTAGGGCATATTTCCTGCTACGCCGCCCCGCGTAGTGGCAACGGTTCTTGGATCGGTAAAAAATTCCGGTCCCGCCATCAGTGCTGAATAGTAAATATTGGGCGAAGGAATATCTCCGGTTTGCGCATCACGAGACAGGGAAGCGAGTGTCCGCGCGTCTCCGGCCATATCGCGAACGGATGTGATGCCGCTCAGCAACATTTTATTCAATACTCTTAATGTACCAGCCCGGTTATCCGTTTCGGAGGGATCCGTCGCCATATGTACGTGGGTATCAATTAAACCCGGAACGAGAAATTTCCCGTGCATGTTGAAGATCACGGCAGAATCCGGTAAAACGCCCTTGCCGTCGGGAAAAATGCCCAGTATCCGTTCACCAGTTATCAGTACCGTCTGATGGGGTAGCGGCTGTTGATGGTTTGCATCGATAATGGAGACATCCACCAGTGCAAGGGATTTCAGATTCACCTGGGTGTAGCCTTTAACTGAAAAGAGTATAATAAGACAGATAGTTATGATGAGTTTCATGGTTATTTCGGTTCGGATATAATTTAAATCATTTCATCCAAAAAATGTCAGAATAGCGAATGAGCGGTTTAACCGGTAAATGGTTATATTTGGAAATCAATCAAGTGCTGATCAAGTCCGGTATTTACCGCACTTGATCGGCACTTGAACAAATCTCATATACAAGGATTCAAAAGTACTGATCTAAATGGGCACTCATTCATATATGGTTACTACCGGGCGGGTTGGACCCGTTATTTTTTATAAAAGGGGAAATACCTATTGCAGCCGTTCCATGCCTGGAAAAGTCAAACAGACGGAAGCAACGAAGCGGCGATCCATGGAATTCGGAAAATCGTCAAAGATTGGGAAATCAATGAGGGAAATGCTGAAGCCTGTTATTCCTGTTCCACTCAATCATTCCGCGCAACTCAGGCTGGTGAAAGTTTTGTTCGAATTTTTAAGAACGGGTTTTTCTATTATCAATGAATTTTCTTTTTCAGCAGGACGTACGTTAGAGGAAAGATGGAGGACGGCTTTGACCATTACGCTACCCACCACCGGAACGGTGCAGGTGGAAATTCCTTCTTTCGTTCCTGTTGTATCGATACCCGAGGCGCCAAAATCAACAGTGTCTGTTACATGCCTTTTTGCAGTGGCCAGCATGACCGACGACGGCGTCGCGATCGGCAGCTGGGCTTCTTCATTGGAAATTAAATACGATAGCATCGAGGTAGAAGCTCAAACCATCTCCTTTCCCCTGCCCACACCCGCGGACAGCATCGTGATCACCGGCATGTATCTGCAATTCAATGTCGTTAAAAATAACCTGGTCGAAAAAACTACGGATACTGCATTTATGCCTGCCGGCATGGTGAGTATTATTCGGGTGAAAGGAGATTAGCTTCGCTGATCTCGGGGGCGATTCAATCAATGAATGCCGACTGCTTCGCAGTCTTCCATTTTATTTTCCATTCGCTCGCTCAAGCAAGCTTGGCTCGCCATGAAAAATAAAATGCCCCGGACTTGTCCGGGGCATTCATTGATTGGTGCGGAAGAGGAGATTCGAACTCCCATGCCAGTTACGGCGCTACCACCTCAAAGTAGTGCGTCTACCAGTTTCGCCACCTCCGCATCCAGGATTTTAAAATGGTCTGCAAAAATAGCTTTTCGCTACAAGAAATCCCGGTTCCCCTTTAAAACTGGATCAAATTTTCTTCAGGACGATTCGAAAGGTCGTCCCCTTACCCACATCCGACTGTTTTACAAACAATTCTCCCTTATGATAAGTCTCCATGATTCGTTTGGAGAGGGAAAGACCCAGGCCCCAGCCTCTTTTTTTTGTAGTGAATCCGGGATCAAAAACCCTACGAATATTACCTGATGAAATCCCCTTACCCGTATCACTGATATCGATGGTTACCTGTTCCGTTTCATCCTTTATATTCACGTCGATATGCCCCTTTCCCTCCATAGCATCCAATGCATTCTTTAATAAATTTTCAATCACCCAGTCGAACAGAGGCGGTGAAATATTTGCTTCGATGTATTCGTGACCATTCTTCTCAAAACTGAACTGCACTTTTGATGTGGTTCGCCGTCGCATATAATCCATCATCTGCTGTATCTGGAGTATGATATCGGATTTTTCCAGTTGAGGAATGCTGCCGATTTTGCTGAACCTGTCAGACACCAGGTTGAGCCTGTCTACATCTTTTTGTAGTTCAGAAACGGTTTCGGCAGACAGGCCCTGTTCTTTCAGCATTTCAATCCAACCCTGCAGCGACGACAACGGTGTACCGAGCTGATGGGCGGTCTCTTTGGCCATGCCGGCCCAGACCTGGTTCTGCGTGGCGCGGTTGTGGGATGTAATGGAATAGACAATAAAAAATATCAGTACCGCTACAAGCAATAATTGAATGAGCGGGTAATAACGAACCTGGTCGAGTAAAGCGGTATGTCCATAATAATAACGGTTCGCAGTATACGGAGAATCGCTCCATTTAATTTCCAACGGTGGATTTTGCGAACGGAAAATTTTAAGCTGATTTGCCAGATAAGATTTATCCTGATCAATTTTTACGGTATCAAGGTTGAAATAACTGGTGATGCTATCGTTCTCGTTTGTTTCAATAATGGGAATAGAATGTTGTTCATTCCGGATGAGGTTGGGCAGGGTGAGATCAGGATTTAATATGGCCTTACTGGCCGCAAGCCACTGTTCAATTTTCTGTTGTTCTTCAGTGCGTATTTTCTGGGCAAGGTATTGCGAGTAAAATATCGTTCCGCATACAATCGCAATTCCAAGAAGTGCGAGGAGCCAGCGCCAGTTAAACCGAAATCCGATCATGACGCTAAAGTAGTCAAAGGACTTGAAATCATATTTCACCGAACGTTTACAAGGCAATGCCTTACTTTTGGCGCTCCTTTTTATTTCCCAAGATGAACGGTTTGGCTAAAGTTTCGGTTGTCATTATTAATTATAACGGGCGTAAATACCTGGAGCAATTCCTGCCTTCCATACTGGCCAGTCGTTATTCCAATATGGAACTCATCATTGCCGACAATGCTTCCACAGATGACTCCCTGGATTTCCTGCGTAGTCACTATCCGTTGGTGAGGATCATTGCGATGAAAAGAAATCATGGCTATGCCGGCGGATATAATGAAGCATTGAAAGAAGTAAAGTCCGATTATTATGTGTTGCTAAATTCGGATGTTGAAGTAACCCCCGGGTGGATCGATCCGGTCATTGCCCTGATGGAAGCAGATAAAAATATCGGAGCCTGTCAGCCGAAAATTTTAAGCTATGCTCAGAAAGATCATTTTGAATATTCCGGTGCCGCGGGCGGCTGGGTAGATTGCCTTGGATATCCGTTTGCCCGTGGAAGGATATTTGATATCTGCGAAACAGATAAAGGGCAGTATAACGATGTGCAGAAAATATTCTGGGCCGGTGGTGCGGCTTTGTTTGTGCGGGCAGCTTTATTTCACGAAGCAAAGGGATTTGACACGTATTTTTTTGCGCACATGGAAGAAATAGATTTCTGCTGGCGATTGCAATTGCTGGGATATAGTATATATGTGTGTCCGGCCTCCGAAGTATTTCATATTGGAGGCGGAACGCTTCCAAAAGGAAATGAAAGAAAAGTATTTCTGAATTTCCGGAATAATATGATCATGCTTGCAAAAAACCTACCGAAGCGTCAGTCCTTCTGGAAGATCCCGCTCCGGGTTTTGATGGATTTTGTTTCAGCATTTAAATCTTTGTTTGACGGTCAGTATGTATATTTTCTGGCAGTCGGGGAAGCACACCTGGCCTTCCTGAAATGGCTCTTGTTCATGCAAAGGAGAAGTGTTTTCCCGGTAACCCGAAAAGCGCGGCTAACAGGCTGGTATATGCATTCGGTGGCCTGGAAACATTTTGTGGAAGGAAAGGAAACTTTTCATGAAATTGTAGAGGTTAAAAGATGATTTTTTAACCGAATCTGCTATTTTTGCGCTGTAAATAACTGATTCTTATGGAAGAAGAAGTAGAAGAGTATAAAAATCCCAAGCTGAAGGATATTGCCTATAACTGGGTGGATTCTTCCGTTTTCTTATTTTACCTCGAAGTGTTTTGTATTATCGCTCTGTTGCTGGGAGGATGTTATGGTTTGTACGCGCATCATTACAAGGGTAAACCGGAAGTAGTGATTCCTGCTAATACGCAGTACACCCCGGAATACAAGTAGCAAAAAATTTCAAAAGGAGGCGCGGAATGGTTATTTTTGCTGCCCCTTATAGTTCTTACAAAGACAATCGCGGAAGTAGCTCATTTGGTAGAGCGCGACCTTGCCAAGGTCGAGGTGGCCGGTTCGAGCCCGGTCTTCCGCTCATATCCGCCAGGCTTTAGCGCAGGCGGACCTTATTCCCCCCGGCCCGAAAGTCGGGGGATTTTTTTTTGACAGATACCCTGGTGGCGGAACAGGTAGACGCGCAGGACTTAAAATCCTGTCTGCCGAAAGGCGGGTACGGGTTCGATTCCCGTCTGGGGTACTTTGCCGGATTGATTTCCGGCTTTTTTTTGCCCAAATCTTTGATAAGACAGATTCCAAACACTTTTTCATTGGAAAATGTGTTCTACAGACGCTACTTATGAATACCTAACTCTTCTAAATTGTAATTAATAAAATAAGTTGGTACACCAAACGAGGTTGGCATGTAGATGCTATTAAGCTTGACGACGTCTCCTTCAACCAACAACTCTATCGGATGAAGTTTTTCGATATCGGGAAGAGTCCTTATTGCGTTGAATGTAATATCCGTTACAATAATTCCAAATCCTATTCTGACCGTATCTCCCATTAGTCTATATCCCAAATTTTTAGCTTTGATATAAGAATTTGCACTAATCACATGTATGAGATCCTTCTGTTTCCACCTAATTCCCTGAAAATAGACTTTTAGAATATTGGAATTTAAATCTTTAAATGCAAGTTTTAAATCTTCCTCCATTGAAAGATCAAAATTTCTTTCGTGGGGGAAAAACAAAACAGTTTGGGGTATAGTATCCTTGTCCGGATATATTATGACGCCAGCATTAAAAACGATTTGACGATTAAGACCTTTAGCCGTCAAAAAATATTCGCTTTGAAAGAAAGGGTGCATAATTAACAGTGTTAATGCAATTAATCGCATGGTCTATACGAATGTGGTGTTGGTATATTTTTCGGATTTGCGGCTGGGTAGCTGCTTCTTGCGTCAAATCACGCCTTAGTCTTATTGAAGGAATTCTATTGAAATTTTTTATTCAAAAAGTAATATTTATCTATATCAATGCCCTTATGTTCAAAATCTTTAAATTCGTTTTTACTCATTTGATGGCAACCCGAGCAAGCCATTGCAGAATTAAGCATGATTACTTTTTGGTTTTTCAAATTGATTTCATCAACTGGTTTATTAAAAAGTGCGACATTTTGCTGGCTTTCTTTTATTCTCTTTTCTAATACATCTTTAAAAGGCCATTCGTTGTAAGTGTCGCTTTCTTTTGCTAAGTTGTATATTCGCTGTGCTTCTTCAACTTCCTCATTTTTAACCAGCATATCACCCCAATTTAAACAAAACCCTTCCCAGTTATGTGGAACAATCCACGTGTTCCAGCATGCCCTGAATATTTTGGGGTCGGTTGAACTTCTTATTTTTTGAACGGCAGATTTATAGTCGGTAAACTTTGTGCTTTTTTCGCAGGCACAGTCATCAATGGTTTGATATTGCCATTCTAATCCCTGTTTAAAATTCTTGTCGGAGGTATCCAGGTTGCTAAAAATATATCCCAATGTAAATTTGTTGAATTGAGGCCATTCTGTGATGGCTTCTTTGCCAATAAAAAATCCTCTGGTCTGTTCTTTCTTGTTGTTTAAAATACTTCCTTCTGTCAAAGTTAAGTCAGCCAAAAACCCCAAAATTCTCATATCGTGTGGATTCATTAAATTTGATTCTTCAAAATATTTTCTCGATAAAATTATGTGTTCGATGGTATTTGTCTGTGGCTTGTTTAATCTTTGCCTTTCCGAAGATGCCCAGGCATGCACAAACCCTAAATGAGTGGTAGTTATTAAATCATTGGGATTTGCTATCAAAGTCATCTCCAATTTAGCTATGATGTTGGGAATACTATCATAGTTTCCTTGATGATAATTGTCCCAAAAGTATTTATTGGCATTCTTAGAAATTTCACTTTTAGAAATTTCGTAAGTTTTTTTTGCCGTAAATGTTGTGGCTAATAAACTGGAACCTGTATTCGTTGCTGTAATAATCAAGACAACTATCGTTGCTGTAATAATCAAGACAACTATCGTTTTTTTTATCTTCAAATTGAATTTATTTTGTAATTTTTACGATCCAAAATTACCCACTCAATTTTCGGGAAACGATAACAAATGTTTAGATTTTATCTCAATAGCTAACGGGACGATTTTTTTAGACGGCTTAAATGCACTGGCGTAATGCCAAGGTAAGAAGCAATCATGTGTTGCGGCACACGATTATGAATGTTTGGAAAAACCGCAGTAATGTTGTCGTAGCGTTGTTTTGGTGTATTGATATACATATTTTTGATGTGGTCGTCCTGCAGTATAAAATTAAATTCGGCAATTCGTCTACCCATTTTTTCACCTTCCTTTGTGTTTTGGTAAGCCCATTCTATGGTGGAGCGTTGCAAAAGTACAAGCTCTGAATCTTCTAACGCCCGTAAAGTATAAGGTGAAGGTTGCTTTCGCAAAAAACTGGAATAATCAGTAATGAACTGATTTTCCATAGCAAAATGTAAAGTGTGTTCTGTGCCCTGATTGTCGGTAATGACACGTCTGATAAGTCCCTTGTTGATAAAATATATTTCATTTTGAATAGTGTTTTGACGGTTTACGATTTCATTTCGTTTAACATTTTTGACAGTGGCTCGGCTAAGGAAGCCGTTTATTTCGTTTTCTGTAAAGTTTATAAATTGTTTTATTGCGTCCTTGATTTGTTGCATTTGAGTCAGGTTCTAATATTTTCAGAGTGTTCTTTTAGGGTAGCACACAATGTTTCGCATTGACGTTTGTGGCGGAATTTGAAAAACGTCAGCCAACAACCAATGCTGAATAAAAGTACAAAAGAGAGTGATAAGAAACGCAGCTAAATTAATAACGTGCAGCCCAACATTTGTTAGAGTCTTTTATGTGGCTTCTGGAATACCAGATCGTTTATTTATATAAATGGTTTGTCCTAACAACAATATGAAAAGTATAACATTAAACAGGTTCATTTCCAACTGCCATATATTTCCGTACACTGCGTTTTAAGGCATAAATTTGAGCGTTAGCGGCAACTTTTGGACGACGCTCTTATTTAAAATGAACACTTATGACTTCACGTAGACATTTTTTGCAGCAAGGTAGTTTAGGGTTTTTTTCTTCTTTAATACTTCCGTTACCTGCTTTTACAGAAGACAGGTCAGACTTCCTTGGCTTAGTAGTAAGCGAAGATGAAGGCGAGGCATTTCAAATGAGAGATGGAACGGCCATTGTGAAAATTAAAATAGCAAAAATTCAAGGCGCTGAATCAATCTCTTTTCTTTCTGAATCTTTTAGATCCGGTGATGCTTTACCAGTCCATAAACACCTAAACGAAGACGAGCTCATTTTTTTACATAAAGGTTCTGGTTTATTTACGCTTGGTGACAAACAATATCAAATTAAAGAAGGTGCAGTTGCTCTCGTGCCAAAGGGAGTTTGGCATGGCATACAAAATAACGGAACTGAAAATATTGAAATGCGCTTTGGTTATTCTCCATCTGGGTTTGAAGGTTTTTTTCGAGAAGTAGGGACACCTATTGGACAACCTTTCATTCAAAAGACAATGGGTGAAAGAAGAGCAATAGCAAAAAAATGGGGCATGATTTATAGAGATTAAAGTTTGCCGCTAACATTCCATTGGCGTATATACTTATAAATTCTAAATAATAGAAAACGTGCGGAGCAGATTTACAAAATATCAGGTGGCTACGGCAATTGCTATTTTGTTTCATACCATTGGGCTTATAGGTTTATTGTTTTTTGATAAAACATTTTTCCTAAAGTCAACCGTCATTAATTTGTTGCTGATGGTGATTCTGTTGATATGGACGCAAACCAGAAAGAACAGGTGGTTTTCTTTTTTTCTCCTGAGTTGTTTTATTATAGGTATGGGAGCTGAAATCATTGGAGTACAGACGGGGATCCTTTTCGGTAACTATAGCTATGGTTCAGTGATGGGTTATAAGGTATTGGATACCCCGCTGATACTGGGCGTAAATTGGTTTACCGTGATTTATTGCAGTGGGATGAGCGTTTATATGCTGAAAAGCAGGCAGATTGGCCCGACTTCTTCGCGGAAAGGCGGAATAAAAATGAAATATAGAGCCATTCCCGTTATTTTGGGAGGAGCTTTGATAGCAACCTTTTATGATTGGCTGATGGAGCCGGTCGCTGTCAGACTGGGTTACTGGAATTGGAATGGAAGTCGGTCCATACCAGTGTACAACTATGTTTCCTGGTTCTTGATCAGCGTGTTACTACTATCCATTTTTCATGCCTGTAAATTTGAAAAGCTAAACAAATTCGCAGTAAATTTGATGCTGATCCAGCTTCTGTTTTTTTTACTGCTACGGGTTGCTTTGAAATAATTTTCAGAAAACAAGAAATGAGTTTTATTGTCTACATACTGATTGCATTGGGTACTTTTATTTTTATGGAAGGCTTCAGCTGGTGGCTGCATCGCTATGTGATGCATGGCTTTTTGTGGAATCTGCATAAGGACCATCATCAAAAGGGCCCCGGTTTTTTTGAGAAAAATGATTATTTCTTCTTGATTTTTGCCATACCAAGCTGGTTATTTATTATGCTGGGTGTGATTTATAAAGCCTACTGGGTAATCTCCATCGGAGCCGGTTTGAGTTTATATGGCACGGCTTATTTCCTGGTACATGAAGTAATTATTCATCAGCGGATTAAGTGGTTTACCCGAAGCAACAGCATATACATACGCACCGTACGCTGGGCTCATAAAATGCACCACAAACATCTGGGCAGCGAGAACGGCGAAAGTTTTGGTATGCTATGGGTTCCAAAAAAATATT
>Ga0209838_1000030_pt1 | contig 15758 bp, 14 predicted proteins | sample OrgsoiDNA2013047_FD_185797 | JGI IMG/M metagenome (GOLD analysis project Ga0209838, IMG submission 185797) | Permafrost soil microbial communities from the Arctic, to analyse light accelerated degradation of dissolved organic matter (DOM) -... | ecosystem: Environmental > Terrestrial > Soil >... | reverse complement strand
GTTTTGTAATCCTGAATTCACTGGCGCTTGTACATATATATGCTAAGGATTCCGCAGATATTCTTCCGGCATTCAGAGAATTGAAATCGGAGGCGAAGGATTATGATGTTTATCTTTCTGATAACTTACCTGTCCGCTGGCATTATAATAAAAAGAATGATCGATTTAATCGCATCGGAGATATCATCCTGGTGAGCCATCCGCCGAAAGTTTTTAATCTGAATGGCCATCATCTGAATACCGCGACCCATGGATTTGATCCGGAACTTACTGTTATGCATGCAACATTTTATGCCTGGGGTCCGGCTTTCAAATCAAACTATAGGATCCCGGGATTTGAAAATATACACATCTACCCGTTGATCGCCGATATTCTCCGGTTAAAAATCTCCGAACCGATTGATGGGAATCTGAAAGTGTTGAAACCGATTCTGCAAAAATCACGGTTGTAAAATTAAGAAGCGAGCTTATTCCGGATTCGCATCTTCATTCTGGTTTTCACTACCTCTGATCAAAACTCCAAACAGGATTCCTGATATCATGGTAAAACAGAAAGGTCCAGCCTTCCTTCTCTCCTTTCTCCCACCATGCCTGTCTCAGGTCCATACACTTTCTGCCATCATAATCATACTTGGCCACAAAACGGTTTTTCATCTGTTGCATTTGGGGCGCCACATCACCACCGAAAAAAACATGTTGTCCGTCTGCCTCAATATGAAATACCTGGTGGAACGGGCAATGTCCGCCAGTGAGTTCATATCGGATATACCCATCAATAAGTCCGTTGCCTTCCAGTTTTACGAAGTTGGATAAATCTTTAAGGAAAGAAAATGTCTCTGGTTCGTAGCTCGGATATCCTTTTTCGAACGCATATTCCAATTCCCGCTGCTGAGCGTAGTATACAGCCTGGGGAAATGAAGCGACCCGGCTGCCATTGTCCAGTTTTTTGCCTGCGCCACGTACATGATCCTTGTGCAGGTGACTCAGCAAAACCTTTGTAACTGAGTCTGGGTCAATACCCGCCTGGCGCATCAGCTTATGGATTTGCATCGAACCGTCTTGTTCAAAACCCAGGCCCGTATCCAGGAGCAGGATGTCCTTGTCCGTTATGATCAGGAATGGCTGAATTTCTACCAGCAAACTTCCGGCGGAACGCTTTTGTAGTTCATCCGTATTCGGATCAAAGGGATTGAATTCTTTTGTTTTGTCAACAGTGAAAGCGCCTTCTGACAATGGAATGATCCGCATGATGCAAAATTAAACTATAGCGATGGAAGAATTTGTTGTAAAGGAGAAAGCGGGTGCCAAATGAAAATCATCTAAGCACCATCTGCCGATCCGCATCCAGTCTGGCGAGGATAAACAGCATGACGCTGAAAGTCAGCAATGAGGTACCACCGTAACTCACAAAAGGAAGTGGAATTCCAATAACCGGCGCGAGGCCGATGGTCATGCAGACATTAATAGAGATATGAAAGAAGAATACAGAAGCCACGCCGTATGCGTAAGCCCTGCTGAATACACTTCGTTGCCGCTCGGCTATGGTAACGATCCGCATAAGCAGGATCACGTAGATACTTAAGAATACAATACTTCCCGTGAAACCAAACCCCTCCCCGATGGTACAGAATATGAAATCGGTTCGCTGTTCAGGTACGAAGTCATACCGCGTCTGTGTTCCTTTTAATAACCCCTTACCGAGCAGGCCGCCATTACTGATTGCTATTTTACTTTGCTTCACATTATAATTGCCGTTATCCTTCTTTTTACCGATTGATTTCTCTTCGATTTCTTTTGCCGCAGCAGCACTTTTTGGAATATAATCCTTACCAATCGCATCATAAATACGTTTAACCTGGTAAGGCTGAAATACATGATCAAATACAAAAGGAACCACAAATCGCTGTACGCCTACACAAACTGACCAAATGCTGATAATGGCGACGAGTACTGCACGTTGTCTCTTGATTTGTCGTCTGAAAATGTAAATGAACAGAGCCGCAATACCTGTCAGGATCAGTGCCAGCAGATTAGGGTCGAGTAATAAAGTAGCAACCACCAGCACAGCAAATGAAAATCCGATGATGAGTACGAGCGCTGGCAGCCCTTCCCTGAACATAACCAGGAAGAACGAAAAATAAACCAGCGCGAGCCCGGTTTCTTTTTGCATGATGGATAGTCCGGCAGGCACCAGTGCAATAACGGCTGCAATGATCTGGGATCGCGGTCTCGCAAAATCTGTTTCAACGCGCGACAGGTATTTTGCCAAAGCCAGGTTTACGAAGATCTTGCAAATATCGGCCGGCTGTATCTGCACTGATGATCCAAGCCTGATGATGGAAGATGTTCCTTTTACATTGGAATGAAAGGGAAATACAAGAAGCATCAGCAGGATTCCGAAAGCGTACGAGAGATTTGCAGTGGCCGTGAAAAATTTACTATCTGTGAGAAGTATAAATATGCCTGCAATCCCACTCAGTATAAAAAATAAAGACTGGCGGCTATAGTCCGTTTTGAGTGAAAGAAATCCCTGCAATATATTCTCCCCGTCCCGGTATGTGGCAGAAAAAATACTCATAATCCCAATCAACGACAGGATGAACCAGAGCCAGATCAGTGATCGGTCCGCGCCTTTGGCAAGAGATGAGTTGCGTTGGTTCATGGAGCCTGGTTTGTATTACTGTCTTTCTGAACAACGGGTTTTTCCTTTGGTATCAAAGCTGCACTATCGATCGTTCTTTTTACGATGGTTCTCTTTGGTTTCCGGGTTGAATCTGTTTTGCCCAGTATCGCCGAATCCATTTTTCTGCTTTTTAAACTATCCGGTATAACGCTCGCGGGTCTTGTCCTGGGGCCGAAGGGAATGGTAATATGCACACTTGCCTTGTGCATGGTATCCAGCATTTGCCTGCGCAACAGCGGATCCTGGAAACGTTTCCAGCGGCTGCTGTCGCCTGTCTGTTGTGCCCAAATGGCTGCCCTGGAAGAATCGGTTATAAACTGCAGACGAACGAGGTATCCCGGCAATAAATTCGTATTGGCGATGTCGGTGGCCAGTTTGACACGGATTGCGGTTAAAGTATCGCGAAGATATTTTTCTGCCAGCAGGCTTCCAATACGCCCCGCCCAGGTGGCCCCGAAACCGGCATTCTGTATCACCACAGCAATAGCGATTTTCGGATCTTCCCGTGGGGCAAAACAGACAAACATGGAATTGTTGTTCAACTTAGTCCTACGCCCTTCCAGCGTAAGATAATTTTCAGCAGTTCCCGTCTTTGCGCACATATTGATTCCATCAATCCGAGCTATCCGTGCTGTTCCGACTTCGGTTACATCCTGCATACCACTGATGACTGTTTCATAGTCGGCGTCGGAAATATGGGTAAGCACCTCGTGACGTTGGGAATATTTATTTAGAACCGAATCATCCTGAGACTGTCCTTCGATCTTCGTAACAAAATGCGGTATATAGAAAGATCCTTTGTTTGCAACGATACACATTGCATTAGCCATCTGCAGAGGCGTTACGAGCATCTTATCCTGACCAATGCCCAGTGTTACCATTGTACATGAATTCCAGCTGCCATGATATTCTTTGTCGTAGGCGGCGGTGTCCGGAATATTCCCACCATCTTCACTTGGAAGATCTACTCCGATACGATGTCCTAGACCAAATTTGTTCATATACGATTTCCACGTTTCCAGTCCTTCGCGAACATCCCCTATTTTGCGATTGTCAATGGTCAGTCGGAAAGTATTACTAAAAAAGGAATTACAGGAGTGGGCAATGGCAAGCCGTAGATTCGCGGCATGGCCTGGCCAGTTTTCGAGGCATTTCACGGGATGTTTGCATGCCAGATAGACTCCGAGACACGGATAACCACTGGCCTGATTGATCACACCTTCGTCAAGACCAACGAGTGCGCCCATCGGTTTATAGGTTGATCCCGGAGGATAGAGACCTTTTATAGCGCGGTTCAGCAAGGGAGCCGTAACATCAAGTACGAGTTTACTATAATTTATTTGTTTGTCAGGACCGGTTAAAGAATTCGGATCATAATCCGGTCCCGAGGCCATCGCCAGTATACCGCCTGTTTTAGGTTCGATGGCGACAACGCTGCCAACTTTATTGGTCATTAGTTTTTCTGCCAGCTGCTGAAGCTCGATGTCCAGTGAAGTGTGCAGATTTCTTCCCGCAATAGCAGGTGTGTCGAGTTCACGGTTTTCATAATGTCCCACAAGCCTGTTTTTGTTGTCTTTGATCCAGTATTCGATGCCGCGCTTTCCCATAAGCTGTTTCTCGTAGAACTGTTCCAGGCCACTTCTTCCTACGTAGTCACCCAACTGGTAGTAATAATTTGAACGGCGCAATATGGCACTGTCCACTTCTCCCACATATCCCATAATATGGGCGGCTGCGTTAAACGGATAAACCCGTACGGGACGGTCCTGGAGGTTAAAACCCGGAAAACGCCAGATATTTTCTTCCAGTTTGGCATAGAGGTCCGGCTCCAGCAGATCCTCGAAAATAGAAGGGCGGAAAGTGCCGTTTTTTACTTTTGCATCCAGAATGCGGGAACGGAATTCAGCGGAATCAATTTCGAGAAGCTGGCAGAAAAATACCGTGTCCATATTTCGAACCTGCGACGGCGTCACCATCAGGTCGTATAAAATAGTATTGTTGAGGATAGCGCGCTGGCGGTGATCGTAAATGATACCGCGTGTAGGGTACACCCGTTTGGGAAACAGCGCATTCTCTTGCGCCATTTTTTTATACTTATCAGAAAAAACCTGCAGGTTAAAGAGCTGTGCAAAAATCACCAGGAACATCCCACCAAAGATGAGGCGTATAATATTGCTGCGCGATTGATTAAAGACAGACATCTCCGGATATTGGCTTTAGATTAAACCGTGTTTGTTCTGAACTTCTCTTTTCTGAAAAATAAAAGCTCAGTTAGCAGGATCAGCAACATGCTAATTCCCGTAGTTGCGACTACTTTACCTATAAAATACAAAAAAGATCCGAAACTCATCCATTCCAGAAAAACAAGATATCCGTGATGAAAAAGGGTTAGCACAAACACATAGGTGAAATAAGGCGCCCATCCCATGCTTGTAATAGACGGGGATAAATAGTTCTTGTCTGCCCCTTCCTGGGATATCAGCATATTAACAACAAAGGGCCGGAGGTAGGCAATTAACACGCAGGCGGCGGCGTGCAGACCGGGCGTATGCATGAAATAATCCAGGCTCAGGCCAAAGATAAATGCAACTCCCATGAGGGAGGCCCGGGTCATACTAAACGGAAGCCAGAGAATATACAAATAATACAGATAGGGTGTAATGAAACGGTGTAGCGGTGGCATCTTAAAAAGAATAAATACCTGCACGAAGATGAACAGGATAAAACGTAATATATTTTTCAGCAACTCACTCATTGGAACTTTTTTCTCGTGGAATCTTCCAGTTTTTTTTGCTCGGAATATTGCGCATTCGCGATTACATAGACATACTCGACATTAAAAAAATTTGTAGCCGGTTTTACTTTCAGGGTATAAAAATTGCTACTCTTATCATCCACAATTTCAGAAATTGTACCCACCATCAGGTTGCCCGGAAATATAGAAGAAGTTTGGCTGGTCACAACCGAATCTCCATTCTTGAGTTTCGCACTCTTGGGTATGTCTTTCAGTGAAACATATGTCGGACTGATGCCATCCCATTCTATCGTTCCTCTCTCTCCGCCATTCTTCAATTTAACAACCACTTTGAACTGGCGATGCAACAGTGTCATGACACTCGCATAGTTATCGCTCACATTCAATACGATTCCCACGATGCCTTGAGGGCTGACGACTCCCATGTTGGGATGTACATCCTGCAGCGTACCCCGGTGGATTGTAATAAAATTTACCTGCGTATTCACTGAACTGCCCACGACCTGCGCGCCCAACCAGGTATATTTTTTTATTTCTCGCAGAGAGTCTGTCAGCACGGTATCTAAAATTGTTTTTTCATTTCCAGCAGGCCGTTCGTAATTTTCTCTGAGCATCTGATTCAGCCGGAGATTCTCAGCTGCCAGTTGTTCATTGATATTTCTAAGGCGGAAATAATATTCCACTTTGCTATATCGCTGATTAATGCTTCCGGTAAATTCGCCGGCCACATTCATAAAAGCGGCTTCATGATATTTATTGTAACGGAAAAGGAAACCAAGGGCAATGATCTGCAACAGCAAAAAGAATAGAAAATTTGAATACTTTCTGATGAAGAGAAAAACGTTACGCACAGCAGGAGTGTAGTTTTATGTTTGATTCATTCAAAGTAAAAATGAAATAGTAAAAAGTAAAAATTCCTTCCCATTCTCTAACGCATCACAAACGGATACCGGTCGTAATTCTTCAGAGAGATCCCCGTTCCCCTTACAACACTTTTTAGCGGATCGTCGGCAATATGAACCGGGAGTTTAATTTTCTGACTTAATCTTTTATCTAAACCCCTGAGCAGGGCGCCACCACCGGTCAGATATAGTCCCCGGCGATAAATATCTCCTGCCAGTTCCGGTGGGGTGGTTTCGAGCGCTTTCAGAATGGCTTCTTCTATTTTGAATATGCTTTTATCCAGAGCTTCGGCAATTTCCTGGTAACTCACCAGGATTTGTTTTGGAATTCCGGTCACCAGGTCTCGGCCATTGACAGGAATATCATCCGGCGGATTGTCCAGGTCTTTCAATGCGGCACCAATCTGGATTTTAATCTGTTCAGCTGTTCTTTCCCCTATCAGCAAACTATGGTACCGGCGTAAAGCTTCCATGATATCCGCTGTGAATTCATCTCCGGCGATCCGGATAGACTGATCACAAACGATACCAGCTAGTGCAATAACAGTAATACCCGTGGTTCCACCGCCGATATCAATAATCATATTTCCGACGGGTTCTTCCACGTCTATGCCAATACCCAGGGCCGCAGCCATGGGTTCATGAATCAGGTATACTTCCTTGGCGCCCGCCTGCTCGGCGCTGTCGCGTACAGCCCGTTTTTCCACTTCTGTTATACTGGATGGTATACAAATCATCATACGCCAGCTTGGAGGAAAGAGCGGTTTTTTGGGATAGATCATCTTGATCATCTCCCGGATCATAAGCTCAGCAGCATTAAAATCAGCTATAACCCCGTCTTTCAAGGGACGAACGGTGCGGATGCTCTCATGCGTCTTTTCATGCATCATGAGGGCCCTTTTTCCAACAGCCAGCACTGTTTTTGGATTATTCCGGTCAAGTGCAACAATACTCGGTTCGTTAACTACGATCTCGTCATTATGAATGATCAGGGTGTTTGCGGTGCCCAGATCCATAGCAATCTCTTGCGTTAGGAAATTGAATAATCCCATTTTAAAAGGTCAGATTTATATTCTGTTACGATGCTGCAAAATTGACGGAAATAATCGGAATTAACAAAGTGAACATTAATCTCCGCCATCCTGCACTGAACGCTATTTTTATCAGGATATTTCTTTAAAAGAACAGTTTATTCTGAATCAAATTCCAAGACTCTTTGACTTTGTCTGTTTTTGCCGGATGATTTTTCTTCTCGGGACAGATCTCGTTGTATGATGAATTTCCTGCTGGTAAAATATGTGTTCAGAAGATTCTGAAAGGAGTCGTGCGCTTTTCTGTCAAAAAATACGATTTATGGCAAAATAGTAGGATATCTTTCCCGTTCTGAGACTGTTTCAGGAAAAATTGACTTTCAAACCGGCCAAATCACGCTCATGTTGGAAACGGCGACAACGCGAATGGTATTTACAGGAACTCATACCCAATATCCCGCCTGAAATACATACCGTCAAAGTCTATCTGGGTTAATACGGCTGTCGATTTCCGGATGGCATCCCGGATGGATCCGGCATAAGATGTAACACAAAGAACCCTTCCTCCGCTGGTAACAACTTCTCCCTTTTCCAAATGAGTGCCAGCATGAAAAATAAGACTGTCGTTATATCGCGTATCCAAACCCGTGATGACAAAACCTTTTTCGTAACTGCCCGGGTAACCTCGGCTCACGGCAACCATCGTAGCCGCAACGCGAGCATCTATTTCAATGATTTTTTCACCGAGTTTTTTATCGGCGACAGCCTGCAAAAGATCTACCAGGTCATTTTTTAGTCGCGGCATCACCACTTCGGTCTCCGGATCACCCAGCCGGCAGTTATACTCGATGACCATAGGTTCATCATTTACTTTGATAAGCCCGATAAAAAGAAACCCTTTGTATTCGATTCCGTCTTTTTTAAGGCCCTCTATCGTGGGATCAACGATCCTTTCCTTTACCTTTCTCATAAATGAACTGTCGGCAAAAGGCACCGGGCTTACGGCGCCCATTCCGCCTGTATTCGGACCCTTTTCACCTTCTCCGATTTTTTTGTAGTCTTTGGCCTCCGGTAAAAGCACATAATGGTCGCCGTCAGTAAGTACAAAAACCGACAACTCAATGCCATCCAGAAATTCTTCCACCACGATCCGCCGGCCCGCTTCTCCGAATTTATCCTGCTGGAGCATGAGTTCGAACTCGGCCATGGCTTCAATATGGCTATTACAGATAATGACCCCCTTACCAGCTGCCAGGCCATCCGCCTTAAGGACCACGGGCAGGGTATGTGATTTTACGTATTCAGAACCTTCGGAAAAATGATCTGCATCAAATTCCTTATAGGCAGCGGTCGGTATACCATGTTTCAGCATGAATTGTTTGGAAAAAGCCTTGCTTCCCTCCAGCCTGGCTGCAGAAGCAGAAGGACCTATCACCGGAATCCGGCATAATGTTTTATCTAGTAAAAAATAGTCGACGATCCCTTTCACCAAGGGTTCTTCCGGCCCAACCAGTACCATGTTGATGGAATTCTCCAGGCATGCTCTCCGGACTGCCTCGAAATCGGTAGGGTCAAGCGATATATTCTTGCCAAATGCAGACGTGCCTGCATTCCCGGGACCGATAAATAATGAAGAACAGTTTTTGCTTTCCGAGATCTTCCAGGCCAAAGCGTGTTCTCTTCCGCCCCCTCCAAGCAATAATATATTCATGGGTAGTTTTGATTAGGCCCGAAATTCAGGATTCAAAGCCACAACTTAAAAACAATTTTATGAATGGCAATGAAGCGTCTGAATCACCATGGCCAAATTAATCTTACATTAGGCGACCCAATAGAAAAATATCTTAAAAGAAATCTGCAGCATATGAATACAGCCCTTCCTCAGAAAGGACATCCCCGGGGACTTTATGTATTATTTTTCACAGAAATGTGGGAAAGATTCGGGTATTACCTGATGGTGGGCATTCTGTTTCTATTTTTACACGACACAGTAGGCAACGGAGGCCGGGGATTTGACACCAGTCTGGCAGCTGATATTACGGGTAGTTATATTGCCCTGGTTTATCTCACGCCTTTTTTAGGCGGCCTGGTTGCAGACAGGTATTTCGGTTATCGTCTTTCCATTTTTTTAGGCGGTTCTTTAATGGCCCTCGGTTATTTTTTAATGTCGGTGCCGCATAGTGGAAATTTGTTATTTGTCGCCCTCGGTTGTGTGATCATCGGAAATGGATTCTTTAAACCGAATATCAGCACCCTCTTGGGTAATGTTTATAATACGGAAGAATTAAAGCCGAAAAAAGATATTGCTTATAATATTTTTTATATGGGTATCAACATTGGCGCCTTCATTTGCAATTTTGTCGCCGCTTATCTCCGCATTAAATATACCTGGGGCTATGCTTTCGCGGCTGCCGGTTTCGGAATGGTGCTGTGCCTGCTCATCTTTGCTTCGGGGCAGAGATATATAAAACATGCAGATATCGTTAAACCAGTTCAGAAAGAGGACATGCCTTTTTCAAAAATCGTATACTATGTTTTTGTCCCCGCGATCCTGGCTGGTATCATCGGATGGTTTCTGCCGGGAAAAAACAATCTTTTCGGTTCCCATTCCAATGATGCATTTATTTTTGCCTGTATTCCCATTATCATATTTTATGCAAGCGTCTGGTACCGGTGCAAGGGCTTCGACAGAAAAAGAATCGCCACCCTGTTTACACTCTTTGGCGTGTCCATTATTTTCTGGAATATATATAATCAAAATGCCACTTCTTTAACGATTTGGGCAGACAGCTATACCAAACGCGATGCACCGCAGGTTTTGGAGAAACCCCTTTCCAGTTTTGGATTCCTGAATACGGTAAATACCGATCTGAAAGATGTACCGGTGCTGGACGTTCATTTCCACGCACAGGTAGACAGCAGTGGTAAAGTGATTACGCATCAGGGCACTGATCCGTATCTGCAAAATATTCCGAAGGATGAATGGCCTGCAAAAGGAGAGAATTTAAAATTGATTTCAACGGAAATCTATCAGTCTATCAATCCTTTCTGGATTATTGTACTGACGCCGGTCATTGTCGGACTATTCGGTTATATGAAATCCAGGGGGAAGGAACTTTCCACCCCGTCTAAATTCGCCTGGGGTACAATCATCGCAGGATTATCATCACTTCTTATGGTCATCGCGGCACTTTCTACAAATATTTATGAGCACAAAGTTTCTTCCGCCTGGATCTTTTGCAGTTACGGCGTATTCACGGTCAGTGAGCTGTTCGTAAGCCCGGTTGGACTATCCCTGGTGTCCAAAGTGGCGCCACGAAGATTTACGGCCCTGATGATGGGCGGATGGTTTATTACAACTTCTCTTGGAGGAAAAATCGCAGGTATTATGACCGGTTTCTGGGATCATTTTGATAGCAAGGCCCTCTTCTTTGGAATCAGCGCAGTAGCGGCTTTGGTTGCAGGCTTATTGCTTTTCCCGTTGGCCAAAAAATTGAATGAGGTGGTTGTTGAGGCTACTTCATCAAACGATTAATTATTGATTATTGAGAATCTAGTTCATCTTGAACGGCACGATCATCTCAAACATGGGGATATTCACTTCAAAACTGCTTTTCGCATGTAGGTTTTCCATATGATAGCTGCCATACATTTTTCCCATTTCCGTGCGAAGATTGCAGCCACTCACATATTGATATTTTTCGCCGGGTTGCAGAACAGGTTGTACGCCCACGACGCCTTCGCCTTCCACTTCCCGATGACTTCCGTTACTATCGAAAATATGCCACTGCCGGCGATGTAGTTTGACTGGGAAATTATTGTGATTCCAAATCGTAATACGGTAGGCAAACATATGTTCTCCCGCAACCGGGTTACTGTAATCCGGCTGATAAAAAGTTTCAACATCAATTTCAACCCCTTCTGAAATCTTGTTCGCCATGGAGTTAATTTGTATAAAAATACGGAAAAAGCGTAAAGCGGAAAGCCATAAAAAGCTTAAAGCATATAGCTAATGTAGTTACAAATAAATTATCATATGCTTTCTCTGAATATGATCATTTAAAATCTTTTATGCCGTCAGCTACAAGTTTTGAGCTTGTTGTCTGATCTGTTGGCCTCAGCTTTCAGCCTTTTTGGGCTTTAGTCTTTAAAATGTAAATTCGCTCAACTTCACCACTTAACTGATTATGAAAATAGCAGTCGCAAAAGGAGATGGCATCGGACCAGAAATCATGGATGCCGTTTTACATATTTTTGATGCAAATAAAGTCCCGCTTGAGTACGAAGTAGTGGATATGGGGAAATGGGTTTTCGACAAAGGCTTCTCCAATGGCATGACCCCCGAATCCCAGCACGTAATTGAAGAGCTGGGAATCCTTTTCAAAGGACCCATGGAAACACCAAAAGGCAAGGGCGTCAAAAGCATCAACGTTACCGCTAGGAAAACCTGGAATACCTACGCAAACAAACGTGTTTTTCAATCCCTTCATGGCGTTGAAACCGTTTTCTCCAAGGCAGGGATTCCGATTGATATCACCATCGTACGAGAAAATATCGAGGATACTTATGGAGGAATCGAACACATGCCGACTCACGATGTAGCGTTGAGCCGTCGCTTCATTACCCGTCCGGGCAGCCTGCAGGTAATCAAATATGCTTTTGAAATGGCAAAAAAAAATGGTGCGCGCAGAATCACCTGTGGACATAAAGCCAATATCATGAAGCTTACCGACGGACTCTTTCTGGAGTGTTTTCAGGAAGTTGCACGTGAATATCCCGAATTGAAATCTGACGATATTATCGTCGATGATCTGGCGATGAAACTAGTTGTTCGACCGCAGGAGTTTGATGTGGTTGTGCTTACCAATCTGCAGGGAGATATTATTTCCGATCTATGCGCAGGTCTGGTAGGCGGACTTGGATTTGCTCCATCCGCGAATATCGGTGACCACATCTCGATTTTCGAAGCCGTTCATGGCACAGCGCCTGACATTGCCGGGAAGAATATTGCAAATCCAACCGCTTTATTATTAAGTGGCATTGCCATGTTGCGCCACCTGGGCTTTATGGAAAATGCAGCTGTGATAGAAAACGCTTTATTATTTACATTAGAGCAGGGCGTGCATACCGGTGATTTCGGTGACAAAACCATCCCTGGAAAAAACACAACTGAATTTGCCCAGGCGATCATCGATAATTTTGGGAAATCTCCGGAACATGGCGCGAAACCGGTATTACCTAATATGCATATAACTCCCACTGTTTTTAAAATGGACCATAACCAAATGATGGTTTCTATTGATGATAGTGTGGAAAAAGAATATATTGTCGGCGTGGATATGTTTATTGAGAGTTCCGAACAACCGGAATTCATCGCTAAAAAATGCCAACGCCATGGCGGTGTAAAATTCAACCTGGTCAACATCAGTAACCGGGGCACCCAGGTATGGCCGACCGGTTCTGTATATACGAACCTGGTGAACCAATATAATGTGCGTTTTGAAAGCATCGACGGATCCCCTTTAAATCAACAGGATGTTATTGGACTTTATGTGAGTCTCAGCGGCGATTTCAAAATCAGTTCTTTTGAGTTACTCAATGTGATGAACGGAAAGAAAGCCTACAGCCTGGCACAGGGACAGTAAAAATCGGAAGTTTTTTTCATAAGTTGATTTATCAAATAGAACATCTTAATATCCCGAAATAATAGACCATTCTCTTTCCGAATTTTAAAATTTCAAAATATTCAAATTAAAGATCTGATTTCAGTTTGGAGTTCTCAATGTGTCTTGTAGCATCGCGGATATTTTTTTTCTCAAGATTCTTATTCAGCGCTTCTGTCAGATCAGTGCCGGTTTGATTGGCAATACAGAGGATTACCCATAATACGTCGGCCAGTTCATCCGACAACTTTTTGTCCTTATCCACATCCCGGAATGACTGATCCCCATAGATTCTGCTCATCAGTCTTGCCACTTCTCCTACTTCTTCAGTGAGAATTGCCATATTTGTCAGCTCGCTGAAATACCGCACGCCCGTATTGCGGATCCAATCGTCGATGATCTGTTGCGCCTCCCGTATCGATAATTCTTCGCCCGACATCATTTTGATTTATTACCTACTTTATTTTCATTTTCTACATTATATGTAAAAATCCCCTTCCAGGTAAGTATTTGCATGCCCTGTCATCAGCACCCTGTCGCCGGCGAGTTCGCAATTAAGGTAACCTCTCCGGGCGGATAACTGTATAGCCGACAATTTGTATTTACAGGTCTGCTTTGCCCAATAAGGAACCATCACCACATGCGCCGAGCCGGTAACGGGATCTTCATCTATGCCCGACTGCGGAAAAAAACAACGGGAAACAAAATCAACTTCGTTTCCTTTAGCCGTAACAATCAGTCCGCGGGAGTCCAGTTTTTTAACTAGCGTCAGGTCGGGATTCAGCGATTCTATCTCAGACTGATTTTCCAGCACCACCATATAATCATATAAGGATTTATAGATGGCCTGCGGTTTTATACCCAGGGCTTTTTCGATGAATCCGTCATCCTCTGCTTTCTGAGGTTCATTGGCAGGAAAATCCAATGTGATCTTATCCTGATTCCTGGTTACCAGCAGCGGACCACTTTTCGAATGAAATCTAATCTTATCCCCGCCATAAGCAAGATGTTCGAACATGACATGCGCAGAAGCCAGTGTTGCATGACCACAAAGGTCCACCTCCACGGTCGGAGTAAACCATCGGATACCAAAATCTTCGCCTTGCGGAATGATAAAGGCAGTCTCGGCCAGGTTATTCTGTGCGGCAATCTGCTGCATTAGCATATCGCTTAACCAGTCGTGTAGTGGCACGACGGCAGCCGGATTACCACCAAATTTCTTTTCCGAGAATGCGTTTGCGATATACACTTTCAGTTTCATAAGTCTTTGAGCTTTGTATCTATTAATATAGTAACCGGTCCCTCGTTCAATATCTCCACTAACATGTCGGCACCAAATATCCCGGTGTATATTTTTTTTCCAAGGTCCTTTTCCATTTGACTGATCATATTTTCATACAACGGTTTAGCAACAGCCGGTTTTGAGGCACGGATGTATGAGGGCCGATTCCCCTTTTTTGTAGCGGCAAATAAAGTAAATTGGCTGACGAGCAGGACATCTCCGCCGGTATCAGCAAGCGACAGATTCATCACATCGACCGGATCGTCAAAAATGCGAAGGTTGATGATCTTATGGCTCAGCCATTCCGCATCTTCCCAGGTGTCAGCATCCTCAATTCCAAGAAGGACCATCAGTCCGGATTCGATGGCAGCATGAACAGAACCACTTATCGCTACACTGGCGCGCTTTACCCGTTGAACAACTGCCCGCATCAGTTTCAGATTAATCAATTTACTTTTACTAAATGAAGATAGATGTTTCCCGTGAAATCAGTTTCCGTACTGCGCGTAGCGGCGGAAAGGGCGGACAAAACGTAAATAAGGTAGAGACCATGGTGATCGGTTATTTACATATCCGGAATTCTATACTTTTTACGGACAACCAGAAAACCCTGATCGAACAAAAACTTTCTTCCAAAATAAATAGCGAAGGATTTCTTCAGGTAAAGTCGCAGACACACCGCTCCCAGCTGGATAACAAGCAGGAAGTGATTGAAAAGATGGAAACGCTTCTGGAACGCGCGCTTATTAAGCCCAAACCAAGAAAACCGACGAAACCCAGTTTTGCCTCGAAAGTGAAAAAAAAAGAAGCAAAGCAAAAGCATGCACAGATTAAGGATTTCCGAAAAAAAATTAATCGGCTCGATTAAATCATTCATTGAATTATGAAGAGAAATGATCTCTTTCCTGCGAGAAAAATAAATGGCCTTTGGTTCGCCATTTTGTTTTTTTTGCCAACCAGTTCCGTTCATCACACAGCTCAAAAAAACGGAACTGCACTGATCATACATTTTCGTGCCTATGTTCACGGAGAACCACTCCGGCTGAATAAGAAATACCAGAACCCTTTTGGCGAAATATTCGAAATCAGCCGGTTTCGTTTTTATGCGGGTAAAATCGAAGGCATTCACAAGGATACTGCCCGCAAAATGAATATCTCTTCCTATCGCCTCATCGATTTTTCAGATTCTTCCAGTACGTATGTATCCCTTCCCGCAACAACAGGAACTTATAACGGCATTCAATTTTTGCTGGGTGTTGATTCCACTGATCAGAACCGGGGTGCCCAAACCGGAGCCCTGGATCCCATCAAAGGAATGTTCTGGACCTGGAATACCGGTTACGTGACTTTCAAAATAGAAGGTTATTCACCCGTGTCCGGCGAGCCGGCTCATATGATTGCCTATCATATCGGCGGTTATCACTATCCCTTCAGTACGGTCT
>Ga0209838_1000028_pt1 | contig 16498 bp, 15 predicted proteins | sample OrgsoiDNA2013047_FD_185797 | JGI IMG/M metagenome (GOLD analysis project Ga0209838, IMG submission 185797) | Permafrost soil microbial communities from the Arctic, to analyse light accelerated degradation of dissolved organic matter (DOM) -... | ecosystem: Environmental > Terrestrial > Soil >... | reverse complement strand
GTACCCTACGCCGGGGCCAAAACTAAAAAAATGAAATTTATCGATGGATAGTGCATTTCCCTTTGGATCAATACTGGCCGGCATCAGGCTGCTGTCGCCGTGGATGGCCCCGTAGTAGATCTCACCACCCACTAAAAACGATCCGGCCGATTTTTTCTGCCATTCATTTTGGAGAAGGCCGGCCTGGTAAGAAAATCTTTTTTCATTCAATGCGCGGTAAAAAGCAAATCCAATCAGGCTCAAACCCATATCAGGCCTGAGATAATACGATTCTCCCATGCGCGCTGCCAGTCCCTGTGGCGTTAGATAATAACCCTTGTAAAATTCGCCCAGCAAATCAATATTCCAGGTACGTGCGTAAAAATGACCCTGCAGATCCAGGTATTTTGTTTTGCCTTTTTCCTGGTCGGGATTGAATTTGTTGACACCCACTCCGATATTCACTGTCAATGAATGATACGTCGCCCCCAGGCCGATATTCAAAGAAGTTACGGAACGGTATTTATATGACTCCGCAGGATCAGGAGGATTAAAACTTATCACCGTATATTTTCTGGAGAGATAACCACGCGCCGTCAGCATCGAACGATACGTTTTATAATAACTGGTATCATGATCATCCGTGTAATTCTTTTGTCCGTATGCAATCTCACCGTAACCAGAGAATATCACCAGGTACAGAATTATTTTTTTCATCACTTGCACATTTTACCTTCTTCGTTCATCGGGATCAGATAGTCTTACCCGGTCGGGTTGCCTTATTCAATTTTTCAAACGTTCAAATTTAAGTCCTTGTGTTCATGCAGCCGGTTCAGTTCCACAATCGTCGTTTTACCATCCGCACTTTCATGATACATCTGCACAAATTTCCGCTCGAACAAAATCTCCTCAACGGTATAGGACGTCCGTTGCTGCACCAGGTTGGAATATACATCATCGAACCCGCGAACAGAAACGTATACTTCGAGATCGGCCTTTTTCATGTCTTCCTTACTGTATTCAAATAAAGGGCTCTCCGGGTTTAATGGATGAACAACTGTCCAGTTCATCGGGAGAGATTCAACATGACTTCTTTCCAACTCGAGGTCATAAAATTTATATGCCATTTTTCCGTGTTCTTCCACTAGCATGGCGGCGTTCACTTTTATATCAACGTTCGTGAGCGTATGGTGATCCTTATAACTCGCGAACCGAAACATAAATCCCTTCCCCCCTTTGTAAGGACTGATCAATGCATTTCTGCTGAAAAAAAGAAAGGCTTTGGGTTTTGAAAATCTTCCATACAAAAGACCGGTAGCTACGGCAAATGATAAGAACCCAAGCATGGACTCTATCGCAGCAACAGAATTGGCCATATCGCCTGTCGGGTTCACCCGGCCATAGCCTACCGTAGTGTATGTTTCCGTGCTGAAAAAAAACATCTCCTTGAAAATCCCGGCAGTGGTTATCGCCTCTATACCCTGGAACTGGGATTTACCAATAAAAAAATATACGCATCCGAAGGCGAAATTGATAGCCAGATAAATCACAAACAGCGCTCCGAAAAACTTCCAGGAAGGCAGGTTCAGCATCTGGTGAAAGAGACTGAAACGTTTAAAAAAAGAAATGCCTTCTTTTTGAACGTTAAATGTACCGTCTCTGTTTACGAACCGGCCCCCGTAGTTTTCGGGGTTGCCACCAAAACCTGTATCATTATTGTCCTTTATTTGTGTATGCCTCCGCGTTATAGCCATTTACATTCAGTTTGGAGCAAATTTACAGTAACGGACAAAGCTTAGGGCCTAAAGCCCCAAGCTTTTTACTTATTACCATAGAATTTCCAATCAACATCTGGGATACCAAATCTTCAGATTTTTAAATGACTCAGGGTTTTTTCCCTGCTATCGCCTGAATCGAATCCAGGTGTTTTTCCAACACAGGCAATGTGGTGGTGGCAAATGATTTAATGGTAGAGTCAGAACAGTTGTCTGCACATTTACGAAATTCCGCTATATCCTTTTTATGATCGTCCAGCATCATGTTCACATATGCCTTGTCAAAGTCCTTTCCCTTTTTCATTTTCATGTGGTCAATTTCTTTTTTTGTATCGTCACTCACGGAATCCGGAATGGCTATATTCAAAGACGTTGCAATTGCCTTGAGATTATTGTTGGCCTCTGTGTGGTCCTTCACCATCATTTCGCCAAAGGCCTTCACACGCGGGCTGGAGGCATTATCCTGAGCCACCTTTCCGAGGATAACTTCCATCATACCCCCATTTGCCGCCGCGACTGCAAAATTGGATGCATCGGGCTGAACGGCCTTTACTTCTTTGTTAACTGTCTTTGCGCTATCAACAGTATCCTGATGGTTATCGGAACTGCTGTTACATGAACATATTGCCAATCCCAGAACAAAAACCGAAGAGAAAATGATTTTTTTCATATAAATTATTTTAATATTCAGATAATCAGTGTATTCAAACTCTGCGCCAGTACGCAATAGCCTCATTTTGATAGCCGCTTGCCGGATTTGGGTAGAATCAGCGACAATATTGAGTATGATCATAAACAAAAGCTTCAATCAATTTTAAAAACCTTATCCATATGCCGCTTTGCATAAAGGAATCATTGTTTTAATTTTATATCATGGCAACGCAGTTGAATAAACCCAGGAATGTTGAAGAGCAGGCTTTTGATACCGACACCATCACTGATGTGGAATCGCCATATAGTCTGGTGGTATGGAATGATGAAGTGAATAGTTTCGACTGGGTGATACAAACTTTGATCGAGGTATGTCATCATTCAACCGAACAGGCGGAACAATGTGCCATGATTATTCATACCCAGGGAAAATATGCTGTGAAACAGGGAAGTTATGATGATTTAAAACCCATGTGTGATGCGATTACGGATCGTGGGATCGGTGCAACCATAGAAGTACTGTCCAACTCATAAGTTCCATTTATCATTTTTCCAAATTCTCCCGATGCCTCTCATCGTCCTTGATCAGGAAATCCGGTTTCCACCCGCGGAAATGGCCGATGCCGATGGCCTGCTTGCTGTCGGTGGTGATCTTTCCCGTGAAAGACTGTTGCATGCTTACCGCAGTGGCATTTTTCCCTGGTATGAAAACAAATATATTCTCTGGTGGTGTCCCGATCCGCGTTTTGTACTATTTCCGCAGGAGCTGAAAATAAGTTCCAGCATGAAACAATTACTGAAGAAGCAAATCTTTGAATTTTCTGTAAATCGCGATTTCAACGCTGTGATCGGACAGTGTAAATCCATCTCCCGCCGCGGACAGGATGGAACCTGGATTACTGAGGAAATGCGCAATGCGTATAATGATTTATATCGCGCCGGTTATGCCCACAGCGCAGAAGTGAGGCTGAATGGAGAACTGGTTGGCGGCTTGTATGGAATCCGCATTGGTAAAATGTTTTACGGGGAAAGTATGTTTAGCAGCTATAGCAATGCAAGCAAATATGCTTTTATCAAGTATGTGGAACAGTTGAAAGCAGAAGGCGTTGAACTGATCGATTGCCAGGTGTATACAGCGCATCTGGAAACATTGGGAGCCCGGATGATCCAACGTTCACAGTTTCTCCAACTGGTTAGCAAACTCATTCAGTAAGAATTAATAATTTGTCCGGCCACTTCTCCGCATACGTATACACCAGCCCCCGCATGTAATCATTTTCGGGATAGGCAGTCAGCCGTTCCTTCAGCGTGTCGAGATTCTGTATCTGCATCTCCTTATCCAGGTAACCCATACCATAAAACTTCCCTTTTTCTATCAGGACACAACTTTCTTCCGAAGAATCCCTGCCCCGGTCACGAATCATGAAAGATGGAAGCATGCCCCGCAGGGATTCCAGTGAACCGATCAGCCGTTGATTATATTCCCGGGTACTTTCTTTTTGTTCACAGGCGCCGCGGCACGAACCCATTCCCAGTCTGGCACAACTTTCATTCCCCTTCTGGATAAAACATAATTTGGGACAGAGATCAAATTGTCTGACCAGTTTTCTTAATAACTGCCATCCTTCTGCCAACCCGTTAAAACTATAGTGAGCAGGCAGATTTTGCTTTTTCTTTTCAATGGTTAACCGCAGATAGCCGCTCTGGTCCTCATACACATATAAACCATACGTCTGTTCGAATCTTTTCAGGCTGCTGTTGTAGGACGGCCAGAGACGTCTGATCTCGACACATTCAAGAAGGAAAGCCATCAGTTCGGTACCGCAATCCTGCCAGGAGACCCCATAAATATTCCGTAGGAATTCCTGTTTTCTAAGCCCCGGATTGTTGTTGGAAAAATGACTGCAAACCCGGTATCGGAGGTTTTTTGCCTTGCCCACATATATCACTTTCCCCCTCTGGTCATGAAAATAATATACTCCCGGGGTATACGGGATGGCATCGATTTGTTCAGAAGGCAGGTTTGGAGGCAGGTATTGTTCCCTGCTCTTTCCATGCAGCATCTGACGAACGGCGCCCTGGCGATCATTCAGAAGGATCTTTTCAAAAAGAATGACCGTGGCATCCGCATCGCCGCCAGCCCGGTGCCGGTTGGTGATCGGAATCTCAAGCTCCCGGCAAAGCTTGCCCAGGCTGTATCCGGGAAGACCGGGAAACACCTTGCGGCTTAAGCGTACCGTACATAATTTTTTCGTATCAAGCTCATAATCACAACTTTCCAATTGGTGTTTTATAAAGGAATAATCAAAATTAACGTGATGAGCCACGAATATTGCGTCCTTCAGCATGGCATGTACCCTTGCGGCGATCTCAGAAAAAACGGGCGCGTTTTCCAGCATGGACGGGTAAATACCGGTAAGCACCTGCACATATTTCGGGATGGGCGCCATTGGATTGACCAGGGTTTCAAAACGATCCGTGATCTTATTTCCATCGTGCAGCACAATAGCCAATTCAGTGATGCCGTTATTAGCAGCATAACTACCTGTCGTTTCGATATCTACGATCGCGTACATGGCGGTTTACCTCCCGTAATTCTTTTGCTAATAAAGTTAGGATAATCACCCTTCAGTTAAAAGAAAAATAACTGTTTCAAGAGATATTGTTTTCATCTGTACCCCTTGAAACAACCTGACCGTTTTTAATTTTCACCTTTAAACTCCATTAAATGAAACATTTTCACATGTCCCATGTCGGAGAACAGGCAACGCTGGCAGCCATCATTGCCGTGTTGTATTTTGCCGCCATCATGTTATTTGCTTATGTCTTTACCCTTACCTAATAGGTGAAAAGGTTAATTGTTAATGGTGAATGGTTTTCCTTAATACCTAAATACCCAAGCATGTTCATTAGCAATTAACCATTATTAATTGACAATTAACTCCGGTTCGTTCCGGAGTTTTTCATTTCCGCTACCGCCAACATTAAAAAAACTGCTAAAACGCTAGTATCTCCCAAAAAAACAGTTTATATTTGTTCTGATACGATGCGAGTTGTATCATCCCAGTCCGTCCCTACCAAAAACCTACCCTAGTTGATTTAGTGTGTTCCCTTTGAAACAAATGTTTTTATTAACATGGTTTCACCTTAAATTTTTCATATATGAAAAAAACGCTACAATCTATTCATTTAGGAGAAAATGCAAAAACGGCCCTTATTGCATTTGGTTTCCTTAGCCTTGTGATGTTGCTTTCCTACCTCTACTGGTTTGCTTAGCTAACAGACGCCTGTTGTTGATTCTGGACTCAGGACCTCTAACATACTTGCGGGAGAAGACATCGTGTATTCTCTCATAAAAGTTTCCGTTGTATACATGGAAACTTTTTTATTTGAGAACCCTCCTTTCCATCCTTCTTTTCGATTGATTAACTTTGCCTTCCTAAAAATGGATACCCCGGATGGAATTAACCAAACACTATGATCCTGCTGGAACTGAATCCAAATGGTATGCACATTGGAATGCGAATAACTATTTTAACAGTTTTCCCGATCAGCGACCCGCATTTACTATTGTAATACCTCCTCCGAATGTAACCGGTGTGCTCCATATGGGCCATACGCTGAATGAAACTGTGCAGGACATCCTGGTCAGGCGCGCCCGTATGCAGGGATTTAATACCTGCTGGGTGCCGGGAAGCGATCATGCATCGATCGCTACAGAAGCCCGGGTGGTAGCCATGTTGAAGGAAAAAGGTATAAACAAAAACGATCTGTCGCGCGAAACTTATCTGAATTATGCCTTTGAATGGAAAGAGAAATATGGAAATATCATATACGATCAGATAGCGAAACTCGGATGCAGTGTGGACTGGAACAGAGCGACGTTCACTATGGATGATCATTACTATCGCGCGGTCATGAAGGTTTTTATTGAACTCTATGAGAAGAAACTGATCTATCGGGGTGCGCGGATGATTCACTGGGATCCATCGGCAAAAACCGCTTTGAGTGATGAGGAGGTTGAATACAGGGAAGTGGAAGGAACATTGTATTACGTAAAATATCCCGTCGTCGGCTCCATGGAATGCATCATCGTTGCCACCCAAAGACCCGAGACCATCATGGGAGATACAGCGGTCTGTGTTCATCCTGATGATCCCAGATATAAACACTTATTAGGTAAACAGGTGATCGTTCCTCTGGTCAACCGGATCGTTCCATTGATAACCGACGAATATATCGACATGAATTTTGGAACGGGTGCACTGAAAGTGACCCCGGCCCATGACATCAATGATTACAATCTTGGTTTAAAACATGGTCTGGCCGTTATCGATACTTTAAATGAAGACGGAACCCTGTCTCCGGCCGCCGAGATCTTTGTGGGCATGGACCGGTTTGAGGCACGCAAAAAATCGGTCGAGAAACTTAGAGAAGATGGTCTCCTCCTTAAGGAAGAGTCATATATCACGCGGCTTGGATTTTCCCAGCGAAGCCATGCTGTTGTGGAACCTCGGATCTCCACCCAGTGGTTTGTGAAAATGAAACCCCTGGCTGAGCCTGCCCTAAAAGCGGTTCTTTCAGGAAAAATCCGGATACATCCCGGAGAGAAATTTCTGGCCACATATAAATACTGGCTGGAAAATGTAAAGGACTGGTGCATCTCCCGTCAACTCTGGTGGGGCCAGCGGATTCCGGCCTGGTATGATTCAAAAGGAAACTTTGTGGTCGCCGAAAACGAATCCCTCGCACTGGAAGCCTATCAGCACCAGTTCGGCCTGCTGGCGGTGCACGATGAGTTAACCCAGGATGAGGATGTGCTTGATACCTGGTTTTCTTCCTGGCTTTGGCCGATTGAGGTGTTTAAAGGAATTACAGAACCGGGCAACCCGGATTTTTCTTACTATTACCCGGCAGCGGTTCTGGTAACGGGCCAGGATATCATTTTTTTCTGGGTTGCCCGGATGATTATGGCCGGTTTCGCGTTCACAGAGGCGATCCCCTTTCCCGATGTCTATTTTACCGGCATGGTAAGAGATAAACAGGGAAGAAAAATGAGTAAGAGCCTGGGGAATTCACCCGATCTGCTGGAACTGATCGAAAAATACGGGGCCGATGCCGTACGCTTTGGGATTATGATCTCCGCGCCAGCCGGCAATGATTTGTTGTTTGACGAAGCAGGTCTCGAACAGGGAAGGAATTTTAATAATAAACTTTGGAACGCGCTGAAGCTCGTTCGCATGTGGGGAGAGAAAACCAGCACGGATTCGCAAAAGGAGTCCGCAAATGATGCTGGATTTTTTGCCGCGCAATGGTTCGACAGCCGGTTGAACGAAGCAAAAAAGGATATCAATAAATTGTATTCAGAATTTAAAATCAGCGAAGCATTAAAGACCCTCTATTCTTTAGTCTGGGATGATTTCTGCAGCTGGTACCTGGAATGGATAAAACCGAGTTTCGGGCAATCACTGCATCCGGCTTACTACAAAAAAACAATTGCTTTTTTTGACGAGTTGCTGTTGTGTCTGCATCCCTTTACACCTTTCGTGACGGAAGAAATATATCACGAGCTAAAGGAACGGGTTGCCGGCGACGATCTTTGTATAAAGCAATTGAATGCAACATCGCCGTACGATACCGGCGTTCTCGAAACGGGTGAAAAACTTCGGTTGTTCCTGACCGTTGGACGGGAATTCCGCCAGCAACAGCAACTAAAAAACAGTGAACCTATTCCAAGGCTGATTTTACCGAAGGAAATTTTCGGCGGGCAGGAAAGCATCTATGCCATCATCCGTAAACAACTCAATTGTACAATCATTGAATTCGCCGAAGGCGTGATAGGCAGTGTACAGGGAATCCAGATAATCCCCTTTCAATCATTCCAGGTCGGGTTCGACAGCCCGGCAAAAGCCGGAGATTCAAAGAGGAAGGAAGAACTGGAAAAGGAGCTCGACTACTACCGGGGATTTCTTGATACCCTGAACATTAAACTATCAAACGAACGTTTTGTTCAAAACGCAAAACCAGACGTGGTCGACCTTGAGAAAAAGAAAAAACAGGACACCGAAGAAAAGATTGCGGCGATACTGCTGACGCTGAAGGCGTAATTTGAAAATCCTGCAGTGTCAGTGCAACGACTGCATCACTTCATAGTTGATCGGAACTTTAAAGCTGACGCCGCCGCGTTTCATATGCACGCTGCCTTCCAGCCGGACTTTGATCTTGTTATCGTTCATCAGCATGCTGAGTGCACTGCCGATGAGCAACTTCGGGCTCACCCGAAGATTTAGGGGAACATAAAAAGTATCTTTGCGTGGAATTTGTATTGTTGAATCCAGTATATAGTGATTGGCCAGTTTATCGTCCAGATAAACATTCACGTCTCCTCTTTTTAATTCCATATTATACGGATTCGGATTATAGAAAGTGAGTTGTGTATGTAACAAGGCTGAATCCATACTAAAATTCTGAATACCAAAATCACGGAAACCCAGGTATTCAGGCGCTTCCGGCGGGCTGCAGGAGTAAACGCAACAAAAAACGACAGCCGATAAAATGAATGATATTGCTTTCATCGGATCGCAAGATAATTGTTTTCACCGGCTGGTCGCAGACATTAACTTTGCTGTAATTATTTTTTCATCCAATCCCCAAAACAATGTTCATTCTCGAGAATGAAATTTTAAAGGTTGAAGTTGCTTCCAGGGGTGCAGAGCTTCAAAGCATCCTGAATAAAGTAAATGGAATCGAATATCTGTGGGATGGGAATCCTGCTTTCTGGGCTAAACGCTCACCCGTTTTATTTCCCATTGTAGGCAGCCTGAAAAATAATACCTATCACTATCAGGGGCAATCATACCAGCTGCCTCGCCACGGATTCGCCAGGGATATGGATTTCGAGATGGAAAAACAAACCAGCCGGGAGATCATCTTCCTCCTACGAAGCAGTCCGGAAACAAAAATAAATTATCCATTTGATTTTGAATTTCGCGTACGTTATCAGGTGATGGGTTATGAACTCAGTACAGAATATATAGTTTCAAATACAGGAAACGGGATGATGTTTTTCTCGGTAGGTGGACATCCTGCATTCCGGCTTCCACTCGCAACGCAGACCCAGTTTTCTGATTACTATCTCCGATTCGAAGAAACTGAAAACCTTTCCCGTTGGCCGATTTCCAAAGACGGCCTGATCCAGACTCAGCAGATTCCCGTGCTGGAGGACAGCAACCGGCTCAATCTGCAGAAATCACTTTTTTATCAGGACGCCCTGGTTTTTAAATATCCGGCATCATCTGAAATCTCCCTGCTTTCCGGCAAAACGCCTCATGGATTACAATTCCAGATGGGCGAATTCCCCTTTCTGGGGATATGGTCATTTAAAGACGCCGATTTTATATGCCTCGAACCCTGGTGCGGAATCGCTGACAGCGTGAACAGCGATCAGCAACTGGAACGCAAGGAAGGAATAGAAAAAGCGATCCCCGGCAAACCATTCAGCCGCCTGTGGCGGGTGAAATTTTTTTAAATTACAAATCCCCGTTAATATAAGGATGACCGGTGCAGAAATACGCTGATTAATTACGATATTCGGGATCAATTCAAGGATCTGTCTCGCTACCTCAATATTATTTATACCAGCCTGAAAATGGCCCTGCAGGAATTCCGTTCCAACAAATTGCGTACTTTCTTGTCACTGCTCGGAATTACATTCGGCATCTTCTGTATTATCAGCGTGCTGGCAACGGTCAGCAGTATGAAAACCGCTGTGCAGAACGATATCAATTCACTTGGATCCAATTCTGTTTTTATCGACAAATGGGAATATCGTAACGATAATAATTATCCCTGGTGGCGCTATTATAAAAGACCAACGCCTAAATACGAAGAACTTAAACAACTCAAAGACCGCGTTCCCATTATCGAGAATGCAACATTTATGACCAAGGATCAATCCGTATTGGAATATGGAACCGATCTCCTGAATGGAACAAATTACTACGGTGTCACAGAAGACTTTGCCAAAATAGAACATTTTAATATCGGCGAGGGCCGGTATCTGCAGCAGACCGATTTTGATCAGGGAGCCAATAACCTGGTGATCGGACATAGTGTGGCGGAAAAAATATTTATCAATCCTGAACGTGCCATCGGAAAGACCGTCCGGCTGAAGGGTGGTAAACCGGCCATCATCGTCGGTGTAATAGAAAAACAGGGTCAGAGCGTTTTGGATATGTGGCAGTTCGACGATTGTATCATCATGCCCTATAAATTTCTCAGGCAGATGATCCGCGATGACGATGCCAATCCGGTGATCATTGTCGATGGCGGAAAAAATACCAGTATACCCGCACTCAAGGATGAACTCACAGGCGCCATGCGTTCCATCCATAAACTATCTCCGGGACAGGACGATAATTATTCATTAAACGATATTCAAACACTGACAAAGTCTACTGATGTCATTTTCCAAAATCTCAATATTGGTGGCTGGGCCATCGCGGCCTTGTCACTCATCGTTGGAATGTTTGGTGTTGCCAATATTATGTTTGTAACGGTTCGCGAACGCACATCACAGATCGGTTTAAAGAAAGCACTCGGAGCTAAAAAAAGTACAATCGTTTCCGAATTCCTGCTTGAATCTTCTTTTCTGTGCATCATCGGCGGTTTGATCGGCCTGGCAGCGGTCTTTATCCTAGCGGGTATCTTCACGGCCCTCTTCCATTTTGCGGTTTTCATCCCCATCAATATCATCGGCCTCGCCATTGGAATTTGCCTGACCGTAGGTATTCTCGCCGGCATCATACCAGCTGTTATTGCATCCCGGCTCGATCCCGTGGTCGCCATCCGCTCGACCAATTAATTCCCGTCATGAACTATCTCCCTGCCCCTGCTCCTGTAAACGAATTCCGTTGATCTCCGGTATCTTTGCAGATTCAATTTTCAGCCATTGGCCACGACAATTTTAGGTATCGAATCTTCCTGCGATGAAACAGCGGCATCCGTTTGCCGTGACGGTATCATATTATCCAATATCATTGCGGGACAGGCCATCCATAGCCGTTACGGCGGTGTGGTGCCCGAACTGGCCAGCCGTGCACATATGCAAAATATACTGCCCGTGGTGGATCAGGCCTTATTGATTGCGGGTATCGGCCTGTCTGAACTAAATGCCATCGCGTTTACGCAATCGCCGGGATTGATCGGCTCGCTGCTGGTAGGCGCCCAGTTTGCCAAATCACTAGCTTTTACATTGAATTGTCCGCTGATCGCCGTGCATCACATGCAGGCTCATGTACTCGCAAATCTGATAAGCGAAAAAGAAAATCCCGACGCCGTTCCTTCCTTTCCATTCTTATGCCTGACAGTCAGTGGAGGTCATACGCAAATCGTTGTTTGCGAATCTCCTTCCATCATGCGCGTGATCGGGGAGACAACCGACGATGCAGCCGGAGAAGCGTTCGATAAGTCCGCAAAACTCCTGGGACTTCCCTATCCGGGTGGCCCGCTGATAGACCGCTATGCAGCGACTGGTAATGCGCTGCGTTTTACATTTCCTGAGCCGAAGATCCCGGGATTAAATTTTAGTTTCAGCGGATTAAAAACAGCCATACTATATTTTATACAAAATGAAAAGGCAAAAGATCCCGGTTTTATTGAAAAAAATCTCCCGGATATCTGCGCATCCATTCAGGGCCGGATCATTTCGATCCTGCTTAATAAATTAAAAAAAGCGGTCGCAGAAACGGGTATAAAACAGGTTTGCCTGGCCGGTGGTGTATCTGCCAACCGGGGTCTGCGAAAATCGTTTGAGGATATGGGCAGTGCACTGGGATGGCAAACCTTTATTCCCAAAATGGAATATTGCACCGACAACGCCGCCATGATCGCGCTGACGGGTTACTATAAATTCAGGAACCAGTCATTTTCTCCGGTATCCGTTACCGTTAGTGCCCGTGCCGGCTGGTAAATCCCGATTATGTCCAATCCATATTTCAGGTTTAAACAATTTGTCGTTCAGCAGGACCGCTGTGCGATGAAAGTATGCACAGATTCCTGTATCCTGGGAGCCTGGACGGCTCAACGTTTATCCGGTGTAAATAAAATTCTGGATATCGGAACAGGAACCGGTTTGCTTCCCCTGATGCTGGCCCAGAAATCAGGCGCCTATATAGAGACAATCGAAACAGATCCCGAATCTGCTGCACAGGCGCGGGAAAATATGCGACAGAGTCCCTGGGCCGATCGCATCCGTCTGATTGAAGGAGACGTGCGCCTATATGCATTCCAGTCGATGTACGATTTCATCATAACCAATCCGCCATTTTATGAATCAGACCTGCCTTCGCCGGAGCAGAAAAAAAACAAAGCCAGACACGGGGATTCGTTGCAGTTGGATGAACTGATTTTAATACTCCGATCCAGACTGAAACAGAATGGTATGTTTAGTATCCTGCTTCCTTTTCACCGGAAAAACTATTTTGAAGAACTCGCTTTGGCAAATGGTTTTTTTCTCTATGAGCAGCTGACCATTCGTCAGACACCGGCCCACGCTCCGTTCCGAAGTATCAGTTTATTTGGTTTTCAAAAACCGGAAAGCATGATGGTGGATGAATGGGCCATCAAAACCGAAGAAGAAATATATAGTCCGCAGTTCCGGGAATTGATGGAGGAATACTATTGAGAATTTGGAAATTTGGATTTTCCGTATTCACGCATATATATGTACGGTTCCGTAATCACTCCATCCCGTACCATCGTCGCTCTTTCGATAACCGGTGATCCCTCTTTGAAGAGGTCTTCCAAAACATATTTGATGAGTTGTTCACCGAAATAACGGGATGCATCTCGCGGAAGTTCGTTCGGCAGATTCCCGACGGCCATCATATCGATGGATCCGAACAAATGAGGGGCAGTACGCTCGCGGGTTTGCTTGTTTACACCATACACCGGGTATTCCATATTGCCGTCGCCCAGGTTACAGGGCACGGACCCGTTTTTATCATCTGTAATATCAGCAATGGTCTGAATCCTGAAACCCGGTGACAAAAGATCCTCCCATTCAAATAATCTTGGCATACGCGGATCCCAGTAAATTCCATTTAATAAAATATCGGAATGCTCCGCGTAGGACTTGAATAGGCACTCGTATGTTCCAGGATCATGATGAAATTCCTCCCGTTGATAGTTCCCGTTTTTTTTATGCCGGTACAATAAGGCGCCTTTTAACTGCGTAAATACAGGGTAGGTAAAATTCCTGGATAAATACTCATCTGGTTCCACTTCTATAATACCCAGCAGATTCATCACTTCCAGCAATCCATGCGCCACACGTCCCGAACCGGTAATCACCACCTTGATATTCGGGAGTTTGATTCCGAAATATCCGTGAATGAGCTGTTTGAAGTTGGGCTGTTTGTAAACCCTGGGAAGAACATACTGTTTGGTCCGGTTTCCAAAAGCCATCATACCGTTATGTGCACCCACAATCCCGGCAAAAAAACCAAATCCGAGGATCCGCTGTCCGTCTTCATGCTCCATGCATTCATAATCGATCAGGGTGATCCTCTTGTTCAGCATTTCGCGGAACAGTTCCTGATTATACGGCTGCATTTTCCGCGTATGGGAAAAGAAAAGATATTTCTTCCCCGATAAGAGTTTCTCTGCGCTGACTTCCTTGATCCCAAACAGAAAATCGCAATCACTCAGGTCTTCTTTCAATTCGACACCCGCCAGTTCGTATTCCTTATCGCCGTAACTACGGTCGCCGGAAGGCTGGGCAAATATTTTTAGGGAGGCAAAATTTTTCTGCAGCCATTTACACTGTGATGGGATCAGCGCTACCCGGTTATCCGACGGGACTTTTGTTTCCCGGATCAAGCCAATACGGATCATGCAAGCCAGTTTTTATGCGGAAAGATATTCATTTTTAATGTTTTATAATATTTAGAGAGACTGGATTAAAATCTTAATTTGGGGTATAATGCACTCGGAAAGATGAAAAATCAACGGGCATTTTCTGATATACTATTCATCGCCATCATCTTCTTCCTGGCATTCGCGTCTGTCGTTTCCTACCTGCGCACGAGCAAAAAAAATGAGGCTTCCAACCTGGTCGCCCACGCAAACATATTCCGGTTCAAACTAGGACAAACGCTTTCATTTGTAAGAGTAGCCGAAAAAAAAGAACAGGACTCTATCCACGCAAGGATTGCAGATTTCAATAGTCAGCTGCAAAAGGATTCTGCAACGGCATATCAAATGGTGCAGGAGCTGGACTCCCTAACAAGGACCGACAGTAACCAGCGTGCCGGCATGAGTAAATTACATAGCCTGTTGCAAAAATGGCTGGTAAATCTGCACGCAGAGCGTGTACGGGCCGAAAATATCCAAGCCGCTTTATCAAATTTCATTTCTGAAGGAGAGGCGATCGTTAACAGGATTCAATTACTCTTCGTTGAAATGCGCCATATCCAGGATGATCTGCTGTTACAAAAAATCCAGGAAAAAGACAGGGCTACTTTCCTTTCTCCTCTGTATTCGCTGGTCCTCTCCCTCCTGGCGATCGTTATCGTTACCGGCGCCTATTTCAGGTTAAGAAATGAAACCCGTTTGAGGTTACAGGCGGAAGACGGACAGGCTATCATTCACAATTTCTTTCATCAGGTGCCGGCGATGCTGGCCATATTAAAAGGTCCGGACCACATTTTCGAATTCATCAACCAGCCTTTCCAGGAATTAATTGGAAATCGGAATCCCATAAACCTACCCGTCAGGAAGGCGATACCAGAGGCCACCGGCCAGGGGTATTTCGAAATTATGGATTCGGTTTATCAAACGGGAGATCCGTTTGTCGGGAAGGAAATGCCGCTGCTCGTCGATCGCGGAAATGGGTTGAACCCGATATTCATCAATATCATTTGCCAGGTGCTGAAGAATGCCGCTGGCGAAAAAGAAGGTGTACTTATTTTTTGTTACGATGTTTCGGAACAGGTGCTGGCGCGTAATCAATTACAGGAAGCCGAAAGCCGGTCGCGCCTGGCTATTGAAGCCGCCCGCATGGGCACTTTTGACTGGGATCTGCAAAACCAGCAATTCATCAGTTCTGAAAAACTCGTGGAAATATTCGGCTACCATAATGCGGTTAAAGTGACGCACCAGGACCTGCTGGACCGTTTTCATCCGGAGGATAAACCAATCCGCGATGAAGCCGTGAAGGATTCATATAATCTCGGCTCACTCAAATACGAGGCGAGGATTATCTGGCCCGATAAAACCACGCACTGGATAAACGTATTTGGAAAAATATTAACTGATGATGCCAGGAATATTTTGAGGATGTACGGAACGGTACTTGATGTAACGTCGCAGAAAAATTTTATGGAGGACCTCGAAAGAAAAGTGGTCGAAAGAACGCAATCTTTAAACGTTGCGAATCTAGCCCTAAAACAATCTGTTAACGAACTCGAGCAAACCAACGCTGAACTGGCTTCGTTTAACTATATCGCGAGCCACGACCTGCAGGAGCCATTGAGAAAGATCATCGCGTTTTCAAAACGCATTGAAGAAGTGGAAAACGAAACCTTATCCGTTTCAACCAGGGATTACTTTGACAGGATCATCCAGGCCACCACCCGAATGCAAAACCTGATAAATGCCTTCCTTTCCTATTCACAGACCAATAATTTCCAGGCAGACGTTAAACCAACTGATCTGAACAGGGTCTACAACGAAGTGAAAAATGATTTTGCTGAAACGATCATTCAAAAAAATATCACGCTGGAATGCCAGCCCCTGCCGGTTTTACCCGGCATTCCTTTGCAGGTAAATCAGCTGTTTACAAACCTGATCGGAAATGCTATTAAGTATGTCAGGACAGGAGTAAATCCGAAAATAGAAGTTTTTGCTGAAGAGCAATCCGGTCAGGACCTGGCGTTTGAAGGTGTGGATGGCGGAATTTCTTACTGGAAAATCAGTATCCGGGACAATGGAATAGGGTTCAACCAGAAGTATGAAAACCAGATATTCGAGCTTTTCCAGCGATTACACAGCAGGCAGGTATACGAGGGAACCGGTATCGGGCTGGCCATTTG
>Ga0209838_1000026_pt1 | contig 16775 bp, 13 predicted proteins | sample OrgsoiDNA2013047_FD_185797 | JGI IMG/M metagenome (GOLD analysis project Ga0209838, IMG submission 185797) | Permafrost soil microbial communities from the Arctic, to analyse light accelerated degradation of dissolved organic matter (DOM) -... | ecosystem: Environmental > Terrestrial > Soil >... | reverse complement strand
GGAATTGCACACATCATTTAAAAGTTTTTGAGGAAGATTTCCAGATCATCGATACGGAAACCAAATACCGGCCCGTCAACAAACACCTCCCTGTTTTTACGTCTGCTTCGGTTCTGACACCGGATCAGATCATTCCCTATCTCACGAGGAGAAACAATATCCGCGAGATCCATGATGCCCTGCTGCTGGGCATCCGGGATTATTTTGGGAAAATGGGATTTCAGAAGGCTATCCTGGGCAGTAGCGGCGGAATCGATAGTGCGGTAACCCTGGCGCTTGCCTGCAGGGCATTGGGAAGTGAACATGTCCGCGCCGTGGCGTTGCCATCGGGTTATTCCAGCAGTCATTCTGTGGAAGACGCAGAAGCGCTTTCCAAAAAACTAAACAATCCTTTTGATATCCTGCCGATCCAACCGGTATTTGACAGTTTTCTTTCTGCGTTAAAACCATATTTCAACGATATGCCGTTCAGTGTGGCGGAAGAAAATATCCAGAGCCGCAGCAGGGGCAACCTCCTTATGGCCATGGCGAATAAATTCGGATACATTCTCCTGAATACTTCCAATAAAAGTGAACTCTCCACCGGTTACGGAACACTATATGGGGATATGGCAGGCGGTTTGAGTGTTTTGGGCGATCTCTACAAAATGCAGGTATATGCATTGGCCCATTACATAAACCGGGATGAAGAAATTATTCCGGCTTCCATTCTGAATAAACCGCCATCCGCCGAATTGCGACCTGACCAGAAGGACAGTGACAGTCTGCCGGAATATGATCTGCTTGATAAAATTTTGTATTTATATATAGAGCGCAGAAAGGGCCCCAGGGAAATCGTTGCCATGGGTGTGGATGAGGCCCTGGTGGCGCGGGTTCTGAAACTGGTCAATACGAGTGAATATAAACGGAACCAGTTCTGCCCGATCATCCGGGTGAGCAGTAAGGCTTTTGGCGTAGGAAGAAGGATGCCGATTGTCGGGAAATACCTTTCGTAAAATGGGCTACTGTTTTGTAAGCGTCTCCGTCGCAACGACCGGGAATCCCGATACTTCCTCTGTGCTGTTTAAGACCATGGTTTTACCGTCCCATGAATTTATGAAGAATGCGCTGGACGCAACATAAATCGTATCTGAATTGGAGGACAGGCTCCAGGTGCCACTAGAATCTGAGGCGGGAACGCATACAACGCCGGCATCAACAAACTGGACGCTCAGGTCGGTATTTAATTTGATCACATTATCTTTTTCGCATGGGGGAAGAGAATCATACAGATTGATGCTTATTCCGGAAAGACTGGCCGTTAAGGCAACCAGATTATAAGAGCCGGAAAGATTTTGCACTGTTTTGGCACTTGAATTATTGCTACTTTTCTTGCATGCATTGATAACAAGTAGTAAGGCGATGGCTGAAGCAGCTAAAACAAATTTTCGCATGATCTCATTATTTAATGAATAGAGGTAACTCTGTTTTCCCTGTTTTATTGTGTGAATCAAATGTGAAAATACCTCTTATATATAAAAACCGCAATTGCAAAAGATATAAACTGCGGAGCAGCATGAAATAAGCCCTTACCGGATACCCGAATTCGCTAATTTTACGCGATTAATTTTCATAATTTCCAGTTTTTGGTTTTCCTTCCATTACAGCCATTTTAATTTTTTACAACCATGTATACGGCAGAAGACATCCGGGTTTTAAATGAAAAAATACAGGTACAGGGACAGTTTATAGACAAGCTGCGAGCAGAAGTCGGCCGTGTAATTGTCGGTCAGCACTATATGCTTGACCGTTTGCTGATCGGCCTGCTCACCAATGGTCATATCCTGCTGGAGGGTGTACCCGGTCTGGCTAAAACCCTTACCATCAAATCGCTGGCTCAGACCATTCGTGGAAAATTCAGCCGTATCCAGTTTACTCCGGACCTGCTGCCGGCCGACGTGATCGGTACCATGATCTTCAACCAGCAAAAGCACGAATTCATAGTGAGGAAGGGACCCATTTTCGCAAACTTCCTTCTGACGGATGAGATCAACAGGGCGCCTGCCAAAGTGCAGAGTGCGCTTCTCGAAGCCATGCAGGAGCGGCAGGTGACCATCGGCGACAGCAGTTATATTCTGGAAGAGCCGTTCCTGGTGCTCGCCACCCAGAATCCGTTGGAACAGGAGGGAACATACCCGCTGCCCGAAGCGCAGCAGGACCGTTTTCTTATGAAGGTGATCGTGACCTATCCATCGAAACAGGAGGAGCAACAGATCATACGCAATCACATGAATGGCATAAAACAACCTGAACTGAAACAAGTGGTTTCGATGCAGGAAGTGCTGGAAGCGCGTGAGCTGACCCGTAAAATATATATGGATGAAAAACTGGAGAATTATATACTGGATATCGTGTTTGCCACGCGTAGTCCGGAAAAATACCGGCTGGAAAAACTAAAGTCGATGATTTCCTATGGTGGTTCCCCGCGTGCCAGTATCAACCTGGCGCTGGCAGCCAAAGCGAATGCATTTTTAAACAAAAGAGGATATGTGATACCCGAGGATGTGCGGTCGATTTCCAAAGATGTGCTCCGCCACAGGATCGGTCTTACGTATGAAGCCGAAGCCGAAAACCTGAATGCGGATTATGTGATAGATGAAGTACTACGTGCTATCCAGGTTCCATAACTGTCAACCGCCCACTATGCTTTCAGCTCAGGAAATTATAAAGAAAGTAAGAGAACTGGAGATCAAAAGCAAACGACTCACAAGGCATCTCTTCACCGGAGAATATCACAGCGCATTCAAAGGCCGTGGCATGGCTTTCCGCGAGGTGAGGGAATATTATCCTGGCGACGATGTACGATTCATAGACTGGAACGTGTCGGCCCGGTTTAACCATCCGTTTAGTAAACTATTTGAAGAAGAAAGAGAACTCACGGTGATGCTCATGGTGGATGTAAGCGGGAGTTCTTTATTCGGCACGGTGAAGGGCAGGAAAAAAGACCTCATTACTGAAATTTGCGCCGTGCTGGCTTTTTCCGCGGTGAACAACAACGACAAAGTGGGTCTTGTTTTCTTCAGCGATAAAATTGAAAAATATATTCCGCCGAAAAAAGGCCGCGACCATGTGTTGCATATGGTGCGCGACCTTCTCATGACTGAACCGGCGCATCGTAAAACAAATATATCCCAGGCGCTTAAGTTTCTGAATAATACCCTTCGCCAGAAAACCATCACATTTTTACTCAGCGATTTCCTCGATGAAAACTATGAAGAAGCCCTGCGTGTGGCCGGAAAAAAGCACGACCTGATCGGTATCAAAGTATATGACAAGATGGATATGGAGCTTCCGGACGCGGGTCTGATCGAAGTCGAAGACGCAGAAACCGGCGCCATGATCTGGGTGGACACATCGGATTATGCCCAGCGGAATTTTTACCAGCAATCTTTTTTTAAAATGACGGAACTCAGTAAATCCCTTTTTCTGAAATCAGGCGCCGATCTGCTTCACATGCGCACGGATGAAGACTACGTAAAAATTCTGCAGAAGTTTTTTGTAGGTAGAAACCGACCTGCCTAGCCGATGGCCAAAACCCTTACCTATATCGTTTGTGTGGTGGCCTTGCTTGCAGGGAACATGGCGTTTGCACAGGAAACACCCAGTATAAAAGCATCGGTTGACAAAAACCAGATCCTGATCGGAGAGCCCATCCGGTTTATCATCGACGTGAGATCGCCCATGGTATCCGGAAACCAGCTGCCGCAGTTTGACAGTATCCCCCATTTTGAAATCATAGAAAAAGCAAACCGCGATTCGCTGATTTCGGCTAGCGGTGCCAGTTATCATCTGGAATGGAAACTGACCAGTTTTGATTCCGGAACAAGGGTTATCCCGGCGTTAGCGGTGGTGATCGGGAACAAGGTTTACAAAACAGATTCACTTCCCATCGAGATCTCTTACGGTACCGTGGATACGACGAAAGATTATCACGATATCAGGGGAATCATAGATCTCGAAAACCCTGATGTGAAATATATTCCCTGGGTCGTGGCAGCCGTTACGGCCATCGCGCTGTTTTTATTTATCTGGCTTTTCAGGAGGCCCTTTACGAAAGAACAGATTGCCGAGGAACCCGTCAAAAGTAGAATTTCATCCTTGGACCAGGCCCTGGCTTCGCTGGAGCAGTTAAAGAAAATGATTCACGACGACCCTTCTTCCGTAAAAAAATATTATTCCGGTTTGCATGACACCCTGCGTATTTTTCTGAACCGGCATCTCGGACTTGTAACGATGGAAAAAACCAGTGAGGAGATCATCATCAGCCTGAGTGATCTGAGAATGGACCGTGAAGAATTTTCCAAACTCACGGCTGCCCTTCGTATGGGAGATTTTGTAAAGTTTGCCAAATATGTTCCTGGTCCCAATGAAAACGATAACAACCTGGAAGTAATCCGATCCGCGATTATGTTTATTAACGAAACGGGAAAATAGTGTTGTACGACTGGTTCTCAAATATTCATTTTGCCAAACCGTGGTTTTTTGCCCTCTTCGCAGGGCTTCCGCTGTTGATATTATTTTACCTGCGTCCGTTGTATCGCACCCAGGGCAGTATGCTGGTATCGGGCGTTAAGGCCTTTGGCAGCGGCAGGTCCTGGAAGACGATGTTACGCCACATTTTATTTATTTTCCGGCTCCTTGCGATTTCATGTATTATCATTGCCATGGCCAGGCCTCAGACCGGCAGTGAACAACAACTCACATCCGGCGAGGGAATTGATATCGTTTTTTGTATCGATATCAGCGGAAGCATGCTGGCGCAGGATTTCACACCCAACCGGATGGAAGCGGCCAAACAGGTGGCTTCTGAATTTATTGACCGTCGACCGACTGACCGGATGGGTCTCGTGATTTTTGCAGGCGAAAGTTTTACCATGTGTCCGTTAACAACGGATCATGCCGTGTTGAAATCTCAATTATTCAATGTGCAGAGTGGCTTACTGGAAGACGGTACGGCCATCGGATCTGGTCTGGCGACGGGTGTGGAGCGACTGCGTTCATCCGTTTCAAAAAGCAAAGTGATCATTCTGCTTACAGATGGGGAAGACAATGGGGGCCGTCTTGATCCGAATACGGCGAAAGAAATTGCGAAATCATTTGGTGTACGGGTCTACACGGTCGGTGTGGGTACGGAAGGATTTGCGCCGGTGCCCGTGCAGACAAGCAGCGGGGTGATCATGCAAAGGGAAAAAGTGAGTATTGATGAAAAACTGCTTACACAGATTGCGAACGAAACCGGTGGAAAATATTTTCGTGCAACGGATAATGAAAGTCTCGATTCCATATATAAAGAAATTGACCGCCTGGAGAAATCAAGATTCGAAGTAACGACTTTCACCCACTATACAGAAAAATTCCTGCCCTTCGTACTGACTGCTCTGGTGTTACTTTTTCTCGAATGGATATTACGGTTTACCCTCTTTAGAAAATTTCCCTGACATGCTTGCAAGAGTGTATAAATCCACGGGCAGCTGGTACACGGTTAAGACCGCGGATGGAAATTTTTCTGTGGCCCGGATGAAAGGGATTTTTAAAATAGACGGCATTACTTCCACGAATCCCGTTGCTGTGGGTGACTGGGTGAACCTGGAGGAAGAGTCCGGTGGTGAGGAAGGGGGCATGATGATCACCGGTATACAAGACAGAAATAATTATATCAACCGGCAATCGCCCGGCAACAAGCACCAGCATCATATCATTGCGTCAAACCTGGACCAGTCGCTGTTGGTCGCCACGGTGAAATATCCAAAAACATCGCAGGGTTTTATAGACCGGTTTTTAGTTGCCGGGGAATCTTACCATATTCCTTCTGTTGTTGTTTTTAATAAATCAGATATCTATCGCAAAAAGGAAATGGAGGATTTTGAAGAAAGAAAAGAAATGTACGAATCGATAGGGTATCGCGTAATCCTGATGAGTCTTGAAAATAAAACAGGCATGGAAGAAGTTGAAGAAATACTGAGGAACAGGACCACCCTGCTCAGCGGTCATTCGGGTGTTGGCAAATCTACTTTTATCAATGCCATCGTTCCCGGCAAAGAACTCAAAACCCAGGGTGTGAGTGAGTCGAGCGGGAAGGGAATCCATACAACCACTTTTGCTGAAATGTATGACCTGCCTTTATTGAGTGCACATATCATTGATACACCGGGTATCCGGGAGTTCGGATTGGTGGATATTCCCAAACAGGAGCTTTCCCATTATTTTCCGGAAATGCGTACCCGGTTACAGGATTGTCAGTTTAATAATTGTCTCCACATCAACGAACCAGGTTGTGCCATAAAAAAAGCCCTCGAAGAGGGCAAGCTATCGTTTAATCGATATGTTAGTTATTGTATGATGCTCGAATCAATTGAAGAAAAAAGCTACTAAGATGCCAGCCTGTTGGCAGTATGGATCATCAGTTTTCCTTCAAGGAAACGGGCTACTTCCACAACGGCGTCATTATCTTTTCGTGGCGCTTCGCGGAATTTTCTCGGATAAATTGAAATGCCTGTATATATATTATAATGCAGGGTGAGAATATGACCTTTGAAAGAAAAATCCCACATCAGAGAATCAAAATCATCTGTTTTGTGGTTGAAATTTACATCCAGGTCATCAGAGAGGATATTGGCAACTTCGTAAAAACGTTTAAGGCCGCAATCATCGTCTATTACTGCTTCGGTGCAACCGAAGTCGGTGCGTAGTGTAAGGCTCATAGTGTTGGGATTTAATTGGTTTACGGAATAGTACATTGGGTTTGGATTATGGATTTATGCTTTAAATTTTGGTGCTTTCGGTAACTTTTCTCCACTTAATATCCTTTCTGCCCCCACGTTCTTGCCGTTGGAAGGGCAACCGTATTTCGGTCCAAATATTTTATTTACAAAACTGCAGGAACTTATAGTGAAGCAGATCGTGCAAATCACTGTAAAACAGAGGATGTTTTTACCTTTTTTCATTGGATACCTTTGACTATTTAAACCTACAAAAAAGATCCAGTTTTTGCAACGAAACCCCCTGAAACTCGATGAACTGCGGGAAATCTTCGATGAATGGGCTCTTTAGAATATCTATGATATAACGGATAATGGGATGTGATTATTTTCTTGAACGCCAGAAGCCTGAAGTCCCGGGGCTTTAAGTGGTAAGCCGGAAGAGAAACTGTTGAATGTCAACCAAATGCTATAATCGGCGCCTTAGGCTTTTGGCTCCCTGAACCAGTCAGCATACTGGACATAATTATTAGCGATCCGGTCGATTTCGCCGTGGATGAGTTCCTGGGGTATGTCCTTGAGTTTATGGGCCGGAACGCCGGCATAAATCGCGCCTTGTTCAACTTTCGTGTTTTCAAGCACCACCGCTCCCGCAGCAATGATGGAATTGCTGCCAATTTCTGCCCCATCCATGATAATGGATCCCATGCCAATGAGTACATTGTCCTGGATAGTACAGCCATGTACAATGGCATTATGGCCAATGGAAACATTATTGCCAATTACTGTTTTTGCCTTTTGATAAGTACAATGAATGATACAACCGTCCTGTACATTGACCTTGTTTCCGATCCGGATGCTGTTCACATCGCCACGAACAACCGCATTAAACCAAATGCTGCAGTCGTCGCCGACAACCACATCCCCGACAATCGTGGCATTCGGTGCGATATATACATTTTTACCAAAAACGGGCGAAATGCCTTTAACCGGAAGAATGACAGGCATAAATTTGATTTAGCAATGATATAAAGTTAAGACCTAAAGTGGAATGCCGGAATGCAAAATAGAATTTAGAGTTGTTTAGCTTTATAAATATGAATCATCGGGCACTTTTCTTCAGACATCTTGGTCAAACCTCGCCATCGCCTCTGGCACTGGAGATCGTGAGGGCCGAGGGAGTTTATCTTTATGATGATTCCGGCAAAAAATACCTTGACGCCATCGGGGGCATCAGTGTCTGCAGTACAGGTCACCGTCATCCGGATGTAGTACAGGCTATCCGGGATCAGACAGACCGTTTCCTGCATGTTATGGTGTATGGCGAACTGATTCAGTCGCCGCAGGTTGACTACGCTTCATTTCTTGCGGAGCATCTTCCCAAGAACCTGCAGTCAGTTTTTTTTACCAACTCAGGCGCCGAAGCAACCGAAGGCGCTATGAAACTCGCAAAACGGGTAACGGGCAGAACGGAGATCGTTGCATTTGAAAACTCTTATCATGGATCAACACAGGGCGCCCTCAGTGTGATGGGTGATGAATATTGGCGAAATGCCTTCAGACCTTTGTTGCCTGGAATAAGTCATCTGAAATATAATAATGACGGGGACCTCGAACTGATCACCGGAAAAACGGCCTGTGTGATCGCAGAGACCATTCAGGCAGAAAATGGTGTGATCAAACCTTTTCCTTTATGGCTGCAGGCGTTACGTAAAAAATGTGATGAAGTGGGCGCGTTGCTTATTCTTGATGAAATACAGGTTGGTTTTGGCAGGACTGGCAGCCTCTGGGCTTTTGAACAATATAAAGTGGTGCCGGATATTCTTTTACTCGGAAAAGCGCTTGGCGGTGGTTTACCTCTTGGTGCTTTTATTTCTTCCGGAGCGCGGATGAATTCATTAACAAACCAACCGGTGCTGGGTCATATCAGCACGTTTGGCGGACATCCCCTCAGTTGTGCTGCCGGGCTCGCGGCGATGAAAGTATTGTTTAAGGAAAATTTGCTGACGCTGGTGCGGGAAAAAGAAATACTGTTTCAAAAATTACTGGTCCACCCATCCATAAAATCAGTCCGGACGGCCGGCCTGCTGATTGCCGTCGAATTCGAGAATTTCGACATAAATAAAAATATTATAGACGCCTGTATCCGGGAAGGGCTGCTGACCGATTGGTTTTTATTTGCCACGAGTTGCCTGCGCATCGCACCGCCGCTGACCGTTTCACCGGAAGAGATTGAAGAGATTTGCTGGATCATACTTCGTAATTTGAAAAATTGAAAATATCAACGATGTCAGATGGTCTCATTAGAATGACAGCCTGAAACTTCCAAAGATGCCGAATTTCTGAATATACGAAAGGTCCTGTCCCGTGGGCAAAATATGCCAGATGAAATCAACACGGAAAAATTTCAGGATATTATCCACGCCTGTTCCGATTTCCATATAGGTTTTTCCATCCAGGGATTTGAAAGTATAATCCGCTGTGTTGTTATACGCCGCGTTCTCCGGAGAAAGACGTCCCCACAATAATTTAACATCATAAAACTGGCGGAATTTTAACTTCCTCGTGATCGGAAGAAATCTAAAAATACCGTTGCCGATATTGTGTTCGAAATTAAATCCCAGGAACTGATCATGCAGGTACTCATATTTATTCATCAGGCTGAATGCGTACTTATTATAGTAGTAGGTTTCATTACCGGGAGCCACATTGAGAAAGGGATATGGTTGCACGCCGGTCGTTTTCCCGCCAAATAAATTATAGTAGATACTTCCGAACGGAGGAATCCGCACAATGTCTGACAGGCTGACGTAAAATTTATTGTACGTGAGTGTGCTGCCCAACACATTCGGAATGCCCCTTGTATATTTGACGTCAATGATCGGGTAGTCACTCCCCAGACTGGTCCGGTAAAATGTGGTTTCGAAAAATTTCTCCAGGAAGGCAAAACGCAGGTTGAGCGATACTTCAAAACCATTCATCGGATTGCCCGGTCCTTTTACAAATTCACTGATGGGTGCGAGGTTCAGTTCCGGGTTATACACTTTATGATCCGCCGTTAGTGTAAACGAAAAGCCTTTCAGCCATTCATTGAACCACTCCAGTTTCTGCTCGGTGAGGTTGATAAATTTGATTGGTATTTTTGGCTTTCGGACCGCCAGGGCAAATATGTTGTCGGACGTAATTTCATCATAATATTGTTGTCCGTAGTCCAGGTCCTGACGGAATATTCCGTATAGCGTCATCCGGGGATGCCGGTTGAATACGTATAAGGCATCGGCTTCCTCGTGCCAGGCTCTGTCGCCAAATCCATAAGCAAGATAACCGTGAAGGATCAGGTTTTTATTGAATCCTTTATTGGTGCCGAGATCAAAACGCACACGCAATCCCTGAAGCTCATTGCTATAGATCCAATTATACCATGGACCGATCTGGTAGTTCCCGATATTCAAATAACCCGTTCCGATAAAATTCAGCACGTTGGTGTAGGTATGAAATATGGGCATGCTCATCAGTGTGTCCACCATTTTATATACCATCTTTTCGTTCCTGCTTAATTCTTCATGCCGGTGTGAAAGCCAGAAGGAATCCGGTTGATCACGTGCACTGTCTGTGAACACCACTTCTTCCAGGATCTTATTCTTTTCTATTTCGCGGTTTACGGAACTGTCATTAAATACAATATTTTTATAGGTAGTCGTTTTTCTTCCGATCATGCCCATCCGGTTATTTCCCAAAGGCGTGAGGTTTACGACGAATTTGTCCTTGGAAAGAAACCAGGTTGTATCATTGATCAGAGAAAATTCTTCAATGATACTCAGCTCCTGTACAAAATTCACATTGGCAGACGCATCCAGCCGGAGCGTCATTTTCTGAATGGCAAAACTCGAATCATGTACCCAGCAGTCGCCTTCGAACACGCTCTCGCCTTTTCTTTTTGGAGTGAAAATCAGGTGAAGCAGCCTTCTTGAATTAACATATTGCGTATCGACGATTTTATACCGGTAGTAAAAATCACCGTTATTGCTAAGCGGACTTACAAATCGTTTGTCGAATACAGGAATGAAATTGTTATAGAAGTCAATGTTCTGTTCCATCCCGCCGAGGTACTTGCTGACGCTTTCGTTATTCAGCCCGACGGTTTTACTTCCTTTGATCACTTCGCGCCGTTTGGTGGGATCGCGTTCGTAATAATAATCAGAAAGTGTTTCAGTAACATAAATAGGCAGAAACGGTCTTGCTTCACTGCTGTCTATATTGTTCAGGATAAAATCAAAAGGCCTGAGCAGTTTGACTGACTGCAGCCTGTCCCTGTTAACCTGGTTCAGGTCGAGTTCCAGTTTGTTATAAAGTTCATACGAGAAATTCCGGAACCGGTAACGGTCGTTTGATTCTTTGTGTTTTACAATCTTACGCCAGAGCAGAAGCCCGAAGTCGACCTTACGGCTTACCACCACTTCGTTTATATACCGGCCCCGTTGCAGGTTGATATATAAAAAAAGACTGTCATTCGTTGCATGCCGTAGAAGGGAGTCGTTCAGGGGTAGAAAAAAAGTCTGATAACCCACGTAAGAGATCGCCAGGGTATCCCGGGGCCATTGTTCAAAACGGAAGGTAAAACCGCCCGCAGAATCACTAAGTTTGCCATAACCACTTTTGTTCAGCCGCATGGAAGCAAAGGGAACACGTTCTCCGCTTTGAATATCCATGATAACGCCCCGCAGCACTTTTGTCTGTGCCCGTGCACCAATGGAAATAAAGAGAAAAAACAGGAAGCTTGCATACGGCAGACATTTTTTCAATGCCGACATATATTCAAAAATACTACAATGCGCCCGAAGGAGTTGCTTCCGGTTCGTCATTCTCCTTACTTTTGCAGCCATTATGGCAAATGACCATCAAAAATTTCAGGCGATCATCTCTCATTGCAAGGAATACGGTTTTATATTTCCTTCCAGCGAGATCTATGATGGACTTAGTGCGGTGTATGATTACGGGCAGTACGGCAGCGAATTGAAAAAGAATATCCGGGATTACTGGTGGAAGACCATGACCCAGCTCCAGGATAATATCGTCGGTATTGACGCCGCCATTTTTATGCATCCGACCGTTTGGAAGGCTTCCGGGCATGTGGATAATTTCAGCGATCCTATGATCGATAATAAGGATAGTCAGAAACGATACCGGGTCGATCACCTCATTGAAGCCCATGCTGATGAATTGGAAGCGGCCGGTAAAAAGGAACAGGCCGATGCGCTGATTTCACTTATGGACAGCCTGCTCGCGAAAAATGATTTTGATGGATTGAAACAACTGATCGAAGAAAACAATATAAAGTGTTCTGTCAGCGATACTGCCAACTGGACTGATGTAAGACAATTCAATCTCATGTTTTCTACCCAGCTGGGCAGCGTGTCGGGAGAAGCCGGCGAAATATATCTTCGTCCGGAAACCGCCCAGGGGATTTTTGTGAATTTCCTGAACGTGCAGAAAACGGGCAGGCTAAAAATTCCATTTGGAATTGCCCAGACCGGTAAGGCCTTCCGGAACGAAATTGTGGCACGGCAGTTCATCTTCCGCATGAGGGAATTTGAACAAATGGAGATGCAGTTTTTTATCCGTCCCGGTACGCAGAAAGAATGGTATGAATACTGGAAAGAAACAAGGATGAACTGGCACCGCAGCCTCGGAATATCAGCCGACAAATTCCGTTTTCACGATCATGTAAAACTCGCACACTATGCCGATGCGGCCTGTGATATTGAATATGCTTTCCCCATTGGATTTAAAGAAGTGGAAGGCATTCATTCCCGTACCGATTTTGACCTGAAGAACCACCAGGAATATAGTAAGAAGAAACTCACCTACTTCGACCCCGAATTAAACCAACACTATATTCCTTATGTGATTGAAACATCCATCGGGCTCGACCGGACCGTACTGATGATTTTAAGTGAAGCTTATTTGGAAGAGGATCTAAGCACGGCAGATAAAAAAGACAGCCGCGTTCTGCTGAAATTTCCTCCTAAGCTGGCGCCTGTTAAACTGGCGATACTGCCATTGGTAAAAAAAGACGGACTCCCGGAAATCGCCAAACAGATACTTGCTTCCTGTCGTGGGCGTTTTCGATGTTTCTATGAAGAAAAAGATGCCATCGGAAAAAGGTACCGACGCATGGATGCCATAGGCACTCCCTTTTCAGTGACGGTCGACTACCAGACCCGGGATGACCAGACGGTCACCATCCGGTATCGCGACAGTATGTTGCAGGAACGAATTCCCCTGAGTGCCATTGCGGAAATTGTGGAAAAACAAATTTTATAAAAGAATTGACAGGGAAACCTTACTTTTGATAATCACCTCCAATTGCATGATAAAACCCCGTTGGAAAGCGTAATCCGCCCCAGCGCTGTACCTGTTGAAGATCGATTGATTGATTCTTTAATTTAACTATCGCCATGTTTACCAACGAGGTTACGGTCAATATTTATCTACTTATTTCTATTCTTGGTTTATCAGTGTTAGTTGGATTTGCTTTCAGGGCCAAAATGATTTTGAGGTGCCGTGCGAAAATTCAGGAATTGGAAAGAGAAATCCTGAATAATTGCGAGCAGATCCTGGAGCTCGAACGCGAAACCCTGAATATGGAATCACAGATGCAGGATATCAAGATCCCGGTGATTACAATGAAAGCTCCCAATAAAGAAGTGGAAGTCGTCTCCAAAAAAGTTCCTGATATTTCACTTCGCAAGCAACTTCTTTCCAGAAAGGATATCGGACATCAGTCCGCATCTGGTTTATAACACTTACGCTATTATCCATACAACTCGAGATGGATTGATTTTCTGTCAAATCCTAAATCAACGATTCGTTTTTTAGCTTCATCAATCATATTCTTCCAGCCACACAAATAAAACGCAGAAGGATGAACGGATAGACCGGCATCATTGGCATCGTTTATCATTTTCTTCCTGGAAATTTCTTCAAAGACTGCGTGCACATAACCCGTCCTGATAAGATGTTTGTGGTTTTCGGGTACTTCGCGGGAAAAAACGGGCAGGTATTGAAACCCTGTCAGGTTCTGTTCCAGCTCTTCCATTTCTTTTTGATAGAGCGCATCGCCCAGTAGCCGGCAACCAAAGATCAGATAGATATCCTGATGAGGCAGATTATGATTTAAAATATGATGAGCCATGGAGCGAAAAGGCGCAATGCCCGTTCCGGTGCAAATCAGAAACAGATCTTTCTCCAGCGGAGAGGGAAGTGTAAAGGAACCCTGCGGTCCGCGTAAAACCAGGGTACTGCCAACCTGTATTTCTTCAAAAAGATATTTGGTACCGGCTCCGCCTTCCAGCAGAACGATCACCAGTTCGAATACCGGGCTGCCATCGGGCCAGGATGCGACGGAATAACTGCGCCAGCGTTTGGAAGGTTTTTCGTGAATGGGAAGATCGAGTGTAACAAATTGCCCGGGCTCAAAATGAAATGGTTCTCCGGATACAAGTTCAATCCAGAATCTGCGGGTGGTTGCCGTGGCATTTTCTATGCGTGTGACTTTTCCGGTCTGCCAGGGCTGAAGCATAATTGTTAATTGACAATGGATAATTGTTAATGGAAGGCATACCTATATCCCCTCACTAACAATTAACAATTCACAATTTACAATTATCAATTAAAACCCGTTCATGACCATGATCTTTTGTACATATTTCTTGTTCCCGATTTCCAGTTGCAGTACATATATGCCCGGGCTGACTGCGCCGAGGCTGATACGCCTGTTAAACGCTCCCTGGAAATTCGGATCCTGGGATTCATAAAGTTTCTGGCCGGTTATATCCAGAACGCGCAGGTTTGCGTTGGCCATATCTGCCAGGTAGAATTGCACTGTAAATGTTCCGTGGTTCGGATTTGGCGTTACTGCCAGGCCGATATCATTGCCCGGCGTATAGACGTATACGTTAGAGACCAGGGAGCATCCTACGCTGTCAGACACAATGTCTTTGTAGGATCCGGGCCCGTGCAGGGAATCGGTTTGTCCGGTGCTTCCAACCAGCAGGGTGTCATTATAGTACCATTGATTACCGGAAACATAATTGCTGGACAGCAGATTGCCGACTCTTGTAATGTTAGCCGGTGCGGGTGTTTTTGCGAGAACAGCTACACGTGGGGAAGCACATTTATTTAATGTGATACGCATATCGTAGAAGAAGTAGTAATAGTTGCGGTAAAATATAGTGTCCTTACAATTGTTTGCATCAATGGCACTGTTACCCGTGATCATAAAAACACCCGGGATGCCGATTGGATAAGGATTCGTCAGAACATTATTATTACGGAACAAAAATGCGCTGTCTTCAGCTACAACAATCAGTACGTGGTTACCCGGTGTCGGGACGGACAGGTTCAATAAGAAAACGGCGCCGGTATCGGTCGGGGAATTGATACTGGAAGCAACACGGGATGGAGTGGGCGTTGTAGGATATACGTCAATCACGTTTTCAGTGATCGGGAAATAATCAAACTGACCGGTGCAGGAATCATAATCCGCCAGGTCTGCCACAATGAAATCTACTTTTCCGCCAGCCCCGACATACAGTCGGCTGGAATTGATGGTAACGGGAACATCGTTGTGAAATTTGATAAAATTTCCCTGGAAATAATTGTATCCACCGCCGGGGAATTGCAATTTGTTTTTGAGTCCGACGGATCCGCTTATTTCATTCAATCCAAGATAATATGTATTATCGGAAGGAATGATATTGGTACTTGCCACAGGGCCCGATGCAATGGGTGTGGCAGCCGTTTTACTGTTGAACCAGAATACCGCATCACTGCTGTCGGTAATATTTGCTTTCAGACCTGCCAGCGCGGGGTTAGTACTGCATATCTCAGCTTCTCCCGAAGCGGTTTCGGAACCCGTACCAACCGTGATGGTATCTGAAATGGCATCATTGCCGCTGTTCTGATCGCCCGGAAGCAGTGTGTTCGTCTGTATAATATATGTAGAGCCCGCTGTTAAGCTAAAAGGAGGCTGGAAGGTATATACAGCAGACCCCAATGCTGAAACTGTATCGGGATAAACCGTTGTAATATCAATCAGCGTGGTATTCCCCGATATAACTTTAAGGTGTATGGGTACGTTCACCTGCGGATTGGTACCCGAGTTCTTTATTCTGACAGAAACTCTTTGAGAATCTGTTTCACAGGAGCCCGGTAACGGATCTATTACTGCACTTGCGCTTACATCATTTGCCACATTCGTGAATGCGACCGAAAAGTCCTGCGTTTCTCCGTTTGGATAAGTTCCGCAAGGCAGTACGGCAGACGTGTCTGTTGTTTCTTCTGCCACTATGCGCAGAACGGTACTGTTGCCCACAGTCACGCCCAAAGGAACAGTCAGGTTTCCGCTATAGGTTGCTGCGCCGCCGGCCAGCACTGGACTGACGGCCACGGTTTCACCTGGATCGGTAAATGTTCCATTGTTGTTGTAGTCAATAAAAATCTTAACGACCCTGGACGCAGCAGACGCGTCGCAGCTGTTCAGTTTTATAGTGAAAGGAACGGTTTGATTGGATTGCAGGTTGATCGTGTGACTGGTATTGTCAGTATAAGTTGTGCACCCGGCAGGATTTACGAGATTTATATTACTGATATTTACCTGATCGATTCGGGTACCGGCAGAACTTGCCGCAGCCGAAGTGCAATACGTGGAACTTCCCACACCACTTACAATCAGCGAATACGCCTGTGTTCCATTTGCGAGGGTGCCTTTGTGGGTAACGGCAATAGTATATGCTCTTCCTGCCACTGAATTTGGAATCACTATTTTCTCTACATTATTTAATTTATCATCTCCGGTTGTCGCCGGATTGTTTGGGTTTAACGGATCCAGAATCCACGGCATATATGCGTTGCCGTTGCCCGTAACACGCAAATCCAGGTCGTTTACCAGCTTCGGTGTCCGGTCATTTAAAACATTGCCTGTGTCTACGGAAGCAGGCGGATCTGTCCAGCAAATGGTCACTGTCAGGGGACCTT
>Ga0209838_1000025_pt1 | contig 18070 bp, 15 predicted proteins | sample OrgsoiDNA2013047_FD_185797 | JGI IMG/M metagenome (GOLD analysis project Ga0209838, IMG submission 185797) | Permafrost soil microbial communities from the Arctic, to analyse light accelerated degradation of dissolved organic matter (DOM) -... | ecosystem: Environmental > Terrestrial > Soil >... | reverse complement strand
CTGGACTGCGAAGAATCCCCAAATAAAAAGTCCGGCTGTCACCAGCAACACGATATATCGGTGACGAAGAGATAGCGCAATGATCTTTTGAACCATAATAAAAAATTGATAGTCTTTACATTTTCACCGGTGGCGTTGAAGTCTTTTCGACCAGTTTCATCCCGCATTTCGGACAGTTGCCGGGTTTATCGCTGATGACATCCGGGTGCATGGTACAGGTGTAGATTTTATCTACCTTCTTTTTTACCAGTGTCATCCCGCATTTAGGGCACTTTCCGGGTTTGACCGTCATCACTTCCGGATGCATCGGACATGTATATATATATTTTGCGGTCGAGTCGGATTTGCTGTCTGGCATTTTCGGTTTCGAGGTTTGTGCAAAAGAAAAAGTACTACCTGTAACTACTAATAAGAAAATGATCAGTTTTTTCATTTTTTTTCTTTGTATGATGAATATATATTTACGATTTTCTATGGTAAAGGCAGCATTCAGGAAGTTTATGATAAACATCGGCTGACGCGTTCATGGAGTCAATATCATGCCCTTGCATGAAAAAATTTAATAGAATAATGATAATTGAATGTCTCAAGTGCTGGTAGATTTGCCCGCTATTAGCCTAACAGAATGTTAAGCATGACACGAAGAAGGAAAAATCAGAGGCGGAAATTTCGGTATAGAACGAACAAGGGAAGATCACCGAGCAAAGGCGGTGCGTTGGTATTGGGATACGTAATGGCAGGTGAAAAAGCTTTTATACCTGGCATTACTAACTCATGCAGAGTTATCGCCTGAGTAAGGTTATTGTACTTAAAAAATTCTGATGGAAAAAGCTTTTGATCCTTATCAGTTTTAATCTGTTTATGCTCATCCCTGCAGCAATCCATTTTCGCTGCCATCCACTGGGAAGAAGTCTTTTTGACCATCCCGCATTGTGCACAATTTTTACTCTCGTGGTCGATCAAGCTCCAGGAGGCGAGCTTCCCCATACAATAGTGTAGGTGAATGGTTGCTCCCATGGAACTGGTGAGATATACAAAGGCTAATATGGTTACTAAAGCTTTTTTCATCGAATCTTATCCAAAATTATCATTTTTTTATCCTATAACAAAACTACGCATTGTTAATTTCTAATTTCAAGGGAAGGAATTTCTATTATTTACTATGGAAGACAGTTTTAATCTGAGGCTGTTGCTGACTACACTCACGGAACTTAGAGCCATGGCAGCGCCCGCTATCATTGGACTAAGCAAAAAACCATTAAACGGATACAGGATGCCCGCTGCGATCGGAATTCCAATGATATTATAAATGAAGGCCCAGAAAAGATTCTGCCGAATAGTACGGACGGTTTCTCTAGATAACTTAAAAGCACGGGAGATATTGTTCAGATCAGATCCGATAATGGTCATCTGTGCCACATCCATAGCGATATCCGATCCTTTTCCCATGGCAATACTAATATCTGCCCGGGCCAATGCCTGGCTGTCATTGATGCCATCACCGACCATCGCTACTATTTTTCCAGCCATCTTTAGTTCGTTTATGAACGATTCTTTTTCTGCCGGCAGCACCCCGGCTTTAAAATGATTTATTCCTACCTCAGTCGCAACCATTTTCGCGGCAGTCTCGTGGTCCCCGGTTAGCATGTAAACATCTATCCCTTGTTTTTGCAAATGGTGAATGGCTGATTTCGACCCTTTTTTGATAGGGTCTGTAATCGCAATCACTGCGAGCAGATCGCTATTCTTTGAGAAATAAATAACCGTTTTGCCCTGTTCTTGGAATGTGCTAATGGAATGGCCTAAAACTAGATTTTCGACAATTCCAAAACTGGCCATAAGACTAGCATTTCCGACCAGGTAACGGTCGTTGTCATAAAAAGCCATTACCCCTTTTCCGGTGATGCTTTCGAATTTTTCGACTTTAAAAGGTCTGATGTCATGTTTAAGCAAATCATGGACTACTGCTTCAGCAAGCGGGTGTTCAGATTTCATTTCAAGAGAAAGCAATACCCTTTTATACAAATCGACCAGCTTACTTTCATCAAAGACCATATCTGTAACCTGCGGCTTTCCTTCGGTAATCGTGCCGGTCTTATCCAGCACAACGGTATCTACTCTTCTGGCGAGTTCAAGACTTTCAGCATCCTTGATCAAAATATTTGACTCAGCACCTTTGCCAATAGCAACCATGATGGCTGTAGGAGTAGCGAGACCGAGAGCACAGGGACAGGCAATGACCAGAACCGTCACGGCTGCCAGAAGTCCATGGCTGAAAGCATTTGTACCGCCAGCTACCATCCAAATCATAAAAGTTAACAGAGATATTCCTATAACCACAGGCACGAAAATTCCGGAGACTTTGTCCACCAGTTTTTGAACAGGTGCTTTGCTGCCCTGGGCAATTTGAACCATTTTTATAATTTGCCCCAATACCGTATCTACTCCCAGCTTTTCAACTACAAATTGAAAACTGCCTTTTTGATTCAGGGTTCCCGCAAAAACAGGACTTCCTTCGGATTTTTGAACCGGTAAGGGTTCACCCGTAATGGTGCTTTCTTCAATAAAGGACACTCCCTCCGTAATGGTTCCGTCCACCGGGATTTTTTCTCCCGGCTTTACCAAAACGATATCGCCTATTTTTAGTTTTTCCGCTGGTATATCAGACGTTTCCCCAAAATGCACCACATGCACTGTTTTTACCTGTAATCCGATTAGCTTCCGGATGGCAGTAGAGGTTTTCGATTTCGCTCTTTCTTCCATCAGTTTACCGAGAGAAATAAAAGCGATTACAACAGCCGCGGCTTCATAATACACATGGGACTCCAGTCCCCGCTGGGTCCAATAAGCCGGATAAATCGTGTTGAAAACGCTGAATAACCATGCCGAACCCGTACTGATGGCAACCAGGCTGTCCATATTGGCTTTCCTGTGCCGGGCCTGCTTCCAGGCATTGGTAAAAAAACTCCTCCCATAATAAAACAATACAGGTGTTGAAAGGATCATCATGATCCAGTTCACATATGGAAGATGCATAAAGAACATACCGATCAATAAGATGGGAATTGACAGGAGTGATGCGCCAATCGTTCTTTGCCTGATAGATTTGTAATTCTTTTTCTGCGCTTCCTCCTGCAGGGAATCTTTGTTAACCGGGTCGATAATCAGGTCATACCCGATTGCCTTAATATTTTTTTTAAATATTGTTGGATCTACGACAGAAGGATCGTATGATACGTTTGTACTTTGATCTGCAAAATTTACACTGGCATCCCGGACTCCCGTTAAAGATTTCAAAGTCGATTCGACACTCACTGCACAAGATGCGCAGGTCATTCCAATCACTGGAAATGTCTCTTTGATTGAATGACCGGATATTTGCTGTGACCGGACTGCCGGTTTTTTTAAAGTGGATGCTTCGTTCATGTTGTAGCCTTTTTTTTGGCGAAATGCCCAATGCAAATTGCTACATTCCCAGAGGATAGTTGTTATAAGATTAGGAGAAAAAAGTATATAATTTACCTATTAAATCTTATCCAGGGGGGTGCGCATATTCTTTTTGAGGCTCTTAAAATGGGAAGGGGTCAGTCCAGTGGTTTTTTTAAATTGCTGGGAAAGATGTTGCACGCTGCTGTAACCCAATTTGTCGGCTATTTCGCTTAACGAGAGTTCGGCGTACATTAAAAGTTCCTTCGCTTTTTCTATTCGCTGCAGGATAACATATTTTTCAATGGTCACTCCTTCTATTGATGAGAATAAACTACTGATATGGTGATAGTCCATTTTAAGTTTTTCAGACAGGAGCACGGAAAGTTTTTTATTCAGTTCTTCAGCTTCAATTCCCTGGATGAATTGAATGATAGAAGATTTAATTTTTTCCACAAGCCTGGTTTTCTTATCATCCAACAAATCAAAACCTAAAATATTTAAATGCTCTTTCAATTCAACAATTCCTTCATCAGTTGGTTGATTGGTGAGTTCCACTTCCCCGAGTTGGATATTTTTATAATTTAATTTAAGCTTATCCAATTCCTGTCTTACGACAAGGATACAACGATCGCATACCATATTTTTTATATATAGCAGCGTAGTAAGATCGGGTTTTGAGGAGGACGATTTCATACTGTAGATGCTCTATTTATGGTATCTAAAGCTAAGCAAAGTCTGGAAAGCTACTTCCTTGCTGTCTGAGAGCATGATGGCTATTTATTTTATTGTTTAACAAATTGCCACAACCGTTGGGATTACAAAATATCCAAATCACGCGCCACATAATAACCTGGCACGAGTGGCCTGAAGCCGGTTCTGATTCTGAGCTTTGAAATGTCCATGATGCCTTCAAATGGCTTCGCCAACGGCCCTTCTGCCGGGTCAAATGTATCAGCTGCCAGTCCAAGAGAATCGGCAAGTTCGTACAGGCTGATCGGTGCATCATCCGCCACATTAAATATCTCTCCGTTTAGTCCATCGGTATGAAGAAGTAAACTTAAAGCCTGCGCAACATCCAGGTGATGGACCATATGCATTCTGTACGCGGAGTGACGTTTCCACTTTTTCAATACAGGCAGTATCTCCGCTATATGAGGGTCCCTGTCTCCATACACAAAACCCAGTCGCAGTATGCGTATATCAAAACCTTTATTTTCATAAAGGGAAATGAGTTCATTCTCCGCTGCAATTTTGCTGGATGAGTACGCCCTGGGGTCGTTTATGTTTACTGCATCATCTTCTTTTGCAGGACGCTGATAGTCTGAGCCATACACATTGCCGGTACTCGTGAAAACAAATCTTTTTACTCCTGCCGTCATGGATGCATTGGCAAGCGCTACGGTTCCTGCATGGTTAGTCCTGATAATACCCTCGGTATCTTCTACGGTGCGGAAGTATGCAGCTATGTGTATTACGGCATCAATGCCTTTTACAGCAGCAGATAAAGCTTCTGAATTATCTAAATCTCCGATCACAACACTGGCGCCGCGTTCAACCAATGCCGATGCTTTCGCCGCATCGCGTACTAAAATGCGCACGTGATAGCCTTTTGCCAGCATACGTGAAACAAATCTGCTGCCCACTTTACCAGTAGCGCCTGTAACTAAAATCTTTTTCATCATTATTTCTTTAAAATTTATGACACAAAGATCCGGTTAAGATGGGGTTCTATCTTAACGAGAATCAAACCATAAGGTATGATTTTCAAACCTTTTTCTGCCTGAGGGATTTGGGCGTCGTGCCGGTTATCCGTTTGAAGTAGTTGTTAAAGTAAGTTGGATATTCAAAACCCAGTCCGTAGGCGATGTCAGCCACGCTCCAGTCGGTATATAGTAAGAGGGCTTTCGCTTCTGCGGCAATGCGTTCCGCTATGTGCACAGATGTTGGCTTGCCCGTAACTTCTTTTACCGTGCGGTTAAGATAGTTTGTATGTACTGAGAGGCATTCTGCAAAGTGCTGTGCGGTTCTTAGCCTGAGTGGCTCTTTGGTACTTTCAATGGGGAATTGTCTTTCCAGTAGGTCCATGAAGAGATGTGCGATCCTGGTGGCGCCATTTTTATGTTGCAAACCATTTTGTGATGGCCGAATTCTCAGCGCTTCATGGAGGATGATCTCTAAGCAATTCCTGAGCAATTCATTCTTGTAACTATAATCACTACTGTGTACAGACAACATCTTTTGAAAAATACCGGTCATAAACACTGCTTGTTCTTTGTTGAGCGGAATTACAGGATTTCCATCAAGGTTGTATAAAGGGGAGTTCTTCAAAATTTCTGTCCGTTCTCTGCCTGCGATAAAAGCTTCGGTAAAAAGACAGGCATATCCTGTTGTTTTAGAGTGGCGAACTACAGAATGGGGCATATTAGGATTGACAAAGAACAGGAAGGTATCTTTTATTTCAAATTTCCTTTCGCCATAGTGGATAGTCATGCCACCAGTGACAAGGCCTATTTTATAAAAATCGCGCCTGCCGCGGACGAGGGAAGGATTTACATGTTTTGGTATTTCGTGAATCTTGAAACCTTTCAGTTTCAGATCTGAAACATCAAGTTCTTTAATATCGTTTAAAGGCTGAATATTCATGTTACAAAGTTAAGGAAATCAAACTCCGATGCTTAGATCTCAGTTTGATTGACATTTCTGTCGATTATAGATATATTCGTGGTATGAGAGTCAATCGTCCGCCTGTTTGGTTCTTTCCAATATTTGCCTCATTCTTAGTAATTATAGGGCTATTAATTATTTTTGTAAATCCCTTAAAAGTATTCAGCCCTGAACACAGACCATCCAAAGTTTTGGGATATGGATTTTTCATTCTTGGCATGTTGTATTTTACAATAAAATCCATTCTGCGTTTAAGTAAGCAGAAGGGTTAACTCGCAACCCTGATAGATTTATGTGATATACCTCTTTTCACGTATGAACTACCACAAATATATTTTTAGTTTATTTCTTTTATTAAGTGTTTCAATCAGCAAAGCACAGAAAGTCAAAGATCTGGTGGGCGGACAGTGGGGATTATCGGAAGACAAAAATGACAGACTAATTGAATTTTACGATAGTTCTAAATTCAAAATAGTTTATCTAAATGGGAAAGATATAAACGAGCATGGAAGGTTTTTACTAGACCAGAAAAATGGCCAGACAGTACTTACACTGAATTTTGATTCCGGCAATTTTAAACAAGAGGTTATTTTGTTAAGGCTAAGAGATTCTGCTTACCTTAATTTTTACTATTTGCAAATTCCTGCGAAAAACGAGAAGGACCAATTTATTTTTGAATGGCAAAATAACTATCAGAATCAAAGAGCCTATGGACTGGGAAAAATTGAACCCAAAATTGAATAACTCCAAATCACTACTGACTACCTCGTAGACTTCTTCCGCATTTTTCAATTTAAAAGAGCCCGATTATTATTTTATCATAAAAGAATGATTATTCTTTTATCTTTGTGCTCGTTATGCGATCGAGAGACATTGATAAAGAAACCTTAGTCAGACGGAAGGCTATTGAATTGATAGTGAAAGAGGGACTGGAAGGGTTCAGCATGAATAAACTGGCGAAAGCCTGTAAAATATCCGTTTCCACACTGTACATCTATTATAAAGACCGTGATGACCTAATTACAAAAATAGCCTGCGAGGAAGGAAAACTCATGAGCGATGCCATGATGCGTGAATTTGACTCCAATGCGGGTTTTGAAGAGGGACTTCGGGTACAATGGAAAATCCGCTATAAATATTTAATAAAGAAGCCGCTGCTAAGTTCATTTTTTGACCAGTTACAAAGCTCTACATATCAACGCCGGTTTATGGCATCCGTAAATGGGTACAAGGATATGGTAAGCAGATTCATGAAAAATGCGATCGACCGTGGAGATATTAACAAAATGCCGCTTGAGGTTTACTGGACCGTTGCGCAGGCTCCGTTGTATACGTTAATGACCTTCCATCACAGGGGACAAAGCCCGTCGGGAAAGCCATTTAAAATGAACGACAAATTACTTTGGCAAACCTTTGATCTTGTCGTCAAAGCGCTTAAAAAATAAATATCGTTTTAGAACGAATGAAAGACAAACAAAACACGTCCGGATATGATGTCATCATCGCAGGAGCTGGTCCTGTAGGGCTTTTCCTCGCCTGTGAACTGGCCGCGGCTAAATGTTCAGTCCTGATATTGGAAAAGGCGGAGGATCCGCACTCGCCATTAAAGAAAATTCCTTTCGGAATACGTGGACTCTCGGCACCTTCCATTGAGGCACTTTACCGTCGTGATTTGCTAAAAGAACTCGAGTTGTATAAACGCATGAAAAACCCTCATGCCAGCATAACTTCCGGAAAAGGTCCACTGCCCCAACGTCAGGGGGGTCATTTCGCCGGCATTCCGTTTCATTTTGAAAATATTGATACATCACAGTGGAAGTATCGCCTGCCAAGCTCTCCCGATACCAGTTTGATTTCTGAAATGCAGGAACTTGAAACGGTGCTGGTCCGCCGGGCAGAAGCCCTGGGTGTAGAAATCAGGCGGGGACTTTCTATCACTGACTTTCATCAAAACGCAAGTGGCGTAACGGTTCAGTCGGGTGACCAAACTTTTCACAGTAAATGGCTAGTAGGCTGCGACGGAAGCCGTAGTGTTGTTCGCAAGGCGGGCGGTTTTGAATTCGTTGGTACGGAACCCGAATTTACCGGCTACACTGCCCTGGCAGACATTGCTGACCCGGAGAAACTTAGTCCGGGTCGAAACCTGACAGCAACCGGCATGTACTTTCAATCGCAACCAGGTTACCTGCTGATGCTGGAGTTTGATGGTGGGGCATCTCATAGTGCAGAGCCAGTCGGGCTTGAACAGTTTCAAAAGGTGTTACGCCGTGTCTCGAGCACCGATGTTACTATCAATACTCTGCATACGGTAACCACCTGGACTGACCGGGCAAGGCAGGCCGCGACCTATCGCAACGGACGAGTACTTTTGGCTGGCGATGCTGCACACATTCACGCGCCGTTGGGAGGCCAGGGACTTAACCTTGGTCTGGGCGATGCCATGAACCTTGGCTGGAAGCTCGCCGTAACCATTCAGGGGAAAGCGCCGAAAGGTTTGTTGGATAGTTATTTTACCGAGCGGCATCCCATTGGCGTAAAGGTCCTGGATTGGTCACGCGCCCAGGTTGCCATTATGAAACCGGACCCGCAGGCCCGTGCGCTGAACGCGATTGTCCGCGACCTTATGGATACGCACGATGGAGCTACCTATTTTGCGGGACGCGTGTGGGGAATTAACACCAGTTACAATCTCGGCGGCGATCATCCACTAGTGGGTCACAGCGTTCCCAACTTTGAGTTCGAAGACGGACCCAGAATTGGAGAGTTCATGCAAGATGGCTTGGGAATACTGCTTGACTTCGACAAGAATGCTTCACTAAAAACATTGGCCGGTGAATATAGCGAGCGATTGAAGTATGTTTCTGGCCGGGCGAAAGAACAATTTGGCCTAAGCGCTTTGCTGATACGCCCGGATGGGTTTGTCGCCTGGGCTTGTGAAGACAAGTCCGATCTTGATGGAGCAGCACTGGCTGCATCACGATGGTTTGGTGACCCGATTGCAGTCGGTCAATAACCAATCAAAGCTTTGCCAGACTCAAAAAGTATGTGAAAGAGACTAAATTTAATTCACCAGATATGCGAAATATCAGATTGATATGTAGTTGCTTTTTTATTCTTACGATTTCGACAAAAAAATATTCTCAAAATAACAACTGCCAAAAAAAAGATGTCTTAATTCCATAACCGTACCAAAATTAAAGTATGAAAACGGACTATTCAAAAAAAGCAACAAACCAACAGATCAGGGAGAGATTTGACAAGGACACCGACCGTTTTTCTAACCTCGAAACAGGACAGCAAACTACGATTGATGCGCCTCTGACCATGGAGTTATGCACAGAAGCGGCAAAATATGCTAACCCGCATGCAACGAAGCTGCTGGACATCGGCTGCGGCGCAGGTAATTACACTTTAAAGATGTTGAGTAAGGTTCCTGACCTAAACTGTGTTCTGAATGATTTGAGCATGCCCATGTTACAAAAAGCTAAAGAAAGGATTTTGCCGCAAACGAAGGGCACGGTTACTTTAATTCAGGATGACATGCGAAACCTGGACCTGCAGGACAATCATTTTGATATTATTCTTGCTGCGGCCACCCTGCATCACTTGCGCGATGACGACGACTGGGAATTGATGTTTAATAAGATTTATAGAGCCCTAAAACCAGGAGGCAGCTTTTGGGTGTCTGACCTGATCAGCCATCATACCGAAATTATCAATAAGCTATTTGAAGATGAGTATAGCAATTATTTAGAAAAGCTCGGAGGCCCCGAATATCGTCAGAAAGTATTGGATTATGTACATTATGAGGATACCCCCCGTTCGCTGAATTATCAGCTTGCTTTGCTTGAGAAAGTTGGATTTAGTTTTATAGAGGTATTACATAAGCACTCAAGCTTTGCTGCGTTTGGCGCAATAAAATAGTGTAGCCATATCGCTACATCAGAACTTTACCATTCACTACAATAAGCTAATCGAAATATCTATTGCGAAATGCCACGCGATATTCGTTCTTTGAATCTGAGAAGAGATCATCATTTTGAGTTTATTCATTGTCCTACCCCCTGATTCCTAACACAATAAAATCCCAAATCCGTGAAAAATCCCGCCCAAAGAAGAATAGAAGCGAAATTGTATAATCATGTCATGGCAGCGATAGGCATGCCCATTTTCGTGTGGCTTCTCCTTGAAACCTTTTTCAAATAGAGATTGTTGATCCATATCAATGGTGCAACTGCGAAACCTTCTGTCCTTTGAACCATGAACACACGAATTGCCCGTTTAATTGTCTCGCAAAACCTCTTTTGTGTAAATCCTGCCTGTACTTCCACGCAAATCATTTATCCTGCTTACCGGATAAAACGATACATTCACACACATTCAAATTAGAAAGTATTTAATCTCCCCAGCTGATTTCCTGGCCTATAGTATAAAATTGAACTAAGCCATATCAACTCCAGACATTAAACCGATCACCGTACTCAATACCTGGCTCGGGAAAAATGGATGTCTATGATAACATGAGAACATGACCAGGCATTTACAAATTTATCGGTTTAAAAGCAGTATTGATTTTACACTAACAGTTGATTGTGAAAATTTCTAACAATAAATTATTTTTCGGCGGCATCTTACTGGCACTCCTGGTTTTCGTTGCAATGGTGTTATTTTCCTTCAGACAGGCAAATCAGACGGTTGTTTCTGCCGCCTGGGTCGCTCATACACAAGAGGTATTGTTTCATACGGAGAAATTGTCGTCGGCGGCCACAAATCTTGAAACCGGGGCCAGGGCTTATTTATTGACCGGTCTGCACCATTTCCTCGAATCATTTGAAAGATCAAAAGGGAATATTCGCGGGGAGATTAGTGTACTGAAACAACTTACATCCGACAATCCTTCCCAGCAATCCAGGATTGATTCTTTGCAAAAATATATTACAGAAAGAATTGTATTTTCTGACAGTATTAGACGCGTGAAAAAAAATATCAGTAGCCACGCAGCTTTGGAGATTGTGGCTACCGGGAAAGAGAAATTATATACGGATCATATCGAAACATTTATCAGGCAAATGCAGGATGAAGAAAACAGGTTGCTGACGCTAAGGAAGATCGATAACAGCAAGGCGATAGCAGTACAATATAAGGTGTTCATCTATTTCGTTTTTGTTATGCTTGGTCTGCTGGTTTTTATTTTCTGGAAAGAGAAATTGGGGTCGGAACGGCGGGAAAGAGAGAAATCGGAAAGGATGTTCAGGGATTTGCTCGAATCGGCGCCCGATGCCATGGTGATTGTAAATGAAACAGGATTGATCGTACTGACCAATCAGCAAACAGAGTCTCTTTTTGGATATCATAAGAACGAACTGATCGGGAAACCGATTGAAATATTGATACCGGAGGAACTCCGGCTCACCCTTATTCATCATCGGGAGCAGTTCGTTAAGGAACCCAGGGTGAGGTCAATGGGGCCAGGGATGGAATTAATGGCCGTTAAAAAAAATGGGGGGAAATTCCCGGTAGAGATCAGTTTGTCTCCATTACAAACAGGAGAAGGGGTGCTGGTTTCCGCTTCCGTCCGTGATATTACGGAACGAAAAAATTCGGCAGACAGGCTTAAAAAAAGTGAAGAAGGTTTTCGTCTCCTGATCAGTAATGTTAAAGACTATGCCATTTTTATGGTTGACGTGAATGGGCTGGTAGCAAATTGGAATAGCGGAGCGGAATATATAAAGGGGTACAGAGCACAGGAAATCATAGGCCAGCCCATTGAAATTTTTTATACGGAAAAAGATATACAGCTTGGGGAACCCGGCCACAACCTGGAAAAGGCAAGGAAATACGGACACTATGAAAAAGAAGGATGGAGGATACGCAAGGACGGTTCCTTATTCTTTGCGGATGTGGTTATTACCGCCTTGTTCGATGAAGATGGGAATTTAAAAGGCTATTCAAAGGTCACGCGGGATATTACAAAACAAAAAAAAGCACAGGAACAACTTCAACGATATAGTGAGGAACTGGAGGAAAAAGTGCTGGCACGAACTGAACAGATTTATAAAAATGAAGCCCGCTTTCGTACGCTGGTTGAAAACAGCTATGATATTATTTCCCTGCTCGATGACACGATGGGGGTTATTTACCGAAGCCCTTCCGCAACACGTATTTTAGGCTGGAGCGATGATGAAATGAAAGATTTAGACGGGTTTGACAATATACATCCTGACGACAGAAAAAAAATGGAGGCTGTCGTTGGCGAATGTCTGGCCAATCCTGGTAAGCCGATAAAGGCTCTGTTTCGCAGGATGCATAAGCAGGGCTATTATGTAACGCTCGAAGGCATGATCACCAATTTACTGGATGATAAACAGGTAAAAGCGATGGTAGCCAACTTCCGCGATGCAACCGAGCGGATTGAAACAGAAGAAAAACTGATCTCCAGCGAAATGTGGTTTCGCTCCCTGATAGAAAACAGCGCTGAAGCCATTTCGGTGAGTGATGAATATTCCAACAATATTTACCGCAGCCCAGCAGCGGTAAAAATTATGGGTAATTTACCAAAGGAGAATGCTACCTCTAGTGCACATCCGGATTACCTGGAGGAGTTCAATGACAAACGAGCCGAAGCTATTGAGAAACCAGGGATTCCCATTGCTTTCCAGGGCAGGTTTCTTCATGGCTCGGGTTCTTGTATTTGGCTGGAAGGCACTTTTACGAACCTGTTGAATGTAAAAGGTGTAAATGCGGTAGTAACCAACTATCGTGATATTACCCAGCGAAAAAACGCCGAAGAAAAATTAATTCAAAGCGAAAAAATATATAAAACGATTGCGTCCAGTATCCCCGGTACCGTAATTTGCCTGCTTGATGCGGACTATCGGTATTTTTTGATTGAAGGCGATATGCTTGACAAGCTGGGATATTCGAAAGAAAAGCTATTAGGAAATAAAGCTGAAGATGCTTTATCTCCCGAGCTTTTTGAAAACGTCCGGGGCTCCTTTGAAAAGGTCTTTAAGGGGGAAACCGTTACCTGGGAAACCAGGAGGCATGGATTTGATACCGTATCGCGTTTTATTTCATTGAAAGACGAAAACAATGTTGTGTATGCGATGATGACAGTTGCGATTGACGTTACAGAGCTTAAAAATGCGCAGCGGGATATTTCTGAACTTAACCGCAACCTGGAAGAAAGAATCGTCAGGCGGACTGAACAATTAAAAAAGAGCAATGAAGAACTCGAAGCATTCTCTTACTCGATTTCCCATGATTTACGCGCGCCTTTAAGAGGTATTATCGGATTTTCTTCCATATTAGCGGATGAATATGCCAGCAGACTGGATGATGAAGCCAAACGGATTACTTCCGTGATTAAAGGCAGCGCTGAAAAGATGGGACAGCTTATTGATGACCTGCTTAATTTTTCAAAGATTGGACGCCTGGAGATCAATAAAATGGTAATACATACCAATGACATGGTCGGCGAAGTGATCAATGAACTGACTCTTCTGCGTTCGGGGAATACGATTGAATGGGTTGTTCCGACCCTGCTGGATTGTCATGTTGATGTGAGCATGATAAGACAGGTATGGATCAACCTGGTTTCTAATGCAATGAAATATTCGGAGAAAACCAGGAAACCAAAAATTGAAATAGGATCCTTTATGCATCATGGGCAGGCCGCATTTTTTGTAAAAGACAATGGAGCGGGATTTAATGAAAAATATAAGAGTAAGCTGTTTAAGGTTTTCCAACGGCTCCATAGCTCAAAAGAATTTGAAGGGACCGGGGTTGGCCTTGCTATAGTTGAAAAAATTATTTCCAAACATGGTGGAAGAGTGTGGGCAGAAGCGGAGGTAAATAAAGGAGCGGTATTTTATTTTAGTTTGCCCGTCTTTGGCAGTACAGAGCTTTCCTGATTTGAACATGTAAAGTCATACACTGATGAATCATAATTCTGTTGATGTACTGTTGGTTGAGGACAATATTCTGGATGCCGAAATGACCATACGTGAGTTAAAGAAATATCAATTGGCCAACAATCTCTTTCATGTAGAGGATGGCGAAGACGCGCTGGATTTTATTTTTGCTGAGGGAAAATTTGCAGGGACAAGAAATGTAGATTTCCCGCCCAGGTTAATACTGCTCGATATTCAAATGCCCAAGATAAATGGGATGGAGGTCCTAGCGAAAATAAAATCTGACGAACGGACAAAGACCACCCCCGTGGTTATTCTGACCTCTTCAAAAGAGCATCCTGATATCCAGAAATGCTATGACCTTGGCGCTAATTGTTACATCGTAAAACCGGTAAACTTTGAAAGATTTGCCGATGCCATAAAAACCCTGGGGTTCTTCTGGTTATTATTAAATCAACCCCCAACTTGACAGACCGTTCCATGAGAAATTCACTTAAAATACTAATGCTTGAAGACAGTGATGTCGATGCGGAAATTGTGCAACGGGTGCTCAGGAAAGAAAGGCCCGATTTTGAGTTCCTTCTTACTATGAACAAAGAGGATTATCTGAAGGCCCTTGAGAATTATCAGCCTGACCTTGTCCTTTGCGATAATTCCTTACCGCAGTTCGATGCAACAGAAGCCATGAACTTAACCCGTGAACTCATACCTCATATTCCATTTATTATGGTCACGGGCACTGTTTCAGAGGAATATGCTGTGGATATCATTAAATCGGGGGCCGATGATTATATTCTGAAAGACCGCTTAATGAGACTGCCTTCGGCGATCGATGCTGCTGTAAAGCAACGAGGTGTTGAAAAAGAAAAACTGGAAGCGATAGAAAAGCTAACTGAAAATGAGGAAAAATACCGCTCACTGATTGAAAGGGTTTCAGATGGTTTTATAGCGCTTGATGTAAACTGGCTGTTCACTTACATGAATAAAAAGGCTGAGGAATTGTTCAACCGGCCCCCTGGATATCTTCTGGGTAAAAACATTTGGGCAGAATACCCGGAAGCCATTGATAAGACATTTTATAAGGCTTATCACAAGTCCATGGCAACACAGAAAAATATTTATCTCAAGGATTACTCCTTTGCTCTTGACAGGTGGCTGGAAGCTAATATTTATCCTTCTGCAACCGGCGTTTCTGTTTATTTCAGAGATTTTACTGAACAGAAAAAAGCGGAACAGCAAAAAGAATTTGACAGTAATAATCTGACTGCACTCATAAACAATACCCATGATCTGATGTGGAGTGTGGACAAGGATCTCAAACTGATCACGTTCAACGATGCATTTAGTAAGGCTATCGAACTTACCTCGGGTAAACCGCTGATCAAAGGCGGAGATATTCTTTCGACCCAATTCACAGAAGACCAGTTGAAAAGGTATAAAATATTTTATGCACGGGCCTTATCCGGAGAGATTTTCACTGTTGTTGATCATTTTGAAAATCCTATTGAGTTCTGGTCAGAAATTTCATTTTATCCTATCCGCAAAGAGGATACGGTCATCGGGACAGCCTGCTATTCCCGTGATATCACTCAACGGAAAAAAACAGAGAAGGCTTTATTGGAAATGGAGCAGCAGATATTGAGTCAAAAGATCCAGGAACAGAAAATAATTTCAAGGGCCATTATAAAGGCGCAGGAAAAAGAGAAAAATCATATCGGCCAGGAATTGCATGATAATATAAGTCAGATACTGGTTAGTACAAAACTATTTCTTTTTGCAACCGGCCATAACAATGAAGCAATGAAAAAGCTGATTAAATACCCATTGGAGTTAATCGACAATTCCATTGAGGAGATCCGATCCTTAAGCAGTCGTCAGGTAACCCCATTGAAAAACATCAGCCTGAAAGAACTGGTTCAAACACAATTGAATAGACTCAAGGAAAATACTGAGATCAAAACTACATTTGTTTGCCATATGGTAAAAAAAAATATAGACGATGATTTGAAATTAAATATTTACCGAATCATACAGGAACAGGCAAACAATATTATGAAATATGCAAAGCCCAAACATGTCAATATTTCAATAGAGTCAGACCAAAAGAACCTGAAGATTGTAACTGTCGATGATGGAAAAGGCTTTGATGTAAAATCAAAGAGAAAAGGGATCGGTATTTCAAACATGTTTAACAGAATTGAGTCTTTCAACGGCGAAATGACCATCGAAAGTTCTCCGGGCAAAGGATGTAAAACACATATTACAATACCATATAAGTAAGGATTTTTGCAGATCCCTTCCTCAAGGCTGCTTTTTGTGTGGCTGCTCCTGGAAACATTTTTCAAATAGACCGGGATGAACCGCTGATTTTCCGAATCCCGAAAACCTGCCTTCACTATCTGCAAAATCACAGCATTTTTTGTTTAATTGCTGCGAGCCTCCTTTGTACGAGCGCATTTTGTTTTTTTAGCAAATCATTGTCATTCCGAATTTGATCGTTTTGTGCAGATAATTCCTGGACCGCTTTTACCAGAGGCACCACAAAATCTGCGTAGCGCAAACCATACAGATCATTTTCATTCCTGGCAGCATCTACTCCACTGAAATTGTAGTTGATGGAACGTGCAGCCACTTCAACTTCCTGCGCTATAAAACCTGTATGCACTGTCTGCTCCCTGGCTTTGTAAGCAGTTGCTAATTCGGTTGCAAGCGACTCCGTCGCTACGCCTTTATTGTCAGTGTGTATGGGTGGATGAGTGATCCGGTCTACAGCAGCCAAGTCAATATTGTAACTGACCGGCCTTAGCCTGGTAATAAAAGTGAGGCCGGGTACATTTTCCTGAATGTTTTTTTTCACTCTTCCATCTGAAATAACAGACCAGTCAACCACTCCGCCGATGGAAACTGTGGCGCCATTGCCTACCCGCATCATATTAGGCGCAGTGACCAAAGTTCCATACCCCAATGCAATCGTATTATAGTAGCCGACTCCATTGACGTCGGTATTCGGGCCGATAAAAACATTATAATATCCATTATCATAGGTAGAACCTGCATAATAACCCAGCGCAGTATTACCGTCTGAAGCATACGAATTAAAAAGGCTGTAAGCCCCGATGCTTGTATTCTGGCTACCCGTTGTGTTGGCGTACAGTGCGTTCGTACCCATGGCTGAATTGTATTGGCCGGAAAGATTATTGTACATCGCCTGATATCCACTGGCCGTATTGAAACTGCCCGTGCTATTATTATACAGGGCTGAATAGCCCATGGCTGTATTGTAATTGGCGGACGCTGAACTGTTATACATGGCTTTAGCTCCAAGGGCCGTATTGCTGCTTCCTCCGCCAGTATAGAGAGCCTGCGCGCCGACAGCGGTGCTGCCACCCCCACCACCTAGAAACATGGCCTGATATCCAGCAGCGGTGTTTAGATTGCCGGAGTTATTATAAAGCGACTGGTAGCCCACAGCTGTATTACCCACCTTACCGTAGTTGGCAAAAAGAGCCTGGTAACCGACAGCCGTATTATCATCACCAATGGATCCACCTGCCGGGTTTAAAAAAAGCGATTGTACTCCAAATGCAGAATTGTAATTTCCGGTTGTGTTTGACTGCAGTGCCTGATATCCAAATCCGGAATTAAAAACGCCCGCGGATCCGTTTTGTCCGGCTTCAAAACCCAGATAAGAACTGCCGCTGGCAGAATCAATCATGCCTGCCCATGTATTTCTGATCCTGAATAGCAGGGGTTCTGCATCCGTAGTGCCGATAAATTTTTTGACAGTATCACTTCCTCCGTTGCCATTTAAAGCCCATCCGCTGCCAGCAACAATACTTTCCCAGTCAGGGGACGTAACTGTGCCCATATTGACCATCAATAAATTTTTGACAGAATCATAAACCAGCAAGCCTTTCGCCGGTCCTGGGATAGCCAATACGGACAAAGTCGTCATTCTGGGTATCAGTAACCCTTTAGTCGTGCTGCTGATGTCCAGTTCGGCAGACAGATTTGGTGTGGCCGTTCCCAGGCCAACATTTTGCGCACGGATATTCATACAATAA